>Ga0114925_10000319_pt1 | contig 20341 bp, 18 predicted proteins | sample SumtaG_2_FD_87287 | JGI IMG/M metagenome (GOLD analysis project Ga0114925, IMG submission 87287) | Deep subsurface microbial communities from Indian Ocean to uncover new lineages of life (NeLLi) - Sumatra_00607 metaG | ecosystem: Environmental > Aquatic > Marine > Oceanic > Sediment | place... | reverse complement strand
TAATTTGTATTAGAATATAAAAATAATATACTCTTATTGCTGAAAATGTTAACTTTAAAATATAACAGAAAGTGGGATTTTAATGGTAGAAATGAGTAGCGCGATGGAGGAATATTTTGCCTCCATCCAGCGTAAGGTTAATCAATGCTATGATATTGCGGAAGAAGCACGAAAAAAAGGGTTAGATCCTGACATAGACGTTGAATCTCCACAAGCTAAAGATTTAGCTGGAAGGGTGGAAAAGCTAGTTGGGCCAGACGGAGTCGCTGATATTATAAGAGATTTGAAAAATAAAGGATTATCAGATGATAAAATAACATTTCAGATAGTTTCTGATATATTGGATAAAAAAATTGGTAATATTGAGGAATTAAATAAAAGAGTAGAGAGAGCAATAAGAGTAGGATTAGCAATAAAGACAATGGGGGTCGTTAGTGCCCCACTTGAGGGTATTTCTAAGATTTTAATTCGAGAAGATCACCAAGGTAAAAAATATCTATCTCTTTATTTCGCAGGTCCAATTAGGGCGGCGGGAGGTACTACTGCCGCATTATGCGTTCTTATTGCAGAATATGTTAGAAAAAAATCAGGTATACCTAAATACGAAGCAACGGAAGGTGAAATTGGTAGATATGTCGAGGAAGTTAAATTATACGATAGGAGGGTTCATTTACAATACCCATCATCTAACGATGAAATTAGATACGCAGTCGAACACCTCCCCATTGAAATAAATGGTGATTCTACAGAAGATGAGGAGGTTTCTGCTTTTAGAAATTTACCTAGAATCGAAACTAATAAAATTCGAGGTGGAGCATGTTTAGTTTTAAACGATGGAATACTTTTAAAAGCGCCAAAGCTATTTAAAATCGCTAAAGACATGAATTTAGAAGGTTGGGAATGGTTAGGTGATTTGAAAGAAATATCTCAAAAAAATGAAAAATCTGAAAAAATCGAAGCTAAAGACGAAGAAAAAATACTTCCTAATTTTAAATATGTTGCAGATATAATTGCTGGACGGCCAGTTTTCAGCCATCCTTCTAGAACTGGAGGCCATAGAATAAGATATGGAAGATCTAGGAATACTGGTTTAGCAGCAGGAGGTATAAATCCCGCTACTATGGCAATTTTAGATGATTTTGTGGCTATTGGTACTCAATTAAGAATTGAGCGTCCTGGAAAAAGTACAAGTATTTGTCCAGTTAGTAGTATAGAACCTCCAATCGTAAAGTTAAAGAACGGAGATGTAATTAGAGCTAATAACATAAAAAAGGCAAAAGAAATATTTCCAGATATTGAAAAAGTACTATTTTTAGGAGATATATTATTTGGTTTTGGTGAATTCGCAGAAAATAACCATAAATTAATTCCTTCTGGATATGTAGAAGAATGGTGGGCATTAGATTTAGAAAAAGCAGCTATCAATCAAAATAATTTAAATAAAAATATAAAAGGATATTTAGAGGATCCTTTTAGAAATGTACCTACAGCTGAAGATGCTATTAAAATATCTCATGAATATAAGATTCCTTTACATCCAGCTTATCTTGATTTTTGGGGTAATCTTACAGTGGAGGAGTTTTATATATTAAGGAATGCATTTATTAAGGGATATTCCGAATCAGAAAGCAGAATTATCTTGGAAAATCATAAAGAAATTAAGAAAATCTTAGAGAAAGCATTTGTATTACATATAGTCAAAGAAGATAAGATTATCTTTAGTAGAGCTATGAATGATATCTATAAAGAGATTTTTAACTTAAATGATAAGAAGATAATCAATATAAAGAAAGATAAAAATGTTTTTACTTATTTTTCTAAAATTTCTCCTATTAAAATCAAGGATAAGGCACCTTATTTCATGGGAACTAGAATGGGGCGTCCAGAAAAAGCTCAAAGGAAAAGTATGAAGGGAATTCATACTTTATTTCCTTTAAGTGATGTAGTTGGAAGCTCACGATTAGTAGAAAAAGCAATGGAATATGGTAAGAGAAAAGAAGATGAGGATGAGTCTAGAACTAGAAAGGCAAAAAAAATAGATTTCGGAAACTCAAAAGATAAAGCAATGGAATATGGTAAAATAAAAATTGATGTGTGTAGGAAACAGTGTCCTCAATGTGGTGCTATTAGCATATTCAATATATGTTCTAAATGTGGGGACCATACTGAAGTCCGAAATATTTGTCCAAATTGTAAAATTTTACAACCAACCTCCAAGGAAAAATGCCCTCAATGTGGTGAATTTTTAAAATTTTCTAATGAAGCCAAGTTTAATGTCAAGCAGTATATAAAATTAGTTTTAAAATCATTAAGAATGCAATTACCAAAAAGGCTAAAGGGAATTATTGGTTTAACAAGTAAATATAAAGTACCTGAACCAATTGAAAAAGGAATCCTTAGAGCTAAAAATGGTGTTCTTGTATATAAAACCGCTGAAATTCGATATGATGCAACTGATATTCCCCTAACCCATTTTAAACCAAAAGAAATTGGAATATCAATCACACAACTTAAAGATCTCGGATATGAAGTGGATTATAAAGGAAATCCTCTTTATGACGATGAGCAAATTATTGAATTGAGGGTCCAAGATGTTCTCTTGTCGAATGATTGTGCAGAGTATTTTATCAAGGTTGCTAATTTTTTGGATGATGAGTTAGAATATTTTTATAAAATGGACCGATTTTATAATGTCTCAAAAAGAGAAGATTTGATTGGTCATCTAGCAGTGGGGCTTGCACCTCATACTAGCGCGGGTATTATTGGTAGAATAATTGGATTTACACCAGCAAGATCAATTTATGCCCATCCTTATTGGCATGCGGCTAAAAGAAGAAATTGCGACGGGGACGAGGATGGCATAATGCTTCTCTTAGATCCTTTGTTAAACTTTTCGCGATATTATTTACCGTCAAAGATTGGTGGAAAAATGGATGCCACTCTAGTAATCGGTACTCTCTTAGATCCAAATGAGATTGATGTCGAGGCGCATAACGTAGATACTTTATATCGATACCCCTTGGAATTTTATGAAGCAACAGAACGATATGCTTCCCCTTATGAGATAGAAAAAATAATGAAACTTGTAAGTAGTAATTTAGGAACACCTGAACAATTTGAGAATATTGGTTTTAATATACCAACTGATAATATTAACGAGGGACCTACTACTACCGCCTATAAAACTTACGAATCTATGGATGATAAAATTGGAGCACAATTACACCTTGGAAAAATTATTAATTCGGTAGATGCCAAGAATGTAGCAGAGAAGATATTATCAACTCACTTCAATCCAGATATTTTGGGTAATATGCGAAAATTTGGAGTTCAAATGTTTAGATGTATTAAATGTAATACAAAATATAGGCGTCCACCTCTTTCTAATGGGGGTAAATGCACGAAATGCGGAAATAATGTTATTTTAACAGTGAATCGTGGAGGTATTGAAAAATATATTCCTCGAGCTATTAAGCTATGCAAAGAATTTGAATTAGATAATTATACACTACAAAGGATGGGATTAATCAAAGAATATGTAGAGAGTCTCACAAATAATCCTAAGATTAAACAACAAAAATTATCTGACTTTTTTTAATACACAAATTATTCTACTCTCAAATCAAAGCTTTTAATAGCATTATAACAAATATCTATACACCCATTTAAGATTTTAGCAGAGCAATTCTCAGCGATATCTTTTGCTGAGTGAATATATTTCCCATCTTTAATAGATAGAAAGCAACATACTTGTAATTTTTTCTCTGCCTTCTTTGCGAAAGATCGGAAGGACATGTGATCGCTCCCGGCACCAATAGGGATAAACGCATTTTTTAAAGGTATATCTTGTTGTTTTGCTACTGATTCCAACACATCATTTAAGTTTTCATTCATTTCTTTCTTTTTAATTAAGCCAGTTTTACCAACAAGCCCAATATAAGTACCGACCATGTCAATATTTATATTATATGATTTATCGAGATCGTAATATACATTTAATTCATCATCAAAATGTTTTTGGCAATAATTACGTGAACCAAATAAGCCCCATTCTTCGGCACCACACCATAAAAAAAAAACATCCATATTTTCAAGAGGATTTTTATTTAAAAGTTTCGCAAGTTCGATTAAAATAGCCACTCCAGTGGCATTATCAATAGATCCAGTGGATTCATTAGTTCTTTTATTTAGAAGTATGAGAACAAGAATACCCATAATAAATACTCCAAAAATAAACGCAATATTTCTTATCAAAAGAAAAATCTCATTTATTAATACAATAGACAACAATGAAAGAAGAGACCATATGGATAAAATAAGTGTTGCTAAAAGATAGCCTAAAACTAACAAGCCTCCCGATATATAAAGTAATAACTGCATTTTATGAGAATATTTTACCGAAATAGAATCATAATGGGCTGAGAAAATAATAATTGGGCGTCTTGGTTTAGGATCCTTGGCCGGAATCTTAGAAACAACGTTCTTAGATTCTTTCCTCTCTCCCAGATATATAATCCGAGTCATATCTAAGAGAAATTTGACTCCAAAGTAGATTATTAGCACTAATAATAAATCGAGAAGGAGTATAATCCAAGTGAAATAAGTAAAAATCAAGAGTATTTGGTAAATAATAACATAGGATAATACAAAAAGGAAAGCGAGCTTCATTAAAATCGTTGTTGACCTAGTCCAGGTAAAAGATTCGAGTTCAGACCTTACATTTCCCTTATTCAATGCCTTTTGAATATAATTGATGGCCTTAGTTTCACCTTTAGTACAGGCTAGACGCTTGAACTCTAAAGATTTAACATGAGTGAAAGCAGCATCTTCGTCGTACAGTTTTAAATCTGACATGAAATTAGAATAAAATGCAGAAGGTGGGAGTTTCGTGTTTGCCGAAACGGCATATAAACACATTCGAACCCACGAAGGACTATTCCACTAGAGCCTCAGTCTAGCGCCGTTAGACGTGCTTTCCTGACTTTCTGGCAAAGCACTTAGACCGAACTTGGCTACCTCTGCAAAAATTTTTCTTTGTTTTTATGTAATTTAATAAAACAACCGAAATTTTAAAATTTTTTTAGTTTTCTATCTATTTTAGGTTATTTTTAAATTCTCTTCATAAATTTAAAAATTATCCTATTTTATAAAATAATATTAATTGATATGATTAATATGTCAGAATATGAAACGATTGAATTAGAAATAATAGATACTGATAATTATGCAATTATTTATTTTAATCGCCCTAACCAAATGAACGCTTTAATTTATAAATTGGCAGAGGAATTATTTCTAGCGCTGGATAATATTTCTAAAAACGATTCAATCCGTTGCGTAATTATAACTGGAAGAGGTAAGGCATTTTGCAGTGGTGGTGATGTTCTTGAATTTCAAAAAGCGGAGCGACCAGAAGAGCATATAGCTAAATTAGTAGGTAAGCTTCACGAGGTGATAAGAATTTTAAATTATATGAACGCTCCCAGTATAGCTGCCGTCAACGGCGCTTGTTTTGGAGCGGGTTTAGGTTTAGCATGTGCATGTGATTTTAGAATATGTTCTGAAAACGCTAGATTTGGTTCTGCCTTTACATCTGTAGGGTTATCTCCTGACACATCGACAACATTTTTTCTGCCAAAAATAGTTGGTTTATCTATAGCAAGGGAAATGATCTTTTTAAATAGAATTTTAAATTCAGAGGAGGCAAAAAAAGCTAATTTGGTATCTCAAATATTTTCTAATGATTCATTTTTAGACGAAATTAAAAAATTAGCAATAAAATTAAGCAATGGTCCTCCAGTGGCATTTGGAAGTGCGAAAAAATTATTAACTAATTCTAATTCTAACAATTTAGAGCAACATTTAGAAGAAGAGCGTGAAAATGTAATAAAAAATGCGGGTTTAGAGGATTTTCAAGAAGGAATAAGGTCCTTTTTTGAAAAAAGAAAACCAAACTTTAAAGGCAAATAAAAATAGATAGATTTGATTTTATTATGAGTGAATTAGACTTAAAAAAGTTAATTTCAGAGGAGAGTTATTATCAAGCTATTAGGATATTAAGATCTGGTCCATTAAAGGAAGAAACCATAATCAAATATCTTACGACTGCTTCAAAGCTTAATCCAAAGAATGCAGTTAAAGTAATAAAAAATCTTGAGAAAGAGAAATTTTTAACATCCTTTACAATAAACAAAGATGGACTATATTATCTTTTAGTTAAAGACTTTTATATTATTAGAATACCTCCCAAAGACACCTTGGACTATATACAGAAGAAAAGTGAAATACCTACATCTATTAGAGATAGGTTTTTAATGAGTGTTAAACGATTTTTTTCAAGTTATGTAAGTTCAACAAAAAAATTGAAAGCTGATTTTGAGAGGAATTTGATAGCAATTTTAGTTAATCCAGAGCTAACAAATTTAATTGATTCTCTTAGAAAAAAGCCTATGGATTTAAAATCTTTTGAAAAAAGAAAATCGCTTTTTGGAGAAATAAAAAATATATTGCAAAAATATGAAATTATAGAAATTTACTCAGAAGGGGATAAATTAGGACGAAGCTGGGTATTTTTAAAGACAGACTTACAATTTAATTTTTTCTTTCCAGAATATCTTATTAAAAATATAACCGAAAACTTAACAAATAAAAAAATCAATAAAATATTAGCATTGAAATCGTTATATTCATTAAAAAAAAGTTATCTAATCTACGAAAAACCAGATATGTTTGAAGAATTAAACAAAAAAATAACCGCAAAATTAGATCTTATAAATTCACTAGAAAAAAAGGGAGAAAAACCTATTAATAAAGCAAATGATCTTAAAAAATTGTATAAAGCGATAGGAGATTTTGATAATAGGGTATTATGGCAGAAAAAAATTAAGGAATGGCAGAAAATTGATTAAAATTTTAATCTTCTTCTAAAGTATTGAATAAATCTTTAATATCAAATTCAAGATCCTCAAGAATTTTTTCCCGTGTCTTCAAAGAGTCCCATGAGAGTGTTGAAGTTGTGGAAATACCTTCATTAATGGCTTTTATACTAAAGTCAATAATTTTTTGTTTTAGTCGGTAAATTCCATCTTTTTCAAATTTTACAACTGTTTTTACAGAATGCCCTTTTCTTTTAGAGACTACTTGACATAAATCCTTATCAACCCAATTCTTCAAAATTTTTCGAACGACTTTATGAAAAATTGAGAATTTTGTATGCTTCTTTTCTAGTTTATCAATTAAAATTTTACAGATCTGTGTCGAAGGGAAAGTATTGGAATAATATTTATTGTGTACTTCGATTATATATTCTGCGATGATGTTTTCAAATTCTTCTTCATATCTTTTTAATAAATTTGTTATCCCTTTTTGGTAGGAACTTTGTTCTTTATCCATATAAATCACGTGTAAGAATTTAATATAATATTAGTTCTTATAAGATTTAAGGGTCTTAGAAATATTTTTTCTTTGATATGAGTATTAAATCAAGTATTTTTATTAAAAATTTCAATTTGACAATACTTATATTTTTAGAAGATAGATTTCTTATATATAATTAATTGAAGATAGTAAAAAGTCAAAAAAAATAGTGGTTGAAATTTCTTGTCTGTTGATATAAAAAAGCTGAGTGCTTTATTAAAATGGTATAAACAAGAGATAGGAAACGAGCTAATTGCTGCTATCATTGTTAATAGAGATGGTTTAGTAATTGATGCTTTAGCTGGAGATACAGATAAATCCTTAGATGAAGAAATCATAGGAGGTGTGAGTGCGCTTGTTGAGCCCGTTTTAAGGAGAATTACACAAGAATTTAGTTCAGGAGCTTTTGGTACTGGCACTTTTGATACTGAAGCCTATCGATTAATATTTTGTGAAGCTGGTCCAGAAGCAATTTTTGTTACTGTGTTAGATGCCATCGCTATGATTGATCCAGTTTTTCCCTATGCTTATTTAACAGCAGAAAAAATAGCTCGAATCTTTGACGGGCGTCCAGTAAGCCCAGTAATACCAAAAATAATTGCAGGAAAGGCCAGTAAAGATGTAGATCGAAAAGTAGGCGAGCTACAAAAATTAAAAATTCAATCAGGGGAATATGCTTTCAAATTAATATTAGGTGGTGATGGAGGTGTTGGAAAAACAAGTATGGTTCATCGTTTTGTTGAAGATGCCTTCCAAGCAGATTATAAATCAACAATTGGCACTTCCATAATGAAAAAAGAGTGCGATTTTGAGGGTTTAGGGAGTAAAGTTCGATTTATTATATGGGATTTAGCGGGGCAAGCACAATTTAAGCGTGTTAGGCAATCATATTTAGCAAAATCAGAAGCGGGTATTCTAGTTTATGATGTTACCCGAAAAGAAACTTTTGATAATATTAATGTTTGGTTTAAGGAAATTTCAGCTTCGGCGTCAAGTATATCACTAATTCTGGTTGGAAATAAGATTGATTTAGTAGATGAAAGGAAAGTTACCTCTGCAGAAGGTGAATCGTTAGCAAGTAATTTAGGGTTAAGTTATATTGAAACATCAGCTAAAACTGGGGAAAATATTAATGATGCGTTTAGAATGCTTGCTTTATTTTTAATAAAAAGATATATGGTTGCTGAAGGAGTATAAATTAGAAAAGAGAGAGCCCCTGGGGGGAATCGAACCCCCGGCTAATTGATTACGAATCAATCACTCCACCACTGAGTTACAAGGGCATTAGAGGCATTATTTATTTTTTTATCTAAAGTATATGAAAAAAGGATTAATTTTTAATTTTGTGGTTAAACATATATATTAGCATAGTTATTAAATCCTAATAATAAGCATGGAAGCGAAATAATTATAAATAAATGACAAAAGACAGCATTTTAAAAGATATTGGAGAGCCTGAATTAATAAGGATTATAGAAAAGCTTGTTTTTGAAAAAAGTGGAAAAGAAGTGATCAGAGATGATTCTTTCTTTTATAGCGTTGAGAATCTTAATTCAAATAATCAAATTGTATTTAACTCAGATATGTTAGTGTCTACTACCGATGTTCCAGACCAAATGAACTACTATCAAATTGGTCGTAAATCAGTGCTTATGAATATAAGCGATTTGATAGTTAAAGGAGTTATCCCAAGAGGGATAATTGTTTCTTTAGGATTACCTGATGAGATTAAACTTAAAGATTTTAAGGATTTGATAAATGGCATTATTGATTATTGCATTAAATGGAAATTAGATTATATTGGAGGAGACCTTAACGTAACTAAAGAAATTATTATTAATCCTACTGTCTTTGGATTTGAAGATCCTTCAAAAATAATTCATAGAACTGGACTAAAAGTTGGCGACTACTTAGTCATTAATAAGAAATTTGGATTAACTGGTGTTGGATTTGATATATTATTAAATAAAGGAGGCATTCTAAGCGATTTCCCTTCTTATAAAAAGTCTATTAAGAGTGTATTAGAAATCGAAGATCTTGATCAAGAAGCGTCTATATTAGCAAGAAATAAATTTGCTACAGCAAGTATAGATTCATCAGATGGATTGGCAAAATCATTAAGTGATTTAATGCTATCCAATCTAAAAATAGGATTTGAAATAGAGTTTAACGATAATCTAATTGATATAGAGGCTATGAAATATTCTAAGGAGTATAATGTTTCATTAGAAAAACTAATTTTTGATGCTGGAGAAGAATTTATTCATATTTTTACAATTGACCCTAAAAATTATAAAGCTGCTTTAAATATAACCCAAGATCAAGGAGGTCAACTCTTTAAAGTAGGAAAAGTTATTTCTGAAGAGAAAATCTATATATTAAAAAATAACGAAAAAGTTGAATTAAAAACTCGAGGCTTTGAACATTTTACATAGATTAATTCAATAGAGAATTCAATTAATTTACTAAACTTAAACCTTATAGTAAAAGTTTAATATTAGTATAGATTTTTTCTATTACATTTTAATAATTAAAAATGTTTTATGCTAAACATCAATTTCTTTGATGATTAGGGCCATTAGCGCAGGCAGGTAGCGCAGCAGGCTTTTAACCTGAAGGTCGTGGGTTCGATACATTCGTTCGGTAAGGACAGATGCGAAATTCCCACATGGCCCGCAATTATTTATGAATTCTCCATTTACAATATTTTTTTTAAGAAGACCAATTAACAATAAAAATTAATTTCGCAAAAGTTTATTATTACATAAAAAAGTCTTTCAAACATATTCGATATGGAAAAATTAGAACTTAAGCTACCTTCAGATGAATCACAGCAATTATTAGTTAAATCACAAGACAATACTAACCCTGATTATGGCTGTGAACCAGAAAAAAGAGGAATTGAAGAACTTTTAAAATATGGTGTAATTAATCTAGATAAGGTAAGTGGTCCAACTAGTCATGAGGTAGTGTCATGGTTAAGAAAGATATTGGGTATTGAAAATGCTGGTCATGGAGGAACATTAGATCCAAGAGTTACTGGGATACTCCCTTGTGGTCTAGGGAAAGCTACTCGTGTTTTATCAACATTATTATCAGCAGGAAAGGAATATATTTGTGTAATGTATCTTCATACTATTGAACCTCGAAAAAAAATTGAAAAGATTTTACAACTTTTTACTGAAAAAATTTACCAAAGGCCTCCCATAAAATCTTCAGTTGCGAGGCGATTAAGAGTTAGGGAGATATATTATATCAAATTATTAGAAGTAGAAAAAAATCACATTTTATTCAGAGTTGGTTGCCAAGCGGGCACTTACATAAGAAAATTATGTTTTGATATTGGTGAGGCGCTTTGTTCAGGGGCACATATGCTTGAGTTAAGGAGAACGCGTGTAGGAAATTTTAGAGAAGAAGATAATTTGGCTACATTACAAACTGTTAAGGATTCCTTTAATATTTATAAAAAAGAAGGGGATGACTATTATCTAAAAAAGATAATTTTTCCTATGGAAAAAATGGTTGATCATTTACCAAAAATTTATGTGCGCGATTCTGCTGTAGATGCGATTTGCCATGGTGCAGCTCTAGCTGCTGCTGGTATTGTATATATTGATGCAAGGATTAAAGCTAAAAATTTAGTTGCTTTAATGACATTAAAAAAAGAATTGATAGGGTTTGGATTTGCTGAGAAAGATGCTATGCAGATTTATAAAGCAAAATCGGGAATTATGGTGAAAACTAATAAGGTGATTATGGAAAGAAAGATTTACCCACACTGGAATGAAATAAAAGAAAAGAAACAAGTTTCATAATATGGAAGAAAAAAATCACTACTTTTCAGAATTTCCAGATATTAAGGTAAAGATCCATACAGTATCTGAAAGTATACGCCGGCATCTTTATATATTCAAGACAACTACGGGCGTATTTTCATTTAAAAAGCTAGATTTAGGAACAAAAATTCTCATAGAACATATGACTATACCTAAAGTATCAAGTAATTTACTTGATTTAGGGTGTGGTTATGGGGCAATAGGTTTAGTTCTTGCTTATGAATCTCCTAAAAGCAAAGTATATTTAATTGATATAAATAAAAGGGCGATATGGTGTGCAAAAGAAAATATTAAACTTAATATACAAGATTATAAGAAACGTGTTTTAGCGTATTCAGGGAATTATTTTGAGCCAATAAACAAGAAAGAAATAAAATTTGATGGTATTTATATGAATCCTCCTATTAGAAAAGGGAAAAAACATTTTTTTGAGTTAGTTAATGAGATTCAAGCGTATCTAAAACCTCAAGGGCATTTTCAATTCGTTATTAGGAAAAAGATGGGCGCTTATTCAGTATTTGAAGATTTAAAAAGTAAATTTCAAGAGAAAGAAATTAAAATTATAGTTAAAAGGTCTGGTTATTGGGTTTTTGATATGTTTTAAGTTTTAAATAATAAAAGCAGAAAAGAAAAAAACGATAAAATTTTTTAGAAACGCTATATTTTTTTATAAATAACTTGTGATTTTATCATAAGAGGATTTTTCTTTTGACGAAAAAACGTAAAATTGATGTTTTACTTCATGAACTTGTTCCTAAACATGTACTTCTTACAAAAGACGAAACTTTACAATTATTAGAAAGATTTCAAATAAATCTTCTTGATTTACCTCAGATATTTGAAAAAGATCCCATCGCTATTGCTATAGGCGCAAAAGAAGGCGATGTCATAAAAATCACTAGAGATTCTCATACAACAGTAAAATCAGTAGATTATTACAGATTTGTTAAAAAAGAAAAGATCTAATTATTTTATTATTTTACAAATTAAAATTTAAGTAGGTTTATTCAAAGTGAGTTCTGAAAACCTAACGAATAAGGAAAAATGGATAATATTAAAAAGTTTATTTGATGAAAAGGGATTAGTTCGTCAACATCTTGATTCTTATAATGATTTTGTAGAACATGAGATGCAGCAGATCGTTAGTGAATCGGCGGAAGTAGTACCAGATATTCCTGGATTTAAAATTAAGTTTAGTAAAATAAAGATAGGAACGCCAAAAATAAGGGAAGCTGATGGAGCTACTATGGAGATTACTCCCATCGAAGCAAGGATTAGAGAGTTAAGTTATGCAGCGGATATTACTTTAGAGATGACTCCTATTACAATCGATGAACGAACTCAAAGAGAAGAATTTGAAGAAACTCTCGATATTTATATCGGAAAAATTCCTATAATGTTGAAAAGTTGTCGATGCCCTTTAGAGAATTTAGTCGAACAAGAGTTAATTAATCGGGGAGAGGACCCTCTTGATCCAGGGGGCTATTTTATAATAAATGGAACAGAACGCGTGTTGGTAACTCAAGAGGATTTAGCACCAAACAGGATTTTAGCAGAAGAAGCTAGTAGAAGTTCGGCCGCTACTCATCAGGCCAAAGTTTTTTCAACAAGAAGCGGATTTAGAGCGCCTGTGACAATTGAAAGAAAAAAAGACGGAAATTTAAGAGTATCCTTTCCTTCAGTGCCAGGAAAGATTCCTTTAGCTATTCTTATGCGTGCTTTAGGATTACATTCTGATAAAGAGATATTTGGAGCAATATCAGAAAATCCAGAAATACAGAAAGAATTGATTCCAGTTATTGATGTTGCCTCAGAAATTCAAGTTTTAAAAGATCCAGAAAAATCTCAGCAAAATGCTCTTGATTATATTGGTAAGAGGGTTGCGATTGGTCAAACAAAGGATTATCGTATAAGAAGGGCACTTCAAGTTTTAGATAGATATCTCTTACCACATATAGGCAACAGTGAAGAAGATAGAATAAAGAAAGCATATTATTTGGGACAAATGGCTCAGAAGGTTATGGAACTTGCGTTAGGTTTTAGAGAGCCAGATGATAAAGATCATTATGCTAATAAACGATTAAAATTGGCGGGAGAATTATTTACGTCTTTATTTAGAGTAGCATTTTTAAATTTAGTTAAAGATATTAAATATCAATTAGAGAGAACGGCTGTAAGAGGGAGGGCTCCAAATATTAAAACTGCAGTAAGAGCTGATGTCATTACTGAAAGAATTAGACATGCTTTAGCAACAGGTAATTGGGTTGGAGGCAAGGCAGGAGTTAGTCAATTATTAAATAGAACTAATCATGTAGGAACTTTAAGTCATTTAAGAAGAGTTATTTCACCTTTAAGCCGCAGTCAACCTCATTTCGAAGCAAGAGATTTACATCCTACTCAATGGGGGAAGATTTGTCCTGCTGAGACTCCAGAGGGCCCTAATTGTGGTTTAGTTAAAAATCTCGGTTTAGCTTCAATAATCTCGGTAGGTACTGATGAAAGGATCATTGAAAATATATTAGTTGATTTAGGAGTAATACCTATAAATGAAGTTAAAAATGTTAAGGGAGATAAAGTTAAAGTATTTTTAAATGGTAAGTTAATGGGAATTCATCAGCAATATAATCCTTTTATCCGACAGCTTAGAGAAAAACGTAGAAAAGAAGAAATTGGGCAACATGTAAATATTGGATATTATCACGATTCGAAAGAAGTGCAGATAAATAGTGATGCTGGAAGAGCAACAAGACCCTTATTTATTTTAAAGAATCAAAAGCTAATGATTACAAAGGAGGATATTGAAAAACTTCGACAAAATAAATATGTATGGTCAGATTTAATTCGAAGGGGAGTAATTGAATATTTAGATGCTGAGGAAGAAGAAAATGCATTTATTGCTATGTTTGAAGAGGATATAAATGCTGAGCACACTCACTTAGAAATATCACCTGCAGCAATTCTAGGAATATGTGCGTCTATAATTCCATTTCCAGAGCATAATCAATCACCAAGGAATACTTATGAAGCAGGAATGGTAAAACAAGCACTAGGGCTATTTTCTGCAAATATGCATTTGAGACTCGATACCAGAGGTCATACGCTTCATTATCCTCAACAGCCTTTGGTAAAAACAAGTCCAATGGAAATTGTTGGTTTTAATAAACGTCCAGCTGGACAAAACTTTATAATAGGGATGATGAGTTTTGAAGGGTTTAATATTGAAGATGCCATAATAATAAATAAAGCATCAATAGAGCGCGGTCTTGCTCGTAGTCATTTCTTTAGAACTTACGACGCTGAAGAAAGAAAATATCCTGGTGGTGAAGTAGATAAATTTGAGATTCCAGAGAGAGGAGTGAGAGGCTTTAAATCAGCTGAATCATATCGCTTGCTCTCTGAAGATGATGGTATTATTGAGCCAGAAACTGAAGTACTTGGGGGTGATGTACTTATAGGGCGGACGTCTCCACCGAGATTTATTAAATCCTATGAAGAATTCGAATTAATGCAACCAAATAGGCGTGAAACTTCAAAAAATATGAGACATAATGAAAAAGGAATTGTAGATACTGTAATTATTTCCGAAACTGTGGATGGGAACAAATTAGTTAAGATAAAAGTAAGAGACCTCCGAATACCTGAGTTAGGAGATAAATTTTCTTCTCGTCATGGGCAGAAAGGGGTGCTTGGTTTAATCCAACCTCAAGAAGACATGCCTTTTACATCATCGGGTGTAATTCCAGATATAATTGTTAACCCCCACGCCATGCCTTCAAGAATGACCTTAGGACAATTATTTGAGGGAATAAGTGGAAAAATTGCTTGCAATACTGGAGAATTGGGAGATGCTACGGCTTTTGAATGGAAAAATATAACTGAGCTCCAAGAGCAATTAGTCGAGGCGGGTTTTGAATTTAATGGAAGAGAAATTATGTATAACGGTATTACTGGGGAAAAATATGAATGTGGTATTTATTGTGCTCCAATTTATTATCAAAAACTATATCACTTAGTTGCAGACAAACTTCATGCTAGAGCAAGAGGGCCAGTTCAAATTTTAACAAGACAACCGACTGAAGGACGTGCTAGGGAAGGTGGTTTAAGATTTGGGGAGATGGAACGCGATTGTTTAGTAGGACATGGTTCTGCTTTATTGTTAAAGGAAAGGCTTTTAGATGAATCAGATAGAACCGTTATTTTAGTCTGTGAAAAATGTGGTCTTTTAGCAGTTTACGATAAAAATCGTGATAAGAGATATTGTCCTGTTTGTGGAGATAGCACGATTATCTCTAAAGTGGTCTGTTCTTATGCGTTTAAACTGCTACTTCAAGAAATGATGAGTTTAGGGTTAGCTCCTCGACTTAAATTAAAAGAAAAAGTATAACCACATTTATTTATTTTATTCCAGCTTAGTACTTTTTTTAAATAAAAATAAAAAAAAAAGTAATTTATCCAATAAGACTTCCTATATTGTATAATTCAGGTACCAGCGTATAAATGATATACATTATAAATAAAGTAAGCAATGAAATCCATAGAGCGCTTTCCCATCTTGTATCAATTAAGAACTTAATAAGAGCGAGCAACATTAAGAAGTATATAATAGGTACCAATGCTTCTAAATAATTTACCCCACTTGGAGTAATTGCATTTCTTATTTCAACAAGTATATTTCCTATTGCTAATAATACTTGTCCTAAAGCTCCGCTTACAACAGGTAAAATCAATACAGTAATAAATGCTACGAAAAGAATCATAAATTTCTTATCTGAAGCTTTATTTTGAGATTCAATGCCCTTTACACATACGTATATAATTAACGTAATTAGTATAGTCGCTAATATTAATGCTATGATAAAAATTACAGAATTTTCTGCACCTTGAAACAGCATATTAATTCTCTACATTTAGTTTGTTTTTTAGAATGTTATTTCTATAACTTAAGTATTAAAAAGAAATTTCACTTTTGAATTTTAATATCATAAATTATAAAGTTACTATCAAATTCTATAAATGACAAAAATGTATATTTTTTACTTTTTATAAATTAATGGCGCAACCATTCCTTCAATTGGATTCTAACATTTATAATCCAATTTCATTAGTTAATTTATTTTTTTTTTAATTTTTTCTTTTTTCTCCTCTCTCATAATTTCTTTAAATTCCTCATAATATCTCCGAATATTCTGCCGTCTTATAATTAATAGTGAAATTACAGTTGCAGCAATAATTAAACTTAGTATTGTTATTGGTAGAGCATTATTAATCAAATATTCTGCGATAACTTCAAAAAATCCTTTTCGATCATCTGGGACATCTGTTGTAAAATCTGTATATTCCGCTAAATTGTGAATGAAGGTATGGTTTATCCAGTGAGTTGGTGCTAAGATGTCCCATTCATAAATTGCGATATTTGAATAGAGAAGCACTCCAGAAGCCTTTGCAAAATAGGTTTGGGCATAGATTTTTGAGTTAATTGTTCCAAATCCTCAAAGTCCATAATCTCCAATAGTTGTATTTAGGCGAAATTCAAAAGTTTCATAATTTTTTCCATGTAATGAGATATTTTTTAATCCAATATAGTCAAATTGCCGCTGTATTATGCCATATTCTCCTCTTAAAAACATAAATTCATCAATTAGAAAATACTCTTTATTTGAAAAAGTTGTACCGCTATAAAATGGGGGATGCTTATTTCCAATATTCCAATTTTCATATGCTACAATGACTTCATCGATTACTCTTGTAAGATTTAAAAAAGTATAGATAAAATCTGCGTTTAAATAGGCTAATTCATCTCCACATGAACCGTCTCTGAATAGTGCTCTATATTCTGCGGTAGTTCTCCAATTTTTTAATGTATCGAATATAATATCATATTTAACAGTAGATAGCGCAGTTTTATAATTAGTTGGATCATCGTAGTAATTAAAAGTTTGGTCAATATTATATTCCATAGAAATTGATCTACTATAATCAGTAAAATTTCGTCTGGTAATGCTTTTATCGTCGTTGGGTAAATCATTATTATTCATATTAAAGATATAGTGAGAATTTTTCTTAGTTGAGATAATTTCAATCAGATGCACCGAGTTCTATAACCAATGCATATTTTTTTTTATTCAAAAAATGAATGGAAATTATATATATTTAATTATGTTGTTATTGAAACTGATTTTTTAATACCCGGCATTAATTAAGAAGAAATGAAATGAGAATCCTAAAAATATTGAAGCAAAAGTTATAGCGATTACTGATAATTTAATTGAGATTTCACGACCGTACTTTGTGTACAATACTAGTACAACTATGGCGATCAATCCGATAATTAAAAATATCCAAGCAAAAATTAAGATCGCTAGAGAAGGTCCTTGAAATGCTTCTTTAGGGAGTGGTTTCTCTGAACCATCGTCAGATTGGTTCGGGCTTGCGAAACTTATAATTAGAAGTAATAATTGTAAGAGCATTGTGAACAGATTAAATTTTTTTTAATTGATATATAAGTTAAATTAATGATTTATTTTTAATTTTATCAATAAATTGTCAATTGATTGTCAATAATTAAAGTTTAAAGATATGATCTCTTAAAATAATTATTAAAAAAACTTATTTATATTGTAAAGAACAGATTTTTTGAATCAAATTGCATTTTCTAAGTGAAATTATCAAAACTCCTATTTTGAAGGGATCAGTAAAAGAAAAGATGAATATTCATCGTCATTTCTATCGTTATTCACGGGGGCAATTCATCGGGCCTGCTTTAAAAATAACAAAAACCGCAGCAAAGATTACGCTTAGAGGAAGTCATGAATACGAAGATTTAATTCAAGAAGTTGTGACTAGAACAATATCAGCTGATACTGTAAATATTAATGTTATTCTAATTACAGGTGCAGATATAACCGACATCATTACAAATTTAGGGCTGGATTGGAAACTTATAAAATCAAAAGGAAAGACAAAAAATTACAAAACCACTATACAAGAATACACAATTTCCAAAGATATCCTTCTTGAAAGCATAGAAACGTTTAGAGAATCAAGTTATCTTTTATTATCATATAATTTAAACCCCTCTTGCAAGGTAACTACTAAAAAGAGGATTCCACAGCCATCCAAGAAAAAACCTGAAGATGATGCCTTTAATAAAAGAATTCAATTTTGCTCTGGTGTAATTGAAAATACTGAAAGAAATTTAGAGATGGTAATTGACGAAGCTTTACCAGATTTTAAGTCTGAAATCCCTAATAAATGGAGAAATATTATTATCACTAATATCTATAAAATAACTGATATTGAACTTCCAACAAACATTAATAATTCAATACTTCTACGAATATTTGCTATACGAAAAGGAAAGATATTACGTTCTATAGAAGTAGATGGAGAATTAATCGAAAAACAATATTCTGTTGTTGTATAAATGGTTGATAATTATGATAATATCAATGAATTTTAAAAAAGTTTAATTTTTATGAATGATATATACTTAACAAAATAAGATAACTTAGGAAGAGGGATTAATACATTAAGGAATTAAATTCATTATTACGATCTTTTTTATATCTCATTGGTGGAGATGTCGCTATAGAAGTGGGAAACGAGTTATTAAATTCAGAAAACTTAGACATCACAGACGAAGACATTACTGAAAACATAAAAGAACGCATTGAGGGGACTGGAGTTGATTTTGAACCTGATAATGAAGAAATTTTAAAATTAAATACTGTTCGCAAGACCCTTTATAAGTTATATAGCGCAAAGCTTGCCCAATTCCGTAGGATACGTGATAAATCCACGGGTTGGTTCATTTATTATTGGTGGCATGAATTTGACCTTTTAGAAGAGATACTTCTTGAAAAAAAGAAATTAGTTCAACTGAAGCTAAGAGATAGGCTGCATTTCGAAGAAAACAATTACTTCTTTACCTGTAAAAATTGCAACACAAAGATAAAATACAGGTTTGATGAAGCATTTGACCTAAATTTCAAATGCCCGGATTGTGGAGGGGCACTTGAAGCGCAAGATAATCAAAGTATAATAATTTTTTTAAAAGAAAAAATAGTATTAAACAGTAAATCTAAAATATCAATTGAGATAGAAGAATAGTTATTTTTTCTTTTTAATAAAAGCAATATCCCCAAGGGATGTAGCTTGTGTTTTTTTCATATATCTTTTAGTATTTACTTCAATCTCATCTGTTTTTTTTAACAGTGCTATATTATAAACTTTTTGAATTTTTTGAGCTAATTTAATGGTAGGCTTTACTTTTCCAGATTCAATCCTTCTTATTAGTGACGGTTTCTCGTTTAATTTTTGTGCAAACTGATCTTGGTTAAGTTTTTTTACCATACGGGCATTTCTTACTTTCTTTGCATAGTCAGAAACGATTTCCATATCGTCTAAAGAATTCGCCCTTATCTTTTTTTTTATTTGTAAGTTTTTTGGTCTTGAAATATTTGACCTTTGATAAGATGGCTTAATTGAACTGAAAGATGATTTCGGTTTATTTTGAATCTTTGTACCATATTGAGCACAGCTCTGACATACTGTAATACGCGCTCCTTCCATCATTACTTTTTGGCCTCGACCCCATATTTTGCCTCCACATATAGGGCAATCATTTTCACTTTTGTTAAAACCTTTTTTTGACATATATAAAACTTAAAGTATATAAAGTATATATAGTAATTAAACTCAAATTATATATAAATAAAATTAGCGTGAAGAACTCTTATATATTGTGTTTTTCTTGTAGTATTATAAAATATAACATAAAAATTAATTAGAATTGACACTTTAATACCAATAATGACATATACTTAAATTTATATTCACAAAAACTATAATTTTATCAAAAAAGAAATTTTTTTTTGTTATAGGGGTTTACCTTTAATGCCAACAACTAAGGAGAAGAAAAAGGAAAAAGATGTGAAAGACGGAGAGTATCTAATTACCTATACTCGACATCTTGAAAAAAGGCTTAGGAATTTAGAGACTGAAAAGCAACTCTTAGATGCTGAGCGATTACGATTAGAACAAGAATTGCATAGTTTAAGAAATGAGATAGATCGATTAAGGGAACCTCC
>Ga0114925_10000318_pt1 | contig 20364 bp, 24 predicted proteins | sample SumtaG_2_FD_87287 | JGI IMG/M metagenome (GOLD analysis project Ga0114925, IMG submission 87287) | Deep subsurface microbial communities from Indian Ocean to uncover new lineages of life (NeLLi) - Sumatra_00607 metaG | ecosystem: Environmental > Aquatic > Marine > Oceanic > Sediment | place... | reverse complement strand
TATTGAATGCAGGGCACCCAGATTATCCCTGCGGTGTTCCTTCGGTGCTTTGGCTTCCTGCGGAAGCCTCGCAGTGACGGGCGAGGTTCCCAAAGAAAACGAAGCTTTTGTTTGGGGTGTTTTCGGCTTGACATTGGGCGTGGAATCCGTATCCTCAACCCCAAGGAGGAACATGTGTCAGAGTTACGAGTTCTTGCAGTAAATCCTGGCTCCACTTCAACGAAGATAGCCGTTTATGAGGGAAAGGAAGAACTTTTTTCGGTAAATCTTACGCATCCGGCGGCCCAGATAGCCAAGTACGCAAAGATAATGGATCAGTACGAGTTCCGTCGCGACGTGATACTGGAGACTTTAGCCGAGAAGGGTATTGATACCTCCACACTCTCCGCAGTGGTAGGTAGAGGAGGACTCATGCGCCCGATCCCTGGTGGAACCTACCGGGTGAACGAGGCGATGCTTCGCGATCTTCGCGCCGGCTTGCAGGGCGAGCATGCCTCCAACCTGGGCGGGCTCATCGCTTATGCCGTCGCCGAACCTTTAGGGATCCCGGCGTTCATCGTGGATCCGGTGGTGGTGGACGAACTGGAGCCATTTGCTCGATATACAGGCCGGCCGGAGATAAAACGCCGCAGCATCTTCCATGCCCTGAACCACAAGGCAGCCGCGCGCAAAGCCGCCGCCGAGATGGGCAAGAAATACGAAGAAGTCAACCTTATCGTAGCCCACCTGGGAGGGGGTATCTCCATCGCCGCGCATCGCAAGGGCAAGGTGGTCGACGTCAACAACGCCCTGAACGGAGACGGGCCTATAGCGCCGGAACGTGCAGGCTCCCTGCCTGCCTGGGATCTGGTATGCTTTGTGCTCGACAACAACTACACCAAAGATCAAATGAAAAGGATGCTGGCCGGCAAGGGCGGCGTGGTTGCCTACCTGGGAACAAACGATATGAGGGAGGTGGAAGACAGGGTCAAGGCAGGTGACAAAGAGGCAGCCGAGGTTCTGGGAACGGTTGCCTATACCTGCTCCAAGGAGATAGGTGCTCGCGCCGCGGTGCTTTGCGGCAAGGTGGACGCTGTGGTTCTCACCGGTGGGCTTGCCTACGACAAGCAGTTTGTGGATTGGGTCAAAACCCGTGTGAAGTTCATAGCGCCATTAAAGGTCTACCCAGGGGAGAACGAGATGCAGTCATTGATTGAGGGGGCGCTGCGGGTTCTTGCAGGAGAGGAAGTTGCTCAAGAATACTAAAAAGGACGAACCCAAGGAGGTTTGATGCCCGTAAAGAAGTTAAGCGAACTGGTAGAGAAGGTAAAGAGCCTGCCCAGGATGCGGGTGGCAGTGGCGGCTGGGGAAGACCCTCATACCATCGAGGCGGTGGCCCGCGGAGTAACAGAACCGATGATTGATGCCACCCTGACCGGCCACGAAACCCACATCAAAGAGGTAGCCTCTGAGTATAAGATTGACCCTGCTATCTTTAAGATTATTGACACCACGGATGAGAAGGCTGCCGCTCAAAAAGCGGTTGAACTGGTCAATACAGGGAAAGCCGACTTCCTCATGAAAGGTCTTATGGACTCAGCCGTCTACATGCGCGCCATACTGGATAAGGAAAAGGGCCTTCTTCCTACAGGCAAACTCCTTTCACACGTCACCGTTCTCGAGGTGCCTTCATACCACAAGCTTCTTATAACAACAGACGTAGCTGTTCTTATAGCCCCTGATCTCAAACAGAAGATTGCCATGATAGGCTACGCGGTGGATATCGCCCATCGCTTGGGGATAGAGCGTCCCAAGGTGGCTATCCTGGCTGCTGTGGAAAAGGTCAATCCCAAGATGGACGCCACCATCGAAGCGGCGATACTTACCCAGATGAACCGCCGCGGACAGATAAAAGGTTGCATTGTGGACGGCCCACTGGCCATGGACCTTGCGGTTTCAGAAGAGTCAAAACACATCAAGGGCGTGGAAAGCGAGGTGGCTGGCGACGCCGACGTGCTCATCTTCCCGGATATCGAGGCGGGCAACATCTTCTATAAAGCAGTAGCCCACCTGGCAGGCGCCCACCTGGCCGCTATAGTCACCGGAGCAAAGGTGCCTTGTGTTTTAACCTCTCGCGGCGACGATGAGGACTCCAAGTTCTACTCGCTCGCTCTCGCCGCTTTGATGGCTAGGAAAGGAGAGTAAGGTAGATGAAGTTTTTTAGAAGATTTAAGATTCTGGGGACGGGGGCATACTTACCTGAGAAGGTGCTGACGAATGCGGATCTGGAGAAGATAGTTGATACCTCTGACGAGTGGATAAAAACCCGCACCGGCATCGAGAAGCGCCATATAGCTCGAGAGGATGAGGCAACCTCTGATCTCATCATAGAAGCTGCCAAGGAGGCTTTAAGGAACGCTGGGCTTGCCGCATCCGCCCTGGGGGCCATCATTATAGGGACCATCTCGCCGGATACCTCCTTTCCCTCCACCGGTTGCTGGGTGCAGAAGGGGTTGAATATCCCCGGCATCCCTGCGTTTGACGTCTCAGCGGCCTGCTCAGGATTCCTTTACGGGCTTGAGGTAGGCTCTTTAATGCTCTCCTCAATCGCGAAGCCCATCCTTGTTGCAGGTGCAGATATTCTATCAAAGATCACCAACTGGGAGGATCGCGGTACCTGCATTCTCCTGGGTGACGGCGCAGGCGCTGTCATCATAGCTCCTACGGATGAGGATCGCGGGTTTCTTTCTTCCATTTTAGGAGCGGACGGCTCCCTGGGGGAACTGCTCATACAGCCGGCCGGAGGCTCGCGCATGCCAGCATCACACGAGACGGTGGATAAGAAATTGCACTTATTGTACATGAAGGGCAACGAGATTTTTAAGTACGCGGTGCGAACCATGGGCGATGCTGCGATCCAGGCGATCAAGCTGGCCGGTGTCGATCCGGATAATATCGCTTTATTCATCCCGCACCAGGCCAACACCCGCATAATCGAGGCCACCTGCAGACGCGCCAAGGTGCCTTTAGATAAAACCCACATCACCATCAGCTGGCACGGCAACATGTCTGCAGGAACCATACCAATAGCCTTCCATGACGCGATCTCAAAAGGACTTATCAAACGCGATGACCTGGTACTTTTTGCCGCATTCGGCGCCGGCTTCACCTGGGGCGCTTCGGTATTGAGGTATTAGAGAAAGACAAATGGCATACCCGTCGGTTGACCAGCTTCAAAAATTATTAGCCAAAGAGGTATTTCATTATGCTAAGGATACAAAGAAGGCTGCTGGTCGTGCCCTAGGCACGTTTGTCGAAATAATCACATTCTACTACTTGAAGTCTTGGGGTTTTGAACATCACATAGCAATTGAACGGCCTTTGCCCGAATACGCAAATGATGATCTTACTCACAACGTCGAATACAGTCTTCACCCTGCTTACGACAAGAAGATTGTTGAATTCAAGGATGACGATCTTCCCTTGACTGCCAAGAAAATAGCTGGACATAAGGAACTTACACCAATAGGAATTCCCGGAGACTCAATTAAAAAGTCGAAGGTATTGCTATCAAAGGATTTAACTCTCCGAAACTCGTGTACGATTTGTGACCTCCGTGACCTTTTTTTGAACGCCTATCTTGATAACTTCTCGCAAGGCATAGCGCGTTGCGCAATATCTTTCTTACACCGTAAGCCTTTTGCCATTTTTGAATGCAAACGTGTGGGCGTTGAAGAAGGTGTAAAAAAAGGGCCACAGACTATAGAAAAAGCGAAACAAGGTGCCTACGTTGCCAGAACCGTCTCGTCTTTACAGAAGATGCGTTATGCCAACGGCAAACTAGGTGGCCTGATAGAGAGAAACGATGGAACATTCCGCTTTGAAGAATATTACTCATTGCTTGCCGAAGTTATAGCATCCAACGACCCTGAGCTTTTAGCCAATTTCATTCTAACTATTGGAGTTGTCAGCAATCATGGCAACTGGTTCACTTCCGAAAATCACAATAAGGAACTTAAAGTCCTAGCCCAATCTTATGATTGGCTTTTGTTTCTGACCGATGGTGGTATTGCTCAATTTATTGATGATCTTCTACTGCATCCGAAGAAGGAGTTTGTTGCAGTACGCGATGCCTTTTCAGCAAGCTATACCGGAGAGAAAGGGGTCAATAGATTTACCAAGGTCAAGGTTGCTTTATCTGCTGACGCTGCATTGCAGTCGTATTTCAAAATGCAATCGCAGACCATTGAGGGGTGGTTTATTGTTATCGCACCAGCCCAAAAGAATCTTGCCATGCTAAGAAGTGAGCTGAAAACACTCAAAAATAAGAACTGGCAGGAGATTCATTCGTGACGGCAGGCCGGAAAACCAACTCATTTAGCCAGGACTGGGGGACACCACAGCAATACGTAGATGCAGTCAAGCAGGTATTTGGAGGGGAAATCGACCTGGACCCATGCTCCAATGGGTCCTCAATCGTCGGCGCAAAAATCGAATATCAACTTCCTGCGCATGATGGTCTTTATGAATCATGGGATTTCAAGCGCATATACGTCAACCCTCCTTATGGCGCTGACAGGAAAAGAAACTCAACGATAAAAGATTGGATCCGCAAGTGTGCAGAAGCGCATAGGAAGTTCAAATCGGAAGTGCTTGCTTTAATTCCAGTAGCAACTAATACTTCGCATTGGAAGAACTTCATTTGGGGGCGAGCGACAGCGGTATGTCTTCTCTACGACACCAGGCTTCGGTTCTTGGTCAACGGTATGAATGGAGGCAAAGGCGCTCCTATGGCTTGCGCTATGGTTTACTGGGGAATGAACTATGATACCTTTTTTGAGGTGTTTATTCAATTCGGAGCGGTTGTTAATATTCGTCCGCTTATTCAAAAACGAATTGGACACAAACATAACAAGATGATGCTGCCTTTATGAAGGTTAAACCTGACAAGATTAGTGGGTTAAGAATAAGATTTTGGCGAATGATGATTTGTCAAAGACATCATTCAGATTTTTAAATTGAATTGAGGCGACGAACATTGCTTCAATTCACTAAAGCTTAGGAGGCTAGATGCTTGAGATCCGCTTCCACGGCCGTGGCGGCCAGGGAACGGTGGTTGCTTCAAAAGTGCTGGCGGTCGCCGTGGCCAAGGAAGGACGCTACGTTCAGACCTTCCCGGAGTACGGCGTCGAACGCCGCGGAGCACCGGTGGTCGCCTTCACACGTATCGACACCGAACCAATCTACATCCGATCCAAGATCTACGAGCCAGATCATCTGTTGGTGCTTGACCCAACTTTGATTGCTGCAATCGATGTCACCGAAGGACTCAAACCAGGCGGATGGATCATAATCAACACCGAGAAAAAGGCCGCCGACTTCCCCCAGTTCAAAGACTTCAAGGTGGCTATAGTGGATGCAACCTCTATCGCTCTCAAGCACAGAATCGGATCAAAGGCGGCGCCTATTGTCAACAGCGCTATCCTGGGGGCGTTTGCAAAGATCACTGGCTTCGTGGGAATCGATGCGGTGCGTGAGGCGGTGCATGAACTCTCGCCGGTCAAGAAGGACGAAAACGTCAAGGCGGCCCAGGAGGCCTACGATGTCGCCAAGGCCCCGGAGGAGAAATGATGAGTGAAGAGATCAAATGGGAGAAAGAATCGGACATGCCGCTGATGGCGATGTCGCTTGGCCGCATGACGGTCAACAAGACCGGCTCATGGCGAAACCTGCGCCCGGTGATTGATAAAGAAAAATGCAACAAGTGCGGTATCTGCTGGAAGTTCTGTCCCGACGTCTCCATCGAGATCGACTCCGAAGACTACCCTGTGGTCATCCTCGATTTCTGCAAGGGATGCGGCATCTGCGCGGTGGAGTGTCCCAAGGACGCAATCGGCATGGTCAAGGAGGCCTGATGCAGAAGGTAATGATGGGCAACCACGCCCTGTCCTGGGGAGCGCTGCTCTCGCGCGCCGAGGTGATTGCGGCCTATCCCATCACCCCTCAGACCGAGGTTGTGGAGCTTCTTTCAAACATGTGCGCGGACGGGTCGCTGAAAGCGGAGTTCATCAAGGTGGAGAGCGAGCACTCGGCAATGGCCGCATCTATGGGCGCATCGGCAGCGGGTGCGCGCACCTTCACCGCAACCTCTGCCCAGGGACTCGCGCTGATGCACGAGGTGCTTCACTGGGCTACGGGCGCACGCTTGCCAATCGTGATGGGCAACATCAACCGGGCCATGGCTCCGCCCTGGACCATCTGGACCGAGCAGACCGACTCCATTGCCCAGCGCGATACCGGCTGGATTCAGATATACACCTCATCCATCCAGGAAATCCTTGATTCGGTTATCCAGGCATACAAGGTTGCAGAGCAGATCTATATCCCGGCGATGATCGTTCTGGACAGCTTCGTGCTCTCTCACACCAACGAGAACTGCGAGGTACCAGACCAGGACAAGGTGGATGCCTACCTGCCCCGCTTCGAAAACGCCTACAAGCTGGATACCGAAAAACCGGCGGCGTTCGGCGGGCTCACCGGTCCTGATTGGTACTACGAGCTGCGCTACAAGATCGAGCGCGACATCCAGAAGGCGCTCCCCCTGTTTGAGGAGACCGGCAAGGAGTTCGAGGAGATGTTCGGCCGCTACTACGGTCTTATCGAGACCTACAAGCTGGACGACGCGGATGTGGTGCTCGTCACCTCTGCATCCATCGCGTCAACGGCAAGACCGGTGATCGACCAGATGCGCTCCGAAGGTCACAAGGTTGGACTTATAAGGATTCGTGTGTTCCGTCCCTTCCCGTCAGAGCTTCTGCGCAAGCTGCTTTCCGGTCGCAAGAAGGTGCTGGTCGTAGACCGTAACATAAGCTTCGGCATGTCAGGCGCGTTCTACGCCGAGGTCAAGGCGGCGCTCTACAACGTTAAGGGTAGACCTCCGATGTGGGGATACATCGCCGGCTTAGGCGGCAGAGACGTACCCATGGACGTGATCAAGGGGATGATTGAACAGACCATGAAGGAGGATCATCCCACCCAAGACATCATCTGGATAGGAGTGAAGAGATGAGATACACTATACCCGAACAGGAGATAATGTGTGCAGGCCACAAGGCGTGTCAGGGCTGTGGTGCAACCCTTGCAATGCGCTACGCGCTCAAGGCCCTTGGACCCAAGACGATGCTCACCTTACCTGCATGCTGCTGGTCGGTGATAGACGGCCCCTTCCCCTACTCCTCAGTTGGTGTTCCTCTTTTCCATACGGCCTTTGAGACCGCTGCAGCTGTCGCGTCGGGCATCCGGGCCGGGCTTGATATGCGCGGCGATACCGAGACCAACGTGGTCGCCTGGGCAGGAGACGGCGGAACCTTTGACATTGGCATCCAGGCCCTTTCAGGCACCGTAGAACGCAACGACAACGTCATCTACGTCTGCTACGACAACGAGGCCTACATGAACACAGGTGTGCAGCGCTCCTCGGCCACGCCCTGGGGCGCGGTAACGTCCACCACCCCACCGCGCCACTTCAAGCAGGAGCGCAAGAAGGACATGATGGCCATCATGGCCGCGCACGGCATACCCTACACCGCGTCGGCATCGGTAGCCTACGCAGAGGACCTCATCCGCAAGGTTAACAAAGCCAAACAGATCCCGGGTTCCAAGTTCCTACATATCATCGCACCCTGCCCCCCAGGCTGGAGAAGCTCCCCTGAGATCACCATCCAGCTTGCAAGGTTGGTTGTCCAGACCCACATGTTTCCCCTCTATGAGATATACGAAGGCCGCTACTACAAGCTTTCGATGGATCCAAAGAAGAAGCCCTTAACCGAGTACCTGAAGCCGCAAGGGCGTTTCCGCCATCTGACTGAAGAGCAAGTAGCCGAGATAGACCGACAGGTTGACGAGCGCTACGCCCGGCTAAAGGAGCAGGCCGAGCGCTCCAAGCCCTGGTTCGAGGCGAAGAAGGAAAAGAAAGACTGATTAAATCCTCCTTTTGGCCTACGGCCAAAAGATCGGAAGAAGACAATTAGGGGCAGCAAGGCTGCCCCCTTCTTTTTATTCTCCCATCTTGCGCCATCTACGATGGCGACGCTGCAGGTAAAAAGGATGCCGAGTTCGTTTTACAGACTTGACAAAGCATGAAACTGAGTTATAATTACTCCTTAATTGAAACATGACAACCTCCCTGGAAAGGCCCCTTCCCGGGGCCTTTCTTTGTATATTGCCCCGATGCCGACCGCCACCTCAAGACAAGCCCCCCGCGACGAAGCGGATATCGTAATCACTTTCATCAGTTAAATATATTGAGTTAGTCGAATCTGCGAAATACGTTGGGGGGTCTATTAAGGTTGCAACGATCCTTAGACGTTCATCCACGCCAGTCCCTTCCCACCAGGGGAGCAGAAATTATTTTCCAAATCTTTGTTCCGAAAGAACAAAAGGAGGACATATTTCGGGGTCCCCGCGACGGCGCAGCCGACGAAGTTACCCCGCGGAACATCCTTTCCGAACCACGCAGGAAAGCACGGCAAAGGACCCGATAAGCCCCAATCGCATTATCCAGGAAACTTCCTTGTGCTCTTCATGCCATTTGACTATCCTTAAGCCGGGTATGTGCTCTATCATACTGCGAAGCTCTTTTGGCCCCAGATAAGAGACTACCGGCGCCCCGATGTTGCTGAATCCCTTGTTGTGTTTGAGGATGTTGATCCTCCTCGAAGTGAAGCTGGTAATGAGCCTTTTTGCCCGGAAGACCAGATCCATGGAAAGGGAAGGTGCAAAGACCGGTTCTAAGATAAGCAGGTAACCGTCGGAACGCAACAGCTTCATCGAGTTCTGCAGGGCCTTTCTGACGTTTGCCTTGGATTGATTCCTGGTAGAACCGATGAGGTGATGAAGAAGCCGAGCAAATAACACATAATCATAATTACATCCAGCCGCTGCCGGCAGGCTGCTATCGAGAATGGAAGCCTGGTAGACCTCGAACCCGTACTTGCGGGCCTTTTCCATGTACTTGGAAGATACATCTATGCCTACAAATCTTCCGATTTGAGTATTCTCCTTGAAAAACACAAGCACATCTCCCGCCCCGCAGCCCACATCGAGGAACGAGTTAGCCCTCGACGAGCGTTCCTGCACAAACCGCAGCAGGAATTTAAGATGCCGTGTGGAGTACTCTGGGGTATAGGAGTTGAAGAAATCGACCGTGTGCTTTTCATAGATGGATTGAGTGTTTCCACCCGTCTTCTCTCCGGGACATTTCGACAAATAGCCTCCTTACGATCAACCTGAGGATGGAGGGCGGCTTCTCTAAGCCGCCTCTAAGATCATGACTCGTTTGGCGGACTTGAGAGTCCGCCCTCCCTCCTCGATAGAATCAAACTTGCTTGGCGGACTGAGAGTCCGCCCTCCATGTCCACGGATAATCGCCTTCGTTGTCTACCAGGCCTTTCCGAACCGGATTCTTACAGATATATTCAACCTTGCTTTTGGCGTCTTCGTATGAACGCAGAATCCTGTCGAAGTAGGACTCCTGCCAAACCGTTCCCTTGCGTTCTAAAGCTTTGTTGATACTGCGGGCACAAGCCCCTTTTATTCCCTGCATGATCTCGGCAAGACCGTACGTGCCGCCCTCATCATCGGCAAGTGGAGTAAACACCATATGGACGTGATCCGGCATCACCACTACACCGTGCAGATAAATCTTGCGTCCATGATCGTAAAGGCAGTGTTTGAGAACCAATCCCCTCAAAGATTCAGGAATGTGCCACCTCTTGTAAGTAGAGAAGGTCACGAAGTAGGTCTTATCCTCTTTTTGCAGATGCGGCAGCCTGCGGCGGTAGTTGTCCCTGGCAGGCTTGGCTAAAGGTCTTTCCATGATCCATAGGTTATTAGAAAAGTTTAACTTGTCAACACTTAACCTAAGGATGGAGGGCGGCTTCTCCAAGCCGCCTCTAAGATCATGACTCGTTTGGCGGACTTGAGAGTCCGCCTTCCCTCCTCGATAGAATCAAACTTGCTTGGCGGACTGAGAGTCCGCCCTCCATACCACCGTCCGTCGAGTATTAAAGCCCTTGACACGTCTAACACGTCGTATACAATAGATTATGCCACAGAGAGGACGCGTATGGGCCGAGATAGATATCGACGCCCTCGTGCATAACTACCGTCTTATCCGGGAGACGGTGGGCGAGGCCAAGGTTCTTGCCGCGGTCAAGGCCGAGGCGTACGGTCACGGCGGGCGCGAGGTAGCAAGGGTGCTTGAAAACCTTGGGGTCGAGTACTTCGGTGTGGCAAGCACCGAGGAGGCGATTGACCTCAGAACCAACGGCCAGATAAGGCGACCGATACTTGTGCTCTCCCCTGTCCCCTACCGTGAGATAGGGGCCATCTTCGACTACACCCTGACTCCCACAGTCACAGAAGAGGGTTTTGCCAAGGCGCTGGCCCAGGAGGCCAACCGCAGGGGCAAAATTCTGGGTGTGCACGTAGAGGTAGATACGGGTATGGGCCGCACCGGCGTCAGTCCGAAAGAGGCGCCCGCACTCATCTCGCTTGTCATCAACAAACCCGGCCTGCGGCTTGAGGGTGTCTTCACCCACTTCCCTGCAGCCGAGACTGATAAGGAGTTTACAGAAAAACAGGTCTCGATCTTCGATCAACTTATCGCGCGGCTGCGCAGCGAAGGAATCGAGGTGCCTGCGCTGCATTCGGCGAACTCTGCGGCTATCTTCAAATACCCTCAGGCTCGCTATGACATTGTAAGGCCTGGCCTTGCGCTTTACGGAATCGAGCCTGAAGGAATGGAGGCCTCCCTTGACCTTGCGCCGGTGCTGACACTTCGGACGCGGATCGTGAACCTCAGGCGTCTGCCCAAAGGCGCAAGCATAAGCTACGGCAGAACGTATGTTTTGGAGCACGAGACCCTTGTGGCGACGGTTTCGGTTGGCTACGGCGACGGCTACCCACGGGCGCTGTCAAACAAAGGCGAGGTGCTTTATGGCGGCAAACGCTACCCGATCATCGGCACGGTATGCATGGACCTCATGATGCTGGATTTCTCAAAGGCTTCGGGTGCAAAGATCGGTGACGAGGTAACGTTGATCGGTCGGGACGGCAAAGCGCTCCTTACGGCAGACGAGGTCGCCGGCTGGGCCTCTACCATCCCTTACGAGATAACCACGCGCATAAGCCCAAGAGTCCCCCGCATCTATAGAACCTCTAAACGCATCCTTGGAGCACGCACGCTCCTTGGATCAACCACAGGCTTATGAACGAAGAAATCCAGAACGAGGAGCAGAAAAACTCCACAGAAAAAAAGAAAGAATATAAGCCGCCCCGTTTTCTGGAGCTGGTGCTCTCGGTGGCTGCTGGTGCGCTGCAGGCCCTGGAGTTGGGGGTACCGGACAAGGAGGGCAAGAAAGAAAACCCCAACCTGGAGCTTGCCCGCTACTCGATAGACATGCTGGAGCTTCTCGAGCTCAAAACCAAGGGCAACCTGGAGGAGGAGGAGGAAAGATTCATGCAAGAGATGCTGCATCAGTTAAGATTGAGATACGTGGAGGCCGCCAAACAATTGAAGGAGGCGAAATGAATGCAGATCATTTCGGGGAAGTTAGGCCCCTGAAAAAATTCTTTGATCAGAATAATCCGGCCGCCTACTGGATCTTGTGGGAGCTGGCAAAGAAGTTATCACAACGTTTGCGTGAAACAGACCAGCGGATCAAGGCCATACTGGCCCTGATCCGCCGATTCTAGGAGGTAGTTGTATGCAACAGCAAGAAAAACCAAGAGCACAGCAAGCCAAAGAGGTGCGCTACGACTCCTCTGGCAAGAAGATAGTAACCCGGACGCGCAGCAGGGAAACCGAAAGTGCAATCCTTGCCATCAACGACAAGCTGGATCAACTCGTGGGCATTCTTTCATCCACCCTTCCGACCAGACTTGGTGCGGAACTGCGTGAAGCCGTTGGAGGGGGCCAAGAACTCCAGCGTTTGATAGAGGTTGTATCCAAAGAGCTTCCTGACCGTATCAAGAAGGACTCGGACCAGATCGTATTCGAGAAGGCGGAGATGCTCTCGATAGTGATCTCCACCAGCATCCAGCATCTTAACGATGCGTTTAAGTCCTACCAGGAGTCCATCCTTCAAGCCCTGGAAAGTCTGGCTCAATCACACGAGAAAACCAGCGAAGCACTAATCAAGATCAACCCCTTGCTTGCACAGCTACATGCAACCATCGCGGGGCGCGAAAAAACCCAATCTCCCCCAACCCAGCCTTCGCCAACCCCTGAGAAACCTTCAGAACCTGCTCCCAGTGCCATGACTCAAAAAGAACCCTCGTCCATTACACCGACCTCTCCACCTACGTCCTTTGGGGAACCGGAAGAAAAACCCCCCGAAGAAGAGAAATCGGATCTTCCCGGATGGCTGCAAGCAAAACGGGACGATTTGGACTCCTCTTCTGAGCCCAAAACGCCGGATTCACCCAGCGGGGTAAGTTAGTTAAGTGCGTATCTACACCCTCGGGACCGAAAACCGATCCGAAGCTGAAATCGCAAAGATCCTTTCCAAGTATCAGATCCATGTCTTGGCAGACATCCGCCGTTCTACCGCCTCTCCCATCAAACATTTAAGGCGAGAAAACATCCAGAATATCTGCAAAAACAACAAGGTTGAGTACATATACCTGGGCAACGAGCTGGGTTCTGAACGGGAGACCGGAAGAGTGGATAACCTGGACCCAGCGCTCTACGAACGGGGGATCGCTATCTTTAAAAGCCTGGTGCGTACCCGGGGGCTTTTGATACTGTGTTCCGAACGCACACCCGAAAGGTGCAACCGACGTTTGATTGCCGCCGAACTGGCAAAGGACGGTGCCGAGGTGTTTCATCTCCTGGAACTGGCAAAGCTCTGGAGACCAACGAGGAAGAAACCCGGTGTTTCCGGTAAACGTCCCTCAAAGCGAAAACGCTCCCGAGGGGATAGGGGACGAAAAGACCACAGACGAGCAAGATCAAAATCTTCAGAACCAAGCAAAGAACGCCCCGTCCTCAAGAAGAAAACCTCCCGGCCCAAGATGGACAAGATTTCCTAACTCCCTCGCAAATCTTAGGTTACATCATATAGACAATATTGATTTTGAAGGACCCGATGCAATCGCGGCCTTTTTGAGGGCCAAAGGATGAAGCGATTACTAGTAGTAAATCCGTGGATACACGATTTCGCCGCGTTTGACTTCTGGCTCAAGCCTGTGGGTTTGCTAAGAATTGCCGGTGCATTAAGAGAGGCAGGGGCAGAGGTTCATCTTCTTGATCTTGCCGATCGCAACCATCCCTGGCTTGAAAAGCACACCAAGACCGACGAGTGGGGACGCGGCAAGTTCTTCGCCGAGGAGATTGCAAAACCCCGGATACTCGATCACGTCCATCGTAAGTTCAGAAGATACGGGTTGCCCAAGGGAATACTCGATGAGAAGTTATCCGAACTTCCCGATGCGGACGCCGTTCTCGTGACTTCGAGTATGACCTACTGGTACACCGGGGTCAGAGAAACAATCGAGGTCCTTCACAAGAGATACCATGGGGTGCCGATAATACTGGGCGGAATCTATGCAACGCTTCTGCCTGAACACGCTCGAAGATTCTCAGAGGCTGATGTAGTCCTTAAAGGGGGCCTTGCAGAGATCAAAGAGAGGCTCGAGAAGCTCGTTGGTCTTAATCTGCTCGAAGAAACGCCCTTTCCTGCCTGGGACCTCTATTCGAAACTCGACTACGCGGTGACGAACATCTCGCAAGGATGTCCCCTCATGTGCACGTACTGTGCCTCACACCTTATCAATCCCACATTTATGCCGCGTGATACCAACGTGGTGCTTACAGAGATAGAAAGCGTTGCTAAGCTCGGCGTGAGACGGATCGCCTTCTACGACGACGCGATGCTGTTCCATCCAAAATTTGATGAGATAATGGAGAAGGTTGCAAAGATGGATTGCAAGGTTGAGTTTCATACTCCCAACGGGCTGCATGTGAGCCAGATAACGCCTAAAATGGCGCAACTTATGAAGAAAGCCGGATTCCGCTCCCTGTACCTGAGCCTTGAGACCGCAGATGAGCAACTTCTACAAATTACCGGGGCCAAGGTCTCGCCGGATGCGTTCACACAAGCGGTTAGAGTGCTTAAGGATGCAGGTTTTAGTGACGAGCTTCACGCCTACGTTTTATTCGGTCTGCCAGGTCAGTCGGAAGAGAGCGTAAGAAGAACCCTTGATCTGGCGCTTGCCGCACGTGTTAAACCTCATCTTGCCGAGTTCTCTCCTGTGCCAGGCACGGCAGAGTACTCAAAAGCCGGATTGGATGCTGACACCGATCCCCTACTTACCAACAACACGGCATGGTGCAATCAGGGAAAGCTCAGGGATTCGTGGGAAAGATTAAAGGATTATCTCAAGGAAAACCTTGAAGAATCGGTTTGAGCGAAAAGTCTAGGCCTCTGCCACCATCTTCACGAAACCTTCCCCCTCGAGTCTAAGCCGTTCGGTAATACGGAAGCCGAGCTTCTCGAATGCCCTTATCGCCCTCTTGTTATCGGCAGCGGTGAAAAGATAGAAAAGCTCCAGATCAAAGCGTTTTGCCGCCTCGACGAGAACGAGCCTCGCCGCCTCGCTGCCGTATCCCCTGCCCCAGTAGGCGGGATCAAAGAGCACGATGGAGAACTCCGCACAACGTTTGAGCCTATCTATATCGGTAAGGCTAACCTCACCTATCAGCCTGCCCGCAAGGGTGTGGATCCACAACCGCCACTCCTTGGGCGAGCGCTCCTGCTCTTCAAAACGCAACCTGACCTCCTCAAAGGTGGAATCTTTAGGCCACACGTCAGACCACCGTAACACCTCGGGCTGAAAACGCTTGGCGTAGAACTCCCGAAGAAGTGAAGGATCGCGTGCCTGCAGAACCACCAACTCGCCATGGAGCCGAGCAAACTTCTCATCGGGCTTCATTGACCTGATTCTCCTCAATATCGGCGCCGCGTCAAGAAATCTTGTTCTTACTGCAAGATTTGAACATGTTCCCGAAGCAGGGATACATCCCTCTGGGTTGACATGCCCCCAACTTCTCCGTATAATAATCGCCGAAGTTCTAAGCAGATAAATCCTAACCAAAGGAGGGCATTATGCAGATGCCTGAAGGACCGATATGCCAGAGCTGCTTGATGCCGATGACCGCCCAAGAACACTTCGGCACCGATGCGGACGGCTCTGCGAGCAAAGAATACTGCACCCACTGTTACCAGAAGGGGCAGTTCACCAATCCTGAGATGAGCATGGAAGATATGGTCGCATACCTCGCTCCCAACTGGGGAGAATGGACCCAAAGGCCTGATCTGACCGCTGAGCAGGCAAAGCCTGAGATCAGCGGAATGCTTTCAAACCTTAAGCGCTGGAAAGCGTAAAGGAGGAGTGATGTCCAAGATAGTTCACATCGAGATCCCTGCCCCGGATCTTGAGAAAGCCAAAGAGTTCTACTCTAAGGTATTCGGCTGGAAGGTTGAGATGACACCTGAGATGGACTACGCTATGTGGTCTGCGGGTGAAGATGCGGTAGGCGGCGGGTTCAGCAAACAAGCCAAGCCCTCCACCGAGGGTGCCCTCCTGCATATCGGAGTGGATGACATCGAGGCCAAGCTTGTCGAGATCGAGGCAGCGGGCGGAAAGATAGTCGCCCCCAAGACCAAGATCTCGGACGAGTGGGGCTACTACGCCGAGTTCCTGGACGTCTTCGGCAACAAGCTCGGCCTGTGGTCCAAGAAGTAACTTCTAAAATGATAAGGAGGAGTAATGTCCAAGATAGTGCACATCGAGATACCCGCCCCGGACCTTGAAAAGGCCGCCGAGTTTTACTCCAAGCTCTTCGGCTGGGAGGTCGAGATGATGCCTGAGATGGACTACGCGGTGTGGTCACCGCCGGAGGAAGGCGTGGCCGGCGGGTTTTTGAAATCAGCCAAGCCTACCACCGACGGTGCACTTTTACACATTGGAGTGGACGACATAGAAGCCAAGCTTCGAGAGATCGAGGCAGCGGGCGGAAAGATAGTCACCCCAAAAACCAAGATCTCCGATGAGTGGGGCTACTACGCCGAGTTCCTGGACGTCTTCGGCAACAAGCTCGGCCTGTGGTCCAAGAAGTAACCCGTAACACACCGTAACACACCTACACAGGATTAGTTCAGTGAATTTAAGGGGTGCCTTGCGGCACCCCTTCTTGTTTTGGTGTAATCTTTACCTGGCCAAGATAGTTTTGACAGTCACTGACTGATGAGCTATAACAAGTCGCGCAAAGTAGACTCCTGAAGGATTATCTGTTGTCCACGAGAAGTCGGGCTGTGTAGGATCAAGGGTGTAGGACTCCAGCTTACGTCCGTCGGCGGAGTAGAAGGTGAGGGTGCCGTATTGTCCCGCAGGAAGGGAGTAGCGGATAGTCGGTGCGGCTGTGAGATTGTCGATAACCTCAAGGGATATTGAGGAGAGCGAGGAGGGTTGCTCTGACACCGCTGGATAGTCGTCCTGCTGGTACTTGATGGTGCGGAAGTCCCAATCGTTTCCATTATTAGACCAGCCTGTAACGTAGACGTAACCCGAATCATCCACTGCCACGCCGGAGCCGCTTGCGTTGTCTCCTGAATCAAAAAATACATTCCAGTCTTCATTACCTTCCTTATCATAGCGAATCGTGCGGCAATAAGAGCGGGTTCCCTGAAAAGTTTGGCCGGTAATGTAGACAAAGTAGGGGTCCACTGCTATGCCGCGCCCGTAATCATCGCCACCAATGCCTACATCGTAGACCTCGTTCCACTCGATATTACCCAAAGTGTCATACTTGATGGTGCGGTAATCGTCATCCGTTCCGTTATGCGAACGGCCTGTAACGTAGACGTTGGCTTCAGCATCCACGGCCACGCCCCTAGCATAATCATCATCGCCTGAGTCGTAGACCTTGTTCCATTGAAGGCTACCATCCGAATCATACTTGATGGTGCGGTAATCGTTATCGATTCCGTTACCAGACCAACCTGTAACGTAGACATTGGCAGCATCATCTACGGCTACGCTGCGCCCAACGTCGCCGTTACCCCCATCGTAGGACACGTTCCACAAGATATTACCATCTGAGTCGTACTTGATGGTGCGGCAATCGTCATCGGTTCCGTTAAAGGAGTAGCCCGTAACGAGGGGATTACCTGAGGCATCTACCGCCACGCCGAATCCCCAGTCGTCGCCGTTACCCCCATCGTAGGGCACGTTCCAGCCGATGTTGCCATCTGTGTCATACTTGATGGTGCGCCAGTCATAATCGGTTCCGTTGTTGGAGCCGCCTGCAACGTAGACATTGGCTTCAGCATCTACCGCGATACCATAGGGTTGGTCTTCACCGTTGCCCCCATCAAAGGTTCGGGTCCATAAGGTGTCGCCATCCGAGTTATACTTGATTGTGAGATAATCGCTATCGGTTCCGTTAAAGGTGATACCTGTAACGTAGACGTTGGCTTCAGCATCTACTGCTACGCTCTGTCCCATGTCAGATTCGCCTGAGTCGTAGGCCTCATTCCAGACCTCAACCGGATCTCCGGCGTACACTGCGGCAGCGAACGCTGCCAAGGTGAGTACTAAAAGTGCTTTTTTCATACGTCCTCCTTGGTTGGGTTGGTGACTTGGTAGTTGCTATCAAGCTGCCTTTTACGATTAATTCCAGTATATTTATAATACAGCGTTCCCCAAGGATGTCAAGGACGCTTGGGCCAATGGAAAGTTAATGAAAAGGGGTGCCGGTGGCACCCCTTATTGTTATTCTTGAAGATCTCTTATCTCGCCAGGATAGCCTTTACGGTAACCGATTCATTGTCTGCGACAAGCCTTGCAAAGTAGACCCCTGCAGATACCTTGTTAGCATTCCATGTAAATGTGGACTGCGACGAGTTCAACGCGAATGTTTCAACTGCCCGGCCATCAACCGAGTAGAAGGTTAGCCTACCTTGCATACCGGCGGGAAGGCTGTAGTTGAGTGTAGGGGTAGCCGAAAGGTTTCCGACTATTTCCAGAGTGAGAGAGGAAACCGTTGGGATTTCTGCTACCGCCGGGATGTCGTCCTGCTCGTACTTGATGGTACGGAAATCGTAATCACTGCCGTCGTAGTAAAACCCTGTCACGTAAAGGTAATGTGAACCATCAACCGCTATACCTCGAGCCATGTCATCATCACCTGAGTCAAAATCCTTCTCCCAGCTGAAGGTGCCTTCTTTGTCATAGCGAACAGTAAGAAAATCAACATCAACGCCATTATCGCGGCCACCTGTAACATACACGAAGTATTCATCAACCGCTACGCCGTAGGCTGCCTCCTGCTCACTACCTCCATACCTTTTCTTCCACTGGAAGTTGCCGTCCGTATCATACTTGACAGTAAAGAAATCGTAGTCACCGCCGCTGTTCCCGGAGCGGCCTGTAACGTATAGGTTCGCATCAGCATCTACCGCTATACGGTAGGCCTCGTCATGGTAGTTCTCGTCACGAGCATCACTCCACTGGAAGTTGCCGTCCGTATCGTACTTGATGGTGAGATAATCGTTATTGATTCCATTGTTGGTGAAACCCGTAACGTATACGTTGCCTGCTCCATCTACCGCCACGTCGTAACCAATTGATCCGTTACCGAACTCGTCGTAAGGGTGAGACCACTGGAGGTTACCGCCTGAATCATACTTGATGGTACGGAAAGTTACACCACCGACATCGGAGCCGCCTGTTACGTAGACGTTACCCAAAGCATCCACGGCTACACCATAGGCAAGATCAGTAGAGAGGTAATCCTGGGTTTTTGCCCACACACTACTGCCGCCAGCATCGTACTTGATAACGAGATAATCCCAACTGGCTCCATTCCAGGCCCAACCTGCCACGTAGACGTTACCCGAAGCATCTACGTCTACGTCCCAGCCGATATCAATGTCGTCCTCGTCGTAGAGCTTGTTCCACACGATGTTGCCGTCAGTATCATACTTGATCGTACGCCAAGCAGCAGTACCTATATCTCCATAGTAACCTGTGACATAGGCGTTGCCCGCAGCATCAGCCGCTATGGCCAAGGGCTGGTCATTGCCACCTGACTCGTAAAGGTTGTTCCAGACCACCGTCGGCGGCCCGGCAAAGGCAACGGTCACCATCACACAGGCTGTTACGATGAACACTGGAAACGCTTTTTTCATACCGTCCTCCTTGGTTGGTTTGGTGACTTGATAGTTGCTATCAAGCCGCCTTTTACGGTCAATTCCAGTATATTTATAATACAGTGTTTCTATGGGATGTCAAGGTATCTTCAAGCAGAGGAGTCAACTGCTTAGGTTTAGCTTTTTGATACCTGTGAGTTCCCCCAGTACGTCAAACACCTGAGGTTGAATCATTGCTACTTGACGCTGAGCTCGCCCCGTGTAGAATAAACTATGAGCGACGAAGCCACCACGTGTCCCAAGTGCGGCTCAGAGGAGCTCATAGACTGGGGGACAAACCTCAGGATGTGCCGGCGATGCCATGAGGTATTCCTCCTCACACAAGAGGAAATCGAGGATAAAGAAGAAAGCCTTCAAACCGCCTCAGAGCGCGCCGAAAGATTCCTTGAGTCCTTACGCGCAGACCGCGAAAAGGCAAAGGAGGGATACGAAACAGAGAAGGAGATCCCCTCGGTCTCGGACGAAGAACTGGAGAAAAGGTTAAAAACCCCTTCAGAGCCTTCCACCCAGCCAGAGACGCTCCAAGAAGTAACGGTAGAACCTGAGGCGAGCGCTACTCGTGAGTTCGAGGAGTTCTACGCAAACCTGAAGGCAGAACAAGCAAGACAAGCGGAAACGCACGCGGCAAGACCTCAAGCTCCTGCCCAAAAAAAGAAATCGTCTGCCAGAAAAGCGATAGTCTGGGTTGTCGTCGCCGTACTCATCTGGCTTGTTCTAGTAATCATCTGCAGCCTCAGGTAATGTATGAAAGAAAATTCCCAAGAAAAACAGAAGAAATCTCGCAAGAACACCCTGCTTGCCGTGTTCCTATTCATTCTTCTTATAGTGGCGATAGGAATAATATTTGCGCTTATCGATCTCATCTTCTCATTCTAACCGTACTGTCCATGGTCAATACATCGTTACCAGGCAAAGGGGATTGAGATTATCGAGAGGGAGGGAGGGATAGGTGGGTGATAAACACTTAGAGATAGGCCTTCGGATACTGCCGCATATGAGATCGCCACCCTCCCTTCGGTCGGTCGCGACGACAGGAGAGAGGAAGGTTTGTTTTTGATCATAGGATACGCAGGGGAGGGGATGTGTCAATGTGATTTGGGGCTTCTTC
>Ga0114925_10000317_pt1 | contig 20406 bp, 14 predicted proteins | sample SumtaG_2_FD_87287 | JGI IMG/M metagenome (GOLD analysis project Ga0114925, IMG submission 87287) | Deep subsurface microbial communities from Indian Ocean to uncover new lineages of life (NeLLi) - Sumatra_00607 metaG | ecosystem: Environmental > Aquatic > Marine > Oceanic > Sediment | place... | reverse complement strand
TTAAATTACAACGAGATTAATCTCGCCCCTAAACTAAAGGAGCGAGTTTTCTCTCGGGAAAAAAGATAAATAGGAGTCCTATTGATTCTACTAATTCTGGGGAGTCAGCGAATTAAAAAACATCCCTTAATACTTTAATATACATATCAATCTAATATTAAGCTCTAAAATATATAGGGAAAGATTAATAATATTTAGAAGGAAAATTACTTTTTAATCAAAAATTTTATTGGAAGAGGCTATTCAAAATGTTTTGGATTGAGATTATTGGATATATTGGATCGTTTTTAGTCGCACTTTCTCTTATGATGAGAAATATCTTGAAATTAAGAATAATAAATATGTCAGGAGCGTTTATTTTTGTTATATATGGCTTAATTATTGCAGCTTATCCAATTTTTATGGTTAATCTAATAATTATGTTCGTAAATATGTATTTTCTCTTAGAAATTTTTACAAAAAAAGATTATTTTACAGTATTAGACATAGAAAGTAATACATCGCCGTTTCTAATTAAGTTTATAGAATATTATCAAAAAGATATAAAAAAGGTTTTTCCAGATTTTGAATTAAGCAGAATGACTGACACTAATATTCTCATTATCCTAAGGAATATGATTCCTGTAGGGATCTTCATATCAAGACCAACAGTTAGTAATCAAGTGGAAATATTAATAGATTATATTATTCCTGATTATAGAGATTTTAAGAATTCCATTTTTCTTCATTCGGAAGAAATTAGCAAATATAAAGATGAAGGATATCAAACTCTTATTACTAGCACGAAAAATGGTATGCACAGAAATTATCTATTAAAAATGGGTTATGAACAGGATTCTGAGGATGAAACTATATTCAAGAAAAAAATTTAATTAATCCTCATCGTGCGAAATGAGCAACCAGCTGTCATCAGTAGATTCAATGCTCTGATATTTTATTTCTCCATTCTCATCTATATGACTGATTATTTGAAGTCGAGGAGGTATATATCCACTGGCTATATTAAAAATTTCATATAATACAGATCGATGGGGTGTATATGAGGTATTATACCAGAAATAGGTCCTAGTTTTTTCAGTTGAATTTTCTAATTCTTTTTCTAACAACTCTTTCTCACCTTCTTCGAACTTAATATGATCTAGGACACCTCCCGACAGATTTTTAAGCGCTTGAAAATCATTTACCCACTTTTTTACTTTCTCCCATTGTTTATATTTATCCGATCCTTTCGAATCAGGTTCTGCATTTTTGATAACTTCAGAGATTAATTGCTGATAAAAGTTTTTTGATTTAAACTCAAGTGCTTCCCATCCAAATCCATCAAACATATAATGTCCTCCAACAATATTCCCATACCATTGACTCGGGATTCCAATTGGATTTTCTTTTAAACCATAATACTTTAATAAATCTTTAATTTCATTAGGTAATTTTGCAATTTCGGGGAAAAAATCATATTTTACTGGAGGGCTTATCATTAATACAGGTTTAAGCTGGAGGCGCGCCGTAACAATTTCATGAACGGTACCAACACTGTAAATATTAGTAGGGACAAAAGTAACTATAAAATCTGCCAGATCCACCATTCGGAGATCAATATGGACAGTTTCCCAAAAATCTGTTTCAAAACGTGCGCGTGTTTTATCATTAGTCCAAAAATCTTTTTCATATGTTGCTTTTGAATAGATTAAACCTTCTCTACCATAATTCTTATGTCCTCTGATTATTGGTTTATTCCAAGGATCCAACACAGTCATTCCAAGTGCTTTTAATACAGGTGTTAAGAGTGATCTCCATCCAAGAAATTTTTCAATAACACGAGACCCCACAAAATCCATAGGTCCTGATAGATAAACGCGTGTTCCATCTAAAATATTAATAGTCATTTTAATTGCACCCTTAGTCGTAAATTATTTCAAACTTTATATTTTTTAATTTGCTAAAACTTTTAATTATCTCTATTTAGATATATTCTTGATATATTCTTCCATAATCTTGATGCTTGAACTAGCTCCAATCCTCGTGGCACCTGCATTAATCATTTTCTTAAAAGTTTCATAACTCCTAATACCGCCAGAGGCCTTTACACCTAATTTTTCACCTACAACTTTCCTCATTAATCTGATATGTTCTTCAGTTGCACCTCCAGATCCAAAACCCGTACTAGTTTTAACGAAATCAGCACCAACTTCTTTAGCAATTTCGCATGCGCTAATGATTTCCTCATCGCTTAAATAGCAAGTTTCGAGAATTACTTTCGTAAGATTATTTCCAGAGGCATCTACAACTACCTTAATGTCATTTTTAATTAATTCCAAGTCACCAGATTTTAATGCTCCGATATTCAAGACCATATCAATTTCTACAGCACCATCATTAATAGCTTGCTGTGTTTCAAATGCTTTTACTTTTGAGGGGGTAGCTCCTAACGGAAATCCAATAACAGTGCAAACTTTCACATCTGAACCTTTTAAGAATTCTTTCGCAATTTTTACATTAGCAGGATTAATACAAACAGCGCCAAAATTATGTTGTTTAGCTTCTTTACATAATTTTAGAATATCATCTTTGGTCGCGCTAGGTTTTAAATTTGTATGATCGATAATTTTTGTTATTTTCTTTAGTTCTTTATTCTCCATTTTTTAATCTCCAAACAAAATTTTAATTAAGATTTTATTTATTAGTTATCTTTTTAAAATTCCGCAATTTCCATAGATACTTCATCCATTTCTTCTCGGTCTCTAACGCTCTTTTCTCCAGATCCTTTTTCTGCAAAAAGATATTTACCTGCAATTATAATAGATAGAGGGAAAACTATTAACATAACTATAAATTCAAGATCATTCCAAGGAAATATACGTGTTGGAGCAAATCGGTTAAGATTCCAGAGGATTAAGGCAGTTAATATGAAAGTTGTCACGAAATTTGCCATTGCGTCCATAGATCGTGTTAATCCCATACCTGTTTTACGTTTACCTGTTATTGGCCACCAGAGATTTGAACCTAACCAACCAAGCTGATCTACAATAACATGTCCCCAAATACCACCAATGATGATGAACATTATTGTTAACATTTCAACATCAGATAACATAACATCATTCATATAATATAGAAAGCCAGCTGCTAAACCTACTAATAGTCCAAATAAAATACCCAGAGTAAGAGAATGGGACCATCGTCGGTGCCATTGAATAAAATCTGCATGTATTGTATCCCCGTCACGTCTAAATTGGAAGGTTGGACCATCCCATATGTCTACATTTGTAACATCTTCATATGAATAATATAAATTTGGTTTATATTTCACTACGGCTATTTTCTCTTCTTCTGGTTCAGAACCATATAAAATTTCTAAGCCTGTTGATATGAGAGGGCCAATTTTTACTTGAACTTCCCTTTCTTTAAGTCTGAACAAGATCGAATATCTACGCCACATACTTTTAGGCATTCTTATTGTTTCTAGCTTAATATTAATTGGTTTCTGGCTTGAATAAGCTTCATTAATACATTTTGCCACAACGTTTGCTACTCGCCAAGGGTCAAGTTCATGGTAGCCAGGATTAATTGTATAATCTGCTCTTTCAAGATATCGGCTAAACTTAAAATCCAGAAAGTCTGGGAGATAGCCAAATAAACCACCAATCGGTATTAAAAGCGTCAGCAAAATTAAATTTGGATCATATGCAGCTTTAACCACGAGTGGAAAGAACGTCGCTACACAAACCCCGGTCATGAAATGTGTTAATCCTTTCATTTTTTTTTAAAACCTCCTATGCGATTCCAAAGAACTGACTAAATACAAATGTCAACCCCGCCATTGAAATCATTATCGGTATAGTTATCACGGCAATACAATGTATTCGCCGCGTATTAAATACAAGTGGAATAAAACCTATAGCTGTCCCGATTGCTAATATAAATAGCCCCGCAGGACCTAACATCCAATAAGTTAGCGATAGCATTACTATAATGCCGAATATCGCTATATATCGAGTATTAATACGATGTATTGTTTTTGTAAAAAGTTTAGCTAATAAGTTAAATATAAACCACCCAAAAACAGCAGAGATCAAAACCGTAGAGGCAATTACTAAAAGTTCTCCTTGAGTTTCTGGAATATAAAACATAGTAATGAAAAGGGAGGCCCCTCCACGCCTAATTAATACTCCAGGGATGAAGAGTAGAAGGACAGCACCTATATAATAAATTGATCGCGAGACACCTTGACTGAACATAAAAGACCGATCCCCCGATTGAGCAACTGCATGTCTAGCAAATGTGTTCCCAACGCCCGCAGTAAGGGAGGGAATTAGCATGCCAATGGAGCCACCTATGACACCTGCAGCAGTCCCTTGAGCAAATTCTCCCCTATTCAATTCTATTGATTCCCCTAAATTCTGTTTTGGTATATCCTTTTTTGCAGAGAATAAATTCTGGATTAAGGAAGGAAATGCAAATAAGCCTACAAAAGCCGCCGCTAAGCCTTGAAATGATCGTTCAGGGGGCACTAATTGACTGAAAAATAAGTAAATACCGAGAATTCCTGCTGCGACTATAACAAATAAACCCATTGAAAGTTGAACCCAAGCAGCACCTAATTTTCCAAGGCGAGTTTTTTGCCGAGCTGGATCTTTTGGCCACTCAGACATCCAGACAAAAAGCATTGCAGTTGCGATAATCCAAAAAGAATGGACAACAAGCAAATCCACAAGCATAGTTAAGAAAGCCCCCGCAAATATTATTAACATACAAGCGATAAAAGCACCAACAACTGCTCCTAAGCCTGTTAGATAAACAGCTTCATAACCTCGACCTTCGTCGAGATATTTTTGACTTGGGAATACTAAAAATACACTTGAATCATCGGGAGTCTGAAAATAAACCGCTGAAATGGAAGAACCAAGACAATATCCAATTAGCATTGAAACTGTGAAAGCGGCAAAGATTAATGGATTTAAAAACACATTTTCTAACCAAAATAAAACAACAAAGCCCAAAATCGAATAAATATGAAGTCCTGGAATTAGTGAAAAAATTGTAGCAAGTGATACTCCACAAAGTCCAAAGAATACACAAGTTATTACTAATCCGAATTCAATCATTAGACGACACCCCCATGACTAATTATTTCAACATCATGCATACTTCCAGGTAAAACCTCAAGAGTACCATAATATTCGTCAATTAACCCGATTACCTCAACAATATCTCCAACGATCACAGATATAATGACATTAGGACTAAATTTTCTAACATATTCCGGATAAAATATTCTAACAACATTATCCAAATCAAAATAAGAATTATCAGTATCTACCCATGATACAGTTCCATTAACTTTCACTCTTTTTCCAATATAGTCAGAGGTATTATTTTCATATAGTGCATATAGATCAGTAGAATTCAATGTAAAGTCAATAGGCCGTTTTATTGTTAAATATTCGGTAGACTCTAATAGGATATATAATTCATCACCTCTAACAAAAACTGAGCCCCTAACAGTACAATCATCACCAAGCGCAGGTGTATTTCTTTCTTCAATTAATTCATCTGTAGTTTCTGTGTATGCCTTTACGTCAATTGAACCAGTCTTATCTTCAACCGTAAAAATCAAGATTTTCCAAGATTCATCACTAGGTACTATGTAATCGATATTAACAATTTCGCCCTTTATTGTTACAGTACCATTAGAATAAGTTTGGTTGATATCTCCAATATTAACATGGGGTGCAGGATCTATACGGGCATAGAGCGATAGACTGATTAGTCCTGCAATTACGGCGATTATTGAAGCAAACTGTGTAATACGTAATCTTGTTCCATGAGGCATTTTAGAATGACACCAGGAGCATGAATAAAATGCACCGACATAGGCCCCACATTTAGGACAATAACCAGGTCGAGTTTCTTTTTTCTGTACTGATGTCGATTTTGCTTGTTTTTTCATTTTAAAAATCCTCCTCTTTAAGTGTGATTATTTTCTTTTTTTTAAAAATCATGAAGGAGATTACACTTATTGATAAACTACTGATAATCAATAACATATCAAACCCTGGTATCGTTTGTTCAGGTGATTTTTTTATTTTTCTCTCTTTTAAATCTACTCCAATAACATTAATCGCTGCGCTAGTTGCATTTGAGGGTATAATCTGAAGTGTTCCGCTATACATCCCGACCATGCCTATAATTTCTACGGTTTGTGTTAAATTCGGTAAAATAGCATACTCACCAGCTAAAGCAAGTTGATCATCGGTTATAAAAACATCTATACTCCCTGTGTCATCTGTAACCTCTAAACTTATAAAATCAATAGCTGTGCCAAAATTTTTAATATATTTATCAGTAACATTACCCTTTATTCTCACTTTACTGTATAAATCGTTTCGTAAAATATCAGTTATATCTTTTTTATTAATTTCGACCCAAATGATCTTAAATGAATTAACATTGGTAAGCTCTATTGATGTTTGGTTGTTATATACATTGACACTACCTTCTACAGTAATATTATCTCCGATGCTAGGATAACTCGGGGCGTCTTGGAGATCCGAGGTGAAGTCAGACCAGCCAAAAAAATTAATAGTACCAGTTTTATCCATTACAGTAAAACTAGTCCTTTCACAGCTTTCATCATAATAGACATCTATTACCAAACCAGAGACGCGAACTATTTGTCCTTCCATGTCAGGCGTTATTTCCCCGATAGGTGTTATATAATTGGCTTCATAGTAGGCATAAAATAAGAGCGAAATACCTAAAAGACCTAAAAAAAGAACGCATAAATTTATCCTTTTCAATGAAATTCGGCCTCTTGACCCCATACTCGCTCCACATTCACGACACATTACATGTTTAGGGACACTTTTTCCACACGAGGGGCACTGGGCAGTAAGACCTTTTTTGGATTCGCTTTTTTTAATATTATTTTTCATAATTATTAGCTCCTCCTGAATCTCATTTGTTTTTTATTCCTTAAATTCATATCTAACTGGTCATTATCCCCCTTTTCTTGCTTTAGTCTAGTTATTACTAATCGCTGTTTGTTTATTTTTAATTGAAGTTCACTCACTAATTCATCAAGAGGACTTTCTCTTAATTTATCGAGTTCTTCTTGAAGTGTAGTTTTTTCTGCACTAAGATTTTCCATTAGATTTTTTAATTCATTTATTTGTTTCTCTTTTTCTTCGAGTTCTAAAGCTAGTTTTGGGTCGAAACCTTTTTTACCTTTTTTATCTGGAATAACTGCTTCTAGTTGAGCAATCCTATCTCCGAGGGTTTGAATTTTCTCCATATTTTCCTTAATTTCAAGGTTCTTTTGACTCATTTCATCTTGTAATTCTGCAACTCGGCTTTTTAAATATTCATCAAATAAACCTGGGCGTAAATCTTGTTCCTCCGAATCAATTGCTATATAATTTTCTGGAGTATATTTTAATAAAAATACACGAGGGATGGGGTTCAAAAATTCACCCATTTCTATTAATTCATGATTATTAATGATATAGTATTGAACAAATTGACTTGGTTCTATGTCGTCTAATGCAACACCCTCAGAATTTAAATGTGATACTTTGGCTTTTTCACCATAAATAAGATTAATACGATTTCGAATCGAGTTTAGTTCAATTGGAAATAGCTCCATTAATTCCTCTTCTTCTTCAACAAATTCCTCAATTTCTTTAATTCTGTCTTTAGCAAATCGCCTTTTTATTTGAGTTTTCTCTTTCTTTTGTCGAATTACATATCCCATTAGAAGAATACTAATATAAGCAATAGTTATTATAGGAAGCCAAGCTAACCATGTATAGGTTTTCTTAAGTTGGGCTCCTAAATCTTCATGTATTTCGGATGAAGCTAAAAAATCCCAATCATATTCGAATAATTCAACGTAATAAGATGCTACAGTTGTAGATATAACAATAATCCCAATTTCTCGATTGTTTGTAGCCGAATTTTCATTCCAATTAAGAGATGAGATCATTACCGCTTTTTCATCGACAATAATGGCTTTGACATGAAACTTTGCAATTCCTTCAGAATTATTTGAATATTTCACCTTAATTCCATGTGCTAACATTATTTTTGCGGCTTCATCATTGTTATTATCACCTTCTATATTATAGTATGTCGAATCTAAAATAACCCTTACATCAACTCCACGCTGAGCAGCCCTAATTATGGCTTCAAGAAATGGATTATTATTTTCTCCTCCAGGATAACCGTTCCAAGTCGGATAAAGATAAAATATTTCAGCATATATACTCGAATTGGCATTATCTATTAAATCAACTACGACATTTATAGTTTCATCCGGCCCAAAGACCGTTTGGAGTTTCACAGATATATTAACATATGTTTTGTGATCTGTTATAGCTTCATAATTTCCTGATAATACTAATGTATTTCTTTGTCCTGCAATAACCTCGTTTTCATTAAAAGGTTGCCCTAATTCCCAATCAAAATTAAACACATTAAGATACATTTGAGCGAGTTCTTGGTTTTTAATTGCGATCCCCCAACCTCTATTTCCAGCAGAAGTTGATTTCGGAATGCCTGTTGGTTTAAAATTTTCAGTGGATATTACGATCGTCTCATTATCAACAATAAAATATTTAGCATGAGTATAAGTAAAATATTCATCACTTTCCCACCGAACTGAGCCATTAGGATGGTCATTTACTTGCTGAGCAACATAAACTACTTCATAATTTTCCTCATCATGAGTAGAATCATCAAGGTAAGGGGAGTCATAAAGGGGATAAATATCTTCTAAAATTAATCTTACTTTTACTCCTCGATCCATCGCATCTATTAAGGTTTGTAATAGATAATATGATGTAAATTGATACACACACATATCAATATTAGACTGGGCAGCGTCTATTAGTTCAGTTATCGCTTTATATGAGTTGTCTGGGGAATTGAAAGCGGTGATTGTTGCATTACCCGAAAAAGGTGTAGATAAGAAAAAGACTGTATTAGTATGCCACCCTACTGAAGGATAGACATTATATCGCCAGTCCGCGCTTGAATTTGTATCGATATATGAATCATTATTATATGGATCATAGAGTCTGGCCAGAACTTTCCCTTCACTTCCTTTATATACACCAGAATCATCTTCTATCCATGATACATTATCTAAGGTATTAACATAATCTTTAGTACTAGTACGCCAAGCAACACGATCAATAATATTTAAATAAGAATCTACTAAACTGATATCGGCAGGATCGTTATCTAAAGTAAAAGATTCTGAATAATTAAGTCCAGTAATAGAATACCTACTAGTACAAACAGAATAATCGTCTAAAAATGTAAAATAGGTTTTAGGCGGGAGAATTGTTCCAAGAGGTAATAATACTTCTGGACTCAGCCAATATTTACTACGTTGAATCGACCAATTACCTATATCAACTGGAGTGTCCAATGTATTATATATTTCTATATACTCTGCCCCTGTTTCTGGAGTATCCGGATCTACCATAATTTCTGTAATTAAAACACTCCCAGGGGTTCCTGATGGTCCGGGAGGCACATATTCTGGAAGTATCCAAGGACTTATTGAATCAACTTTCCAATCACTAGAAGAATTTGTATCTTGAAGTTCAAAATTAGACGAGTTTATCCTATAAATACTATTTCCTCCAGAAAGACCACCTGTAGCATTCTTAGGACCAATCCAGCCTGTACCTGGCCCCACGGATAAGTATTATCTTTATTATTACCCCAAATAATTACATCAAGTTCAAATCCATCGGCACGATAAAGAACAAGATCCTCATCATTATTTTTTAATGTAATAATTTCGGTATAGTCATATGTCTCACTATCTCCTACTACAATTACACCTCGCGGCGCAATAGTAACATTACCAGAAAAAATAATTTCATCATCATCTCCTCCATAATCATAAATTCTCATCCCATCAAGCGTTATTGGCCATGTTAGATTATTATATATCTCAATGAATTCATCTGACTCTGCGTACCCTATTTCGCTAAAGAGTATATCTCCTACTGTAATTTCATAAAAACTTCCAGGAGTGGACGCAATAGTCGTATACCAGTCAGAGCTACTATTTATATCACTTAATTGATTCCTTGAAAGGTTATAGCGGAATATACTAGCACCTTCAGAAAGCCCTCCCGTAGCATTTATAGCATTAATCCAACCATTTTCTGCCCCATAAACATAAGATGGAGCTCCCCCTCCCCAACTCACAACATCTAAGATATTTCCACTGCTACTATTAAAAATTAACACATCCCCAGCATCATTTAAAGAAATATTTCTTTCTAAATCTACAAAAGAAGAGGGCTCACCTATTATATAAGTTTTAGATGGGGCAAGTATAATCTCTGCAGGAATTATCGTCTCATTGTCATCCACATATGAATATATGGAACATCCACCAATATGAACATCTTCACTCCCATTATTGACAATCTCTACCCATTCATTATCATTTCCTCCATACATTACCTCAGAGATTAAGATATTTCCTAAAGCAGCAATTTGAGGCTGATATTGGGGTAAATAACCTGGCGTAGTTGTAGTGTCTAATTCCCAATCGGAGGGAATGTTATTATCCTCTAATTCGCCTCCAAAGGTAATATTTATACGTTCAATTGACTCTCCAGGGTCGTCTGGTGGAGCCACAGTAGCATTAATTGGCCAGTACCATTTTTCTACTAATGATAAATTTATTCCAAGCCCTGACCCATATACTAAGTAATCTTGAATACGTCCCAAATTATCTTGAATTATTAAATCATCACCACCATCATTTAAACCTATCGCATCTGTGTAATTTGGAGTTGGAGAGGCAAGTGCATCACCTATCGTAATAACTTCACCCGCATTAATACTTCCAACCGTAGTTTCCAAATTTATCTCAGTCGCACCACTGGAAGCATCAATTATAAGCCATCCCGTCAAGTCCACTAAACCGCCAGTAGGATTGTAAATCTCTAACCATTCTCCACTGCCACCTTGTCCGCCATCTGCGCAAACTTCCGTTATACATACATTTGTAGCTTCAGCATGAGGTTTAGGGAGAAATTCTGGAGGAATTATATCAATTTCATGATCTTCTTTTTGTTCTATTAGCAACTCCATTTCATTAGGTTGCCCTTTATTCATCAATTCTGACTCCCCCCCAATCATTAAAATAGTATAAAAAACTACCAAAATCAAGAAAATTTTCTTTCTGTTTATCATTTTCAAAGCCATTCTTTAATTTTTTTTATAATAACACATTACAAACTAACAAATAACCGTAAAGTAATACTTATAATACATTGTAAATAGGATTACGTTTTAAACAAGAATCTAAGAAAACTTTTAAAACCAAATTTTCAATTCTAAACATGTTATATATTATATTCAATGTTAAAAATATAAAATTATTTTATATCGATGAATTTTGTTGAGATAATTTCAATGAACATATATAATTAGAAAAAATTAAATAAAGTTTAAGGTATAAAATAATATTATACTAGATTTTATTTCAAACCAAAATTTAAAATAAAAATTAGTTAATTGAAATTAAATAAAAATTATCTTAAAACAACCGAAACATATTTTAGGTTTTAGGAAATTCACAGAAAGAGAAAACGGAGAGAGAAGAATGAAAATACTTTTGTTTGGACCCCAGAATGCAGGGAAAACATCACTCATGAGAACGACATGCCTAGGGTACAACTTTATGAAGGTCATTAATTTAAAACCGACGAAAGGTGTATCAAGAGAGAACTTTATATTCCGAGGAATAATGGAACTTAATGTTTGGGATGCTGGCGGGCAAGAGCGTTACATGGAAAGATATTTCTCAGAATCTCAGCGAGAACTCATTTTCTCGGAAGTAACCACAGCTGTATTTATGGTAGATAGTACTGTTACCAATTCAAAAACAAAAGAAACCTTTGAAAAGTTTTTAACATACATTTTTGAGTACAGTCCTTCTATAGAGAAAGTATATGTCTTATTGAATAAAATCGATTTACAAGACTCAAAAGAAGATGAAGTTTTTGAATCATTAACCGTAGGTATAGAAGAAGCGTCAAGGAATAAACTGGCTTTTACTCCTGTATCTGTTAAAGAGGGGAGTGCTCAACATAGACTAATTGAAATATTGGATTATGAAATCCAGAAATCAACCCTTAGTCTACAACGTTTAGGTAAAATAAGAAATCTATTAGATCAACTTAAATCGATTACTTTATCGGAATATCTTTTATTTAATCAACCAGATGGCTTATTAATTGCTTCTACCTTCGGAAAATTCGAAAGTAAACCTTTACAATTTATGAAGTTCGAGATGGGAACTTTAGATAGTAATCTTTATCAGATTTACGAACATGTTATGAATCTGTTAAATGCACCGAGGATCTCCCCATTATCTTTATCTACAATCATCTATGAATCTGAACTCTGCTACATCTTAATCAAGGAGGTTAGCGATGGGGCCGTGTTAATGTCCGTTACAAAGAATAAGAAGGAGGAGGTATTTACAGGTGTGTTGAAGGCCTTATCTGGAGATGCCTTTGAAAATTTAAAGAAATTTATCCGAGTATCTAATTTTTAATCAAATATTTACCATTTACTTTTACTATTTATAGCGAGTTAAGAAATTTAGCGATGATTTAAGTCTCATATACCTTTTGAAATAACTAATATTTTAAATTAATATTTCTAATTATTTCAAAACTCTTAATATTTTGAGAATTCTAAGAATAGAGAATATAAAAAACAAAAAAATAAAAAAAAGTTAAGACTTTTAGTCTTTTCTATTATTGTTCCTTTTCCATCAAGCCAATCTTTTTAAGTAACTTCTGCCCTGAATGGTGAGGAGTTCTCATTACAGTATCGTTCGATTTTTCGATCTCTCTCGCTTCATCACACATTTTTGCTGCTGTTCTCATCATTTCATGAGCTGCTGTTAATAATGGCATATATTCTTCCTTGTCTTTAAGGACAAAACATGCTTTTCCAGTTAGTTTTGATACTGACGCAGCTAACTCAAAGGCAGCGATTGCTTTTGCTTTAGCATACGGATTGGAAAAACCAGCAGCATTAGCGGCCATTGATGCATCAATAATTATTTGAGGCAATGTGGGTGTCCTACCTTCTAACATATCTATTATTACTTTGTTTAATTCTTCAGTTATTATTTGTAGTGAGCCAGTAAGCGCAAGTACTTTTAATAAATCTGAATTAAAACAACTCATTTCAATTGGATCTAAGTAGGGCCTTCTCGCACCAATCATTGAATCGCAACCAACTAAAATATAGCCCATTCCCTTTTCTTTAAATTCATCCAACGCCTTTTTTGCTGGCGCATCAGAGATTATTATTGTAGGGATGCCTCCAGCCATATCCCGGCATGCCTTAGGACCTTTTAACGCAGCATTTGGAGAGGACATAATTATTAATTCCGGTTTTAATTCTAATAATTTTTCCATGGCGGGAATACAGACTTCTGGAGGATGCATTTTAGCACCAGAAGATACTTCAACTACATCAAGTCTCTTTGCTTCAGCTCTTTCGTCCATTAAAAAAGCGAGCAACAGAGAAGAGCCAATCGTACCGTTTTTGAGTATACCAATCTTTAATATTTTTTCTTCGCTCATTTTTTTCAACTTATTTTGAAATATTAATTAAAAAATTTTATAAATCATTAACTCTAACAATTTTTCAAGATTTTTATTTCTTTTTTAAGAATTTTTTAAAAAAACGACATATTAAAATATTAATTACAATAGGTAAAATTTAACAAAAATAAAAAATAGTGGTAAAATTGGAATTAAATGGTGTAGAAATTGAAGATACATATTGTGAAGCTTTCGGTGGATTCTTTTCGAGAATATTAGTTACTGCAAAGAACGATAAGTGGGTGAAAATCGCAGCGCAAGTTGCAACTGGATATGGAACCTCTACAATTCATTGTGATGCTGAAGCGGGCATAGATGTTATGGTTCCGGCAGAAAAAAACCCGGATAAGCGCCCTGGAGCGGCTTTAATGTTCTTTATCTCAGATAAAAAGAAAGTTGGCAATGTAGTGATGAATCGATTAGGACAAACTGTGTTAACTTGTCCAACTACAGCCTGTTTTGATGCAATAAATGGATCAACTGAACCAGAGAAGGAATTTGAAATAAAAATCGGAGCGAATTTAAGATATTTTGGAGATAAATTTGAGGAAAAAATTGAAGGAACATTTCCTTTTGAGGCGTGGAAAATTCCGGTAATGGATGGAGAATTTATTTGTCAAAGTATGGCTAAAGCTGGAAAGGGCATTGCAGGAGGTAATTTTTTGATAATTGGAAAAGATGTAGATTCAGCTTTAGAAGCTGCTGAAAAATCGATTGAAGCAATTAAGGATGTTGAAAATGTTATAGCTCCATTTCCTGGGGGTGTAGCACGATCTGGATCAAAGGTGGGTTCTAAATATAGTTTTCTTGGAGCATCTACTAATGACCCTTTATGTCCTACTTTAAGAACTAAAATTGAAAATTCGCTGCTTAAAGAAGGAGATAACTGCTTATATGAAATTATATTAGATGGTGCCACTGAAGAGGCGATTAAAACAGCAATGAAGTTAGGAATTGAAGCTGCTGTAAAAGTTCCAGGAGTTACTCGAATATCTGCAGGAAATTATGGCGGGAAATTAGGAAAGTTCCAATATAGGCTTCATGATCTTGGTTTAGGATAATTAAATAATAAAAACAGTAAATAAAACAAATTTATTTATTTTTTCTTTTGTTATAATTTTCTCTTTATTTTTCTTTGAGGTGTTTTTTTAGGCTCTTTTGAGGGTGTTATTTTTTCCTTAGTTTGCGTTTCTCCAGTTCCTTTCTTTGATTGAGCGGATTTTTGCTGATCCAGCATTCTTTTAGTTGTTTGTTTTCGTTTTGGAGGTGGTGCGGTTTTTTTAGGGGTTGGTTGCGTTTGTAGAGTCCTACCTTTTACTTTATATCCAATACCTACACCTATCAGAACTCCGAGGCCTAATCCAGCAACAAGCGCAAGTAAGGGTAAGATTATACTTAAGAGATCCTCAACTATAATTATTTCTTGAGGTGCCATAAGGTAATCAAAATCAAGGCCTACTTTTTTACCATCTGTGTCTATAACATACACGTACACTAACCATCTACCTCTTACTAATTCAATAGTTCTAATCGTTATTTGGAAATCTTCTTCATAATACGCCTTAGTTATATTATACCATTCGTCATTTTGGTTCAAAAGTGCCACAGTTATATAGGCAATCCCCTCTACATCATCAACATCAAACTTAAAGACTAAATCTTCTCCATATAATACTCGCATACTCTTATTCATTGACATATCATTAATAGTATAATTATTGATTACAGGAGGATTGTTTTTCACAGTTAAATAGGTATAATATGTATCTGTTCCACCATCACTATCAAAAGCAGTAATATTTACTTTATATTCTCCTGCCGGTTTTATTGAAAGGATATTAAAGGACTTCTTAAATGAACCATCCTTGTTGTTTGTTAAATTATAAGCTTTCATATCACCTTCTGGGTCTTCCAAAATCATCCACACATTTACAGAATAATAATTCGTCTTATCTTCCTCATCAGTTACATTTAAATCAACACGACAATTGTCAGTTCTGAAAACTGAGCTTGGAGTAAATTTAATTGTTGAAACTTTAATTATTGGATTGAAATTCTCTACCCAAAACTCATGATAACTAAAATGCCACATTATACCTAGAGATACATTAACACGAATATAATATGGTTTAGCCACTTCTTCGAACCATTCATCTATTTCATGAATTATTTGATACACTTGGCCTCCAACTTTAATTTCTTCAGTTTCATAACCATCGAGATCGTTAGTTATGTATATATCCCATTTATCAATATCATCTCTTAGAACTAGATCAGCCTGTACAAAATTACCTCTGTTATATCCAGTACTATTAAATCCGACCATAACATTTGCTAAAATTGTGATATTAACATATGTAGTGTGATTATTCAATTGAATCCAGTTTGGTTTTGAGCCTGAAGCATTATATATTAAAAAACTGACACGACATACACCTAAAGGGGCATTATGTGGAGGAGTATATTCAAAACTATGATTTTGATATAGTTCTACTGGAACAACTGGTGCCATGTCAAAATAGTTTGAGAGACCTCCTGTAAAATTAAGTTCTATTTCTGTAAAATTGCCCCCTACGCCTTGATAAGCGGAAATGTTTACAGTAAAATTAATAGTTTCAAAAGCCCTACGGACGGACGTGGCGTTTTTGTGAATTTTTCCGGGATCTAGTGGTGTCCTTTCAGGATCCGAAGATTTAGGAATATCTATCTTATCATCATAAGCTATATCATTTGAATAAATAGATGGGTTTTTATTATCCGGGATTGCCATTAAAGATAAGGCTACACCAGATACTACATAAATGAATAAAATAACGAAGAATAACTTTTTTGTTTTCATTTTCATTCATCTTCTCAGTAATTTGTTTTTAATATCCTTATTTTTATAAAATAGGATAATTCCAATAGGAACTAAAATTGGAATTATATAGAATAGAATTAAGTTAAAACTTGATAATTCAAACTCTACTTCAAAGTTTTGTTTAAAGATTAATTCACCTGTATTATCTTCAAGAGAAAATTGATAATTTTCCGTCCCAAATTTATAAGGATTGAATGGTGTTTGAACTTCTTTTATAATTCGATTCTCTCCAGGAATTAATGTATCAATATTAGCTTCTATTTCCTTTCCATTGAGATATAATGAAAATTCTTTAGAGTTTTCTTGATTATTTTGAATGATAATAATAAAGTAAGCAATTCCACCTTGAGTTACTATTTCAGAAAAGTGAATGTTAATTACTTCAAATTTAGGGACAATATTGACAGATAAAATATCAGTATGAATGTCTGTTTTGTTTTTTGAAAGTACCATCTCAATTTCAATTGTGCTTTCCACTATTTCACGAGAAACTTCGAGGCTATAAGAAACGGTCTTAATTTCTTTTTTTATTAATGATACAGGACTTTTAATATTCTTAATATAATCTCCAGTAAAACTAATATTGCAATCTTGAGAATTATTTGGCAAGAAATTAATTATATTTAAAGAGACATCAATGTTATTCCCACTAACTACTCTTTTGTTGTAGATGAGATTATTAAAATCTAATGCGTTTGCTATTATTATTGTAAATTCTGTGACTTCGAGATATAATATATCCCCTCTTTTAAAGCTAAAATTAGATCATGAATCCCCGCAGTAGCCGCAATTTTCGCAGTTATATTAAATAGAATGTTTGTGATGTTATTTTCCCCGGTTTCCACGGTTAAGTTTACTTCTTTCGTGGGTATAGCTTCAAGGCCTTCTGCCTCTAATGTAACATTAAAAGTACAATTTTCATTTCTTTTACTAGTAATCGGAAGCGAAATATTGACTGTTTGTCCTTGATATAAATAATTAATATCCTCTAGACCTTCTAATAGACCATTAGACAGACCAGGAATAATGTTAAATGATTTTAGACTAGAAGCGAAGCCAAAGTTAGAAATATTTGCAAAAATCGTTATTGAATAATCATCCCCAATTGGCATATCCTCCGTTATATTATAAAGTAAAGTATGACTATAATAAGGTTCTGTTACCCCCTCTCTTAGGATTTCTATTGTAAAATTTGTAGCATATTGTCCTATCCCATCAGTAGCATTAGCGGTTATGCCTTTTTCTTTGTTAGTGATTGTTATTTTACTGGTAGAACGAGAAACCGAAAAAATATCACCGCCTAAATATGCCTCAAGAGCATTTTTTGTTTCATTTGCTATTATACTGCTAGAATCATTAGTGATTACGGTAGAAACTTTGATACCAGTTCCACCCGGATTAGGATCTAGCCCCGCAGCACCTGAGTCATTAACATCATACCAGACATAGTAATTCGCACTTGGAGTACTGATATTAAAATATGTCCCGTTTAAATCACTATTTTCATCAGCAGTACAGGTAATTTTAGTTTGTTCTGATATAGTTCCTACAGTTACATTAGGTTTAATATAATCTTCAAATGTTTCAAAAATAGTTTGATTTGAATATCGCATTATATAAGTGATATTTGCATTTGTGATATTATACGTTATTTGAAAAGGAATGGGATCCGAATCTCTATTTTCCCAGTAAAAATTAGTCTTTTCTAATGAATAAGTACAAGTTAGATTTAAAACATCTTTATCAAGAATATAATTAGGGGTATTTGCACCGCCACTATATGTGGCCCTTAATGTAGTACTTTCATATATCTCAAGCGCTTCTATTAATGCTTTGCAGAGCATCATGTTAGCTTTTAAATCTATGTTTGTATTATTACCATATCCTATTGAAGACATATAAAGATTAATGGTATCGTTAAAGAGATTATTTTCAAGAAAATTGAATAGTTCAATCGCTTTATTATAATATGATAAATTTCCGGTCAAATCATAAAATTTTAAACAAGCACGCATCATTAAAGAATTAGCGGCAAGATCTAATCGGGAATCTTCAGAGATTAATGTTGGAGACCAATCTTGCTGTCTACGATATTCATAAGCATTATAAGAATTATTCCAAAGATTTTCATTTATTTTATTATAGAGGATTGTGGCATTTGCTAAATATGAAGAATTACTTTCCATCCCAGTTGCTATCCATGTATCTAACAGTGCTAAGATTCCTAAAGCATTAACATCTAAATATTTATACAAACTACCAGCCCCTCCAAACGACCAATCATTATTTGTCCAAGCATTAAATCCTAAATTAACAGGCTCATCCCACATATTCTCTAAAAGAGCGTTCATATTTTCCAACGCTAAATCATATGCTCTATCTTTAACGTTAGAATCTAAAGCGTCAGTACGATCGATTAAAAAATTTGCTAAAACAGCATAGAAATTACTATAAGCATATTTAAAACCACTTGATGAGTTATATTCTAAAAAACCTTTAGTTGTTTCATTCCAAAATTCAGTAGAATTAAGTAGCCAAAACAATTTTTCTATCTCTATCTTAGAGTTAGGATCATAATTTTCACATAATAGAAAAATTGGCATTAAATTTGCAATAAGGCTTCTATTACTGTTGATAATTTCTCCAGTTGTCCCGTTTATTGATTCTATAAATCCGTATGCATACTCGTTCTCTGTAAGATTGCCTTCATACCATAAAGTATTTAATTTTGCTGCTAAATAAACTATAAATGTGTTAAATGATGTAATATCTAACTTATCTAATGAATTGTAAAATCTAAAATGATCTTCTGAAAAAATTGTATCATCTATAACATTTCCTTCATCATTAGCTAGTCTCATAAAAAAAGTTTCATTAAACTGGTCTAGTAAAATCTCCAAAGCTTGTTTCATATCATCAAAATGTTTAGTAAAAGGATCTTGAAGCATTGAAATATTTGTGGCAATTTCGGGGTTAATTTGCTCCTTATCTTCTATTCCATTAATATTTTGATGTGCATTATTATTTGGTGTATTATTATAGGTGATATTAATAAATATAGAACTAAAAATAAACATAAACAAGACTGTCAGACTTATTAATTTCCTATTAGAAATAGTCTTTCTCCATTCTTTTTTTTTAAAAGCAGATAAATAATTAAAACTCATCTATACATCTAACGGATCTATTCATTGAAATTTATTTTAAACATAGGTTATATATTTAAAAAATCCTTCTCTTTAAAATTTTTTTCTGATTCTATTGTCAATACGGAAAATTCTAATAAATAAAAAATAAAAAAAAAGTATTTAATAGTTTTATATTATTTGGAAATTGTCTCCAGTTAATTTTGAAGTGTCAACGAATTCATCAAAATGGTATTCTTCAGTTAATTCCATTTGGGCAAGATTAATATCTCTTGCATGTAGCTCAATAACATCAAACCCGACCGTATAAGTAATTTTTAAAGTTGCTTGTATATCAATTTCAGTGGAGGTACCTTTCGTTAGGGTTAAATATTCGGCTCCGGGGTTATACTTAATCATGTACATCAGTACTTTCATAGGTTCGAGATCATATGGAGGTACACCGCTATTTAATTTATCAAACCAACTCGCAGGATCTACCCATAAATCAACAAATAAATCAAAAATATTAAAGCCAGTTGAGTTCAGGAGATCGAAGAAGCCTTCTATATCAATAGAAGATGAACTAAAGAAACTCCATAAAACATCATTAGCGGCGTCAGTATTTTGCGAGTCTAAAGCGTCATGGTAATAAACGGATAGAGCACCGTCAAAGAAGCGAATCATATTCGGATTGGTGGCGAAGAACAATAAATCAGTTGGAGTTATAATTCCTTCTGATTCATTTAGCATAAGCAGT
>Ga0114925_10000316_pt1 | contig 20425 bp, 11 predicted proteins | sample SumtaG_2_FD_87287 | JGI IMG/M metagenome (GOLD analysis project Ga0114925, IMG submission 87287) | Deep subsurface microbial communities from Indian Ocean to uncover new lineages of life (NeLLi) - Sumatra_00607 metaG | ecosystem: Environmental > Aquatic > Marine > Oceanic > Sediment | place... | reverse complement strand
TTGATCATCAATGGAAAATCAGCTGGCGACCCAGCGTTGCGGTCCGCTGTGAGAGAAATCCGAAAGGCTGGACATCCACTTGATATACGAGTCACATGGGAAGGTGGTGATGCTGCTCGATACGCTGCAGAAGCAACACAAGAAGGAATCGACGTAGTCATTGCTGGCGGTGGTGATGGAACTGTCAATGAAGTTGCCGGGGGCATGCTCTCGGCAGGGGAGCATGGACAAATCAATACTGCGATCGCAGTCGTACCGTATGGCACAGCAAATGATTTTGCTGCCGGGTGTGGCATTCCCATTGGTGATCCATTAGCGGCCTTGCAACTGGCGGCGTCTGGCAAATCAGTACTCATTGATGCGGGCCGTGCGAATGATCAGTTTTTCATCAATGTTGCCAGCGGTGGCTTCGGTGCTGAGGTGACTGTAAACACACCTCCTGAATTAAAAAAAGCACTCGGCGGAGCGGCCTATTCACTTATGGGTGTTGTCACAGCGGCGAAAGCAACCCCACATTCAGGCCGGGTGACGCTGCCCGACGGAACGTCAGAGTCAGGAGACGTCCTCGTGATGACAGCTGCCAACGGACGTCAGTGCGGTGGAGGTCAGCAGGTTGCCCCTCGTGCCTGTCTCAACGACGGCAAACTCGATTTTCTTGTTGTACACGATGTCGACATGCAGTCATTCGGCCAGGTCCTTCGAGAAATCCTCACCCTTGACGATGAAACCAACCAATACGTTTCGTACATGCAGGCAGAGTCACTCAAGATGGAGTTTGACGCACCGTTTCAAGTAAACCTGGATGGCGAGCCTGTCTCCTCGAAAACTTTTGAATTCAGCGTCATTCCCAACGCAATTCGATTCATACTGCCAGCATCTGCACCGCTTGTATCGTAAATCCAATCGCTTGCTATGCGACTCACGACCGACGACGAGCGACCCTCACGCAGGACGTTTCTCGCAACGGCCTGCATGACCACAAGGACAGTGAATCCGCTCTGTTCAACGTGCATACACACACTTTTTCAGACACTACATAAAAAGATGTCCACGACGAGCAGAAGTAGGCGGTACTCTATAGACCTTCTTTCAAATCATATGAGCACCAGTAAATGGGCACGAGCAAAGGAGTTCCCGTCATGAAAGCACTATCGACCTCAACGCATCTGCTGCTCATGCTCTTACTCGTATACTCCTTGCAAGCGATCGCAGCAGAAACTGCACCGAAAGTGAACGAGGACTCCGCATTTACCACGGCCGACGTGAACAATGATGGCAGACTTGGGCCTGAAGAAGTCAAAAATGAAACGCTGTTTCAACGAATGGATGCCAACTCCAATGGATTTGTCACCCGCAAAGAGGCTCAGTCGTTTATCCAACGCCGTCGCGCTCGCGAAAATGCAGAAGGTGCCAAAGAGGCATCGAGCACACCAGTCTTTCCAGCGAACACTGAGGATGAGGCTACAAAACAAAAACTTCTCTCAACCATCGCCGACATAACATCTGGCGACACACCTCCACCAAATATCGTGTTGCTGTTCGCAGACGACCTTGGGTACGGAGATACTTCGCTGTATGGATCCGAAAAAATCCCCACGCCAAATATAGATGCACTTGGCAAACAAGGCGTTCGTTTTTCGAATGCCTATGTGACTGCAGCATCATGCAGCCCGTCCCGCGCCGGACTCATGTCGGGCCAATACCAACAACGGTTTGGGTTTGAGTTCAACACTGCTGGTGGTGCAATTACGCATCGCCTGCACCGTGGCCTTGATCCATCAGTCGTCACGATGGCTGATGTTCTAAAACAGGCCGGCTATGTCACAGGAATGTTTGGCAAGTGGCATTTAGGCACACAGCCTCAGTTTCACCCGCAGGCTCGTGGCTTTGATGAGTTTTATGGTTTTCTTGCTGGTGCGCATTCATTTTTTCCTGCGAAAAACCCACAGCCATTTCATAGCACCATCATGCGTGACACGTCACCACTGATCGAACCCGAGTATCTAACTGATGAAATTGCCAGAGAGACCGCTGCTTTCATCGACGCGAATCACACGAAACCATTTTTTGCATACGTCCCGTTTAACGCCGTGCATACACCGATCGAAGCAACAAAAAAATACCAGGACCGGTTTCCAGATGAGACGAACCACACCAAACGTGATTACTACGCAATGACCAGTGCTCTTGATGATGCGGTAGGCGCGATTGTTGCCGCGATCGACAAACACAGACTCACAGACAACACACTGGTGGTCTTCGTAAACGATAATGGAGGACCGATATACACCGGCGTGCAAAGCAATGGTCCGCTCAAGCTAGGCAAACTCTTTCTGTTTGAAGGAGGCATCCGTGTGCCAATGATCATCAAACTGCCAGGCACCTTTAAACCGAACTCCGTATACGATCACCCAGCAAGTACGCTCGATCTATTCCCCACAATTTGTGGTACGGCGGGAATCAACATTCCGCCCAAAATCAATTTAGACGGCATTGACCTGAGTCCCTTTTTAAAAGGACAGGTATCGGGCTCACCACACGGCACCCTGTTCTGGAGCAACGGTCCTAATATCGCTGTCCGCCACAGCGACTGGAAACTTATCAAATCGTATGACAACACCTGGCTGTTTAATCTTGCGAACGACATTGGAGAATCTAACAACCTCGCGAAAACAAAACCTGAAATTGTTGAACAACTGGAAACGCTCTATCGCGATTGGCGATCTCAGATGTCAGAACCGGCATGGCCCAGCAAACCAAACCGCCGAAAGGTTGAAGTCGATGGAATGTTGTACGAGCTAAATATCTAAGGCAATGAAGCAGCGGTACTCCACTCAACTCTCTGCACAAAGCGAGCACAATCTTTCTTTGCTTCATCTCGTAAAGAATGGAAAAGCAGACTAAAAACATAGATTCACACTGTCTTTCTCGCGATATTAAGACAGCATATCGCCTAAGAACGACCGAACGTTGAAGTGACAATATGTCTCAGAGTTTCGACGGATTGTCTCATTGACTAGTGAGTGAAACGGACGGTAGTATTAAGGAGTCTGAAGGGGACCTCAACCGAATCATTCAAAAGAACACCGACTCGTTCTTTGGGACGTCGGTGTTCGGAATGTATCAAAACTCCCGAAGGCGCTCATTCTTCATTTCTAATTTCGTTTGGAGGGTAATCATGTTTCTTTCTCAATCAAGAAAGACAAGCCGAGGTGGCTTTACGCTTATCGAGTTGCTTGTCGTCATAGCGATCATTGGAGTTCTGGTGGGCCTGCTGCTGCCTGCTGTACAGCAAGCTCGAGAGGCCGCTCGTCGATCAGCTTGCACTAATAAACTCAAGCAGATGGGGCTCGCTTGCTTGAACTATGAAAGTACGACCAAGAGGCTCCCTGCAGCAACGAGGTCACAGGAAATGTTTGCAATACATGGAATCAATAATAATTCTGACCGCTGGAGCTTTATCGTTCACATTCTTCCTTTCATGGAGCAGTTGCCACTCCACCAGAATCTGATTGAAAAAATTACTACAGATAGCAACATGAGGCCGTGGAGAGGTGGTGGTAGCCAGCGTCTCAATGGACAGGATACTGTCGATACAGAACTCCTAGAACTATTATGTCCATCGGACCCAAACGGCTCGCGTACCAGCTCAAATACCGGAGGCTGGACCTCTCGTGGTCGTACAAATTACCGCATCAATCGAGGAGACATGCGAAAGGAACGATGGCATGCACAGGTGAGAGGTCCAGGAGGTCCTGGGATTCAGAGTTGGAATAACAAAAACGAGATGAAAGGTGTCGAACTCAAAGACATCCTGGACGGGACTTCCAACACGATTCTACTCGGTGAGGCTCGCATCTGTGATATGAGTGCTGATTCCAGAGCAGGTGGCTACGGATTTGAGGCTTCTATGAATGGCGGTATGGAAGGCCCTGCAGCATGCGCGGCTCTCATTGGTGCTGATGGCAAGTACTCAAGCAGCACAACCTCTCAATCCCAACGACCGGGCGTTCGATGGGGTGACTCGGAAGAGGGCTTTACCCAGTTTTTTACTCATGCTGCACCAAACTCTCCTCGCTGTGGAACTGGCAACGAAAACTGGGCATGCCTGCCAGCGAGTAGTTATCATCCGGGCGGCGCGGTGATGACTACGGTTGATGGGGCTGTAAGGTTTGTTAACGATAATATTGATGCCGGAGATCCCACAGCCAAACAGACAGGTGGGCACAATTATAAGGGTGCCAGCCAACGTGGTGTTCTGGGAGCACTGGGCACCATTAATGGCGGTGAAGTAAGCACTGGACAATAATCATTGCAGATTATCCAAGGCGTTGTGGAGCATCTTTGCTCGATGAAGATGCTCCACACGTCCATGGATGGCTTAAGTGCATCGCATCACTCACGTTATTTCCTTGACTTCTTCCATCATGGAATTTTGTTTACCTCGAAGGACTACTATGAGACACCATTTTTCTCACCACGAGTACGTTACCCTACCATTCTTGTTCCTGCTCACTTTAGTATCTTTAGGATGTGGCCAGTCCGGTCCGGCTGTCCAATATGTACGCGGTGTCATTACGCTTGATGGTGCTCCACTTGAGGGTGCCACAGTTCTTTTTTCACCAAAAAGCACAGGAGGCCTCGGTGCAGCTGGTAAAACTCAAGCTGATGGTTCATTTACCTTAAACGCCCAAGGCGCACAGCCAGGTGCTGGCACAACAATTGGTGATTACGCTGTCACAGTGAGCAAGATTGAGATGCCAGAGTTTGTTGAAATCGATGAAGACGACCCACGGTACGGCACACCGGAGCAAGACCGAATTCAGCAAGAAGCGAGCAACGCAAAACCCAAAGTTATTGTCCCAGAAAAGTACAACAATTCTGAGACAAGCCCATTTACTGCACAGGTTGTATCAGGGAAAAACGACTTCACATTCGACGTCTCCTCAAAATCGAATTAACAAAATCTTTGCAGTAGCTTTTGCATAACCAAATGCCAATCGTCATCAAGCCATGATTCAACGCGGTGACTGAAAAACCACCAGCATTAAAACCGATGGAATGATCGTGTCACTAGCAGTGCATAACGAAAAGCCGAGCGATAAAAGCGCCCTCGGACAAACTGCAAGTTAATAATAAGGAGCACCTTTTTCCGTGATGCTCTAACGGCAGGAGAAGAACTGAGACTAATCAAGCAAGAAACAAGACTAGCGGGAATAGGTAATGAAATTTGTAGCCAATATTGCATGCACACTCATTGCGTTTACGGCGAACGCAGCTGAACCACCAAACTTTCTCATCATCTATGCAGATGATCTTGGCTACACCCAGACGAGCGTTCCGATGATGAAGGATCGTCCTAAATTAGCCCATGAACTTCATCAGACCCCAAGCCTTGAGAAGTTAGCCAAAAGAGGCATGCGATTTTCTAGTGCGTATTGTCCTGCACCAGTCTGCACTCCATCACGCGCGAGCATCCAGTTCGGCAAGACGACGGCACGTGTTGGCTGCATATCACTTCATGATGTTGTGATGAATAAGAAACAAATTGATTTAGGAAAGAACCTGTCGATTGCAGAAATGCTTAAAGAGGCTAATAAAGGCTACATCACGGCTTTCTTTGGCAAAGGCTGTACGCCGATGCATTGGTTTAAAGATCACGGCTATGATGTGACCGATTTTCACCATAAACATCCAAACGGAAATGCACATGGTGATTGGTGGGAACCAGTCAACAAAACTCCAATCCCTGATGATGACCCCAAGCGTGTCTTCAGTCTGGCAGAGACTGCTAAAAATTTTCTTGCGGAACGCGGCCGTGACCAAAAACCGTTTTACATGATGGTCTCTCATCATGCCCTCCACGTACGGAATACATCCCTCAAAAACACACGTCATAAATATCTTCAGATCCTTGCCAAAGAGAACAGCATTGAAGGTGGAATTCCAGATATTTCACCGTTTGATGAAAACGCAGATGAAATGCCAAAGAAGCTCCAAACTCTCTGGGAACGCGCCAATTACGCAGCCATGATGGAAAACATGGACACATCGATTGGAATGGTTCTAGACGAACTCAAGGCACAGGGACTCGAGGACAGCACCTACGTCATCTTTTCTTCAGATAACGGCGGAGGCCAGAGCAACGCCCCTCTCCAAGGCGGAAAAGCCAAAATGTGGGAAGGCGGTTTACGCATTCCAATGATTGTGGCCGGGCCTGGCATACCTGCTAATTCTCAGTGCGATCACCCGGTAGCACAGTGGGACTATTTACCAACACTGCACGATCTCGCTGGCAGTGAGATTGCCTTACCAGATGATTTGGATGGAGTCAGCCTGCGACCCGTTTTCGAGAACGGCAACAACGGCAAACTTGCCACGCGTGACACCGGTTTTATTTTTCATTTTCCTGCACACTATACCGTGCCAATAACCGCATTCAGAAGCGGTGATTTCAAACTGATGCGACATCTCAATTCAGGTGAACTCAAGTTATTTAATGTCGTAGAAGATATGGGTGAGACAAATGACTTGGCGGAGAAAATGCCCGAGAAAACGACAGAAATGGTGCGACAGTTGGATGCGTATCTTCTAAAGGTAGGTGCATGGACGATGGAGGAGGTCTACGCAACCCGTTTAGAAGAACTTGAAAACTGGACTTTGGAAAATCAACTCAAAGCTGATCAGTTGAATCAACAGTTGAACGAAACAGGTTTATCACAAGAAGACCGTCTTGAACTCAGCAAAAAGTTGAAGGAACGCACAGCAAAAATAAAGCACTGTAAGGAAAATCTTGACAAACTGTATCTGGACCAAAAATCTGATCTCTGGTTCTGAAAGAGAACAGTCTGACAAGACTACATAAGCTCGATTCCATTCGACCTCGTCAGATTCCTTTGCTGAACAACAGGACTCAGCATTATGTCCAACATCGCGATACACTTGAATTGTTGACCAGCCAAAATCTCCAAAGCATAGCGTTCTGTCAACTTGAACTATCTCTCGAAATTTGCTCCCAGGATAATGGCGACCCCGATACGTCTACTTTATCTTTCTCATAGCGAATTGTTGTCCATTCACCCTTGAGTGGCAGTCGGATTTCCATCCATTCCCAGTCGTCCGGTAGGGCTGGGCGCACGAGCAGTTTATTCTCAGGGATGGAATACTTGAGCCCACCTAACCCTTCAAGGTACAACAGAATTTTTCCAGCATTGAAGTTTGAATACTGGTCTCCAAAAAGCGTGCGGTCACGGCGGTACGCCTCTGGTGCAACAGGAATGTTCCATTCGTCATGCCAGTTGTAATTGCCGATGTGATTGAGTGTTAATTCCGGGGCAACGGAAAGGCCTTGGCAGAACATTCCATCGAGCATGAAGTAGGCCGTATCTGGCGTATAACCAAAGGAATGATCGACTTTGGTGTCGAACTCCTGCATTGATTGTTTTGACATCGCAAGTGGGAAAAACTCACCAAAGAAACCCTTCTCACGATCAAGCGCCCAGTGCTGCACCATTTCCTCGGCATATTCTCTTGGGAAATACGGCGAACGCATTGCCCAAAATGAGTTTGTCCCAATCAATCCACTCTTTGGACCTGCGAAATACTTTTCTATACCGTTCATTTCCCATCGCTGATCAAACATGAGTCGCACATGATCGGGATCTGTTCGCACCAGCGACTGCCAGTGACGCACATCTGCTTCTTTGCCAAGAACAGAGGCCATGCGAGCAAGTGTTTCAGCCACTTCGAACTCATTCATCGCAAAATTCGTGAGCCTCTTGCGAAAAAGCTTTTCGAAATGATCTTCATAACTCGCTCGTAGAAACTCCACGTCACCCGTGTGCTCATAGATCTGCCATGCACCAAGAACATGCTCAGACATTTCTCCACCGTAGGCACCACTATGCCAGGTAGTCCCTTTGTTATCAGAAAGCATACGAATGCCATTGGGCAGTTCACGAAATCGGTCATTTTCAGTGAGGTGCTTCCATGTCAGGACATTTCCGTAACCGTAGTGAGCCTTGTCAGCAGCCCACGATCCGACTTTTATTTGGAACATCGCATCATAACGATGAAGTCCAAGAAAATTATTTACAGCCGTCTGCGTATGGTTCTCCATCTCCCACCCATCACCTACATCAATTGAATACATCAGGTAGAGAGACCAAAGATAGTAGTAGATATCTACAAACTTACTATCAGGACAACGAAACCAAGGAATTTCATCATTCAGGAGCTGGTTCATAGACGTTGTCTTTTCTGCAAGCGCATCTGCAGGATGCTCAATTATGTCATGACCCGCCTGTATTGCTGTGGCTTCGTCATCGTGCATCGCCCAAGAAATAACAGTGCCTTTGGAATCACACGGGATTGAAAACGTATAGTGCATAACCCCCTTGGCATCTTTCTCAAGAACAAGGCTTGTTGCGAGTTCCGTTGAGGCACTCAGGACTGTGGTCATACCGGAATAAACAGATGGGCCAATACGTTCGGGGCCGCCCGGGTCCGGACGAGATTTGATCGTGCCAGCCTCAGTGATCAAAATCGAGTGTTTTGACTCATCAAGCCTGGCAGCAGCCTGTGACGACACGCTATTCCGCGTAAACAAGCTCTGGCCAGTGAATCGCAGGGTGACTGGCTTTGACGAAGTAATGATTGAAGCCGCTGCATCATTACTTCCGATAAACTTCTGCTCTCGAATCGTGATACCATCAAGGTCGTATTCACAAATGACTTGATCGGGGCGCCATCGCATGATGCGTGGCTTGGGCGTCTCATAGGTCTTTCCGTTTACAATGACACTTCCATACAACACACGGGTGTCTTTGTAGAATTCCCAGCTCATATAATCATTGCCAGTACCTGTATTTTCTGTACCAGTGATCTCACTTTGCACACGCGCGGCACCACGAGCGCGAAGGTCATGATAGAAGGGATGAGTCAGGCCTATGGTCTCATCCTCAATGGTCCTCCAACTCGCGTGAAATCCACCAACGTAGTAAGTCACGTTGCCTGCAAGAAAACCGTGCTTACGACCTTGGATATCGTGTTCAAGGCGGCTGCAATAATCTGTGAACGCTGGCCGTTCACTTGCCATGATCTGCGTGTTAATTGATAGGTGAAAGACGCAGCACGTGACAAAAAAAAGGACTGCAGAAAAGAAGTGTTCGGAGAATTTCAGAATGGACATAAGTCTAGAGCTTGAGGAGGTGGACATGGATGACCAATTAATACAGGGATACTTGCAGGGGACAATTCAGATCATTGCTTTCAGCAACTCGTTTTCCATCAACCCACACAAAGAGTTTGCTTTGCATGCCGGGAGTCTTTGAAGACCAATCTTCTTTCCAAAGAATATCGATGTCGTGGCCGTGATACCGAATGTCCCCAAGGTAGAAGAATTTCCATTTTGTTTTTGGTAGCAGAGGGTGAACCTCAAAACTGTCGCCGTGACTACCCTGAAACCCAATGAGATCTTCAATGAGCACATCAGGAAACGTTGAGTGAAAATAGTCTTGAACATCCCCAAACCCTTTACCCATGGCAGGCAAACTTTGCACAACATCGCCCCCACCAGGCATCCGGTATCCTCCAGTACGGGGTAGATACCATTCGCCAATACTGCGGCGACGCCCATGAAGCTCGACATATTGGGTCACATGGTCATACAGCAGCTGACGATCCTTCTCGCTGATCGTACTTCGAGTTGCTTTATAGTCTCGGAGGTACTTGGCATACGCTTTGTAGACAACAGAGTTTTGGAAAGGCCATCCGCGGCCATTCCAGCCGTATGACATCTCATTAAAAAAATCATGCCTATATTCGGTGGTGGACATACCAAACGGTTGCCGGAATCCCATTTCATCACCGAACTGCTTCCATGCAATATCGTATTGACTGTCATCATGAGGGAGCATGGAGAAATACCACGGCGTGTAGCCTACTGTTTCTCGAACAAGGCTTAACTGATCGACAACACCTCCCGTGTGCAGGTTGTCCCCGGCAAGGCGAGAATAGAAAAAGGGGTCATCGATCGACCCACGTTTCTTGTAAAAAACAAAGGCGTCATCAGGTGCAGGGTAGTGCCAAAGCGAATCAAGAATCTTCTTCTGAAGCTCAGATGCTCTCTTCGCATACACATCGGCTTTTTGCTTAGAAGCGTGGCCACCGTCTTCTGCCGCCTGAAGGGAGTAGAGATTGGCAAGCGAATGAAGATTTCCATACATATAACAATTCAGTGACGGACGAACCGTAAAACAGTTCGGGTAGCTGTTCGGATTTTTTGTTTTTCTTTCGCCGTCTTTATCGATATACCAGTCATGATTTCCACCAAAAGGCTGCGGCTGCGTTTGATAATCATCGAGGTTAAAGGCTTGTGGATAGACCAGCGGCTTGCTTTTCAAGCCTTCCTTAAAAGCTGCCTGCCACCCTTTGCCATCCGTAAAGTACCGCCGCCAGCGTTCTTGCCCCTTATAGGGCTCCTCCTTGTTCAACTCCGCGGTGTAGTCAGAAAAACTGCCTTCAGAGGCAATCAAACCAAGCGTGGTTGAAATCGTGAATTCATTGGCATCGTACATATCGAGGCACTTGTAGAGCCCGTGCGTCGTAGTCTGAGGAGCATTGACTCCAAAGATGAGATCCCAGATTTCCTGATGGCGTTCCATGGATGGAAGCAATCGGTCCCGCCATTGAGCGTCGGGATGTATTTTCAGCATTGCTTCAGAGGCATCAATCATCCAACTCGTGTAATGATGGCTTTGCGGACGAGGTAATGTTGAGAGCCAACAATTATTTTGATACTGCATTTCGCGAGAGGGTGGGCCGCTGAGCCAATATTCAGCATACGACTTCAAATACTGAGGATCTCGCATCCACCGAAGATCATAGAACTGGTGTCCTGCAGGAGCAGGGATGGCACCACTGTTTGATGCCCAACCTGGAAAGCCTGGAAACTCCGTGAAGACGAAATAGTTTTTATTATTCTCTTCCCATTTCTTGAGATGCTTTGTGATCATCCACCAGCGATAGTTGAAGACCTCAGTGTAATCTTCGTGTGAGCAGAGAAATTTCGGAATCGACTCTTGCAAGAAAAGCTTATTGTTTTGCTTATTAAGCCAACCATCGAATTCAGGCCGATTTCCATTGAGGTGGGAATAGCCATTGAACTCATCGACGTCATCATCAAGTGTGGCCTTCGCTAATGTCTTGATACGTTGAAGCTCATCGTCAGGATCATCACAGTCAGCTTCTACATCTTTTTGGGCTGGGGCATGAAACCGGCACCCCAACACCCCCCCAGAAAGCTCGTCGTGGAGTTGAACTTCAATTCGGATTTTCTTGGTATGAATCGGCCTCACACACGTCACGTAATTGTATTGATCTCTTTCAATACCAGGATCCTGCTCCCGCACACTGACTTCACTCCATGTATTATCGATCCAGGCCAGAACTCGCCACGACCGAGGGAGAATCTCTTTTCGTTCATTCCTGAATGACGCAGCAGCCTGTGCTTCATCGAACCAATACACTCCTACAGTTTTTATTTTCCGTGGTTCCTCAAACTCATACTCGAACCACTCTGTGCTGCCCTTGTTCGGATGGAAACTGAGATGAGAAATTCTGATATCAGAAGAAGTCTTTGGTTCCCAACTATCAATCAGAGATCTACCATTGGCTCCTTTCACCGAACTTCGCACAGTCGGCAAATCACGGTCTTCCGGAAAAGGTTTCGCATGCACCCGATTGGCCAAGTTCTGCCAGTCAGCATTCATCGCTGAAACGATGTCCGGATGCTGATCAGAAACATCGTGTGTCTCACTCCGATCATTCGAGAGGTCATAGAGCTCCCATTCAATTGGAGACGCACGGTCATTATCAGTGACGATCTTCCAGTTCCCTTTCCGTACCGCCGAATGTGTTTCATGTTGCCAAAACAGTGACCGATCAGGCATCGATTTTTCAGGATCAACAAGATAGGGAAGCATGCTGATCCCCTCTAATGCCATGCGTTCCTTGTCTTGATAATGATCTGGGTAATCAATGCCTGCCACCTCCAGAAGGGTTGGCATAATGTCAATGAAATGAAAGTACGGGTGACTAATAATTTTGTTCTTTGACTTCAGGCCTTTGGGCCAGTGTGCAATGAATGGTGAAGCTATTCCCCCTTCATGAACAAACTTTTTGAATTTTCGGAATGGGGTGTTTGAGTAAGACGCCCACCCTTGCCCCTGAGAGGTTGCCCAGCCACTGAACTTTTTCCACGAATCGTAGTTGTCTTTTTGATAGCCGACCCCTCCGAGCCTGTCCTTGACGGCCCATGCGTCCGTTTCTTTTTCCCCACCAGGAATAAATTTCCCCTTTTCGAATTTTCCTGCCGTATAGTCATATATCCCTCCCTTGAAATGGGTTCCAAAGACACCCATTTCACCGGAACAGCCGTTATCAGAAACGAAAAGAATCAGTGTGTTTTCGTATGCGCCTTTTGCTTTGAGCGTACGTACGATTCGCCCAATGTTGTCGTCCATCGAAGTTATTTGAGCGTTGTAAATGCTACGGCGGAACAGAGTCTCTTTTTTCACATCGTCCGGAAGATCATTCCACGCTGGCAACTGAATGAGTGTTGTTCCAGTCTGAAGGCCAGGCATGACTGACTGATTATGAAATGAGTTCACAATGGGAAGCTGCTGTTGCTGAGGAACAACACCAAGTTCCTTCTGCCTGACGAGCTTTCTCTGTCGCATATTATCCCACCCGCTGCCCCATGTTGCGAGCCACTCGGCATCCTCAAAATTCACTTCATACTCGGCAGTGATTTCATCAGGGGCTTCAAGGGGAAAATGTGGGGCGTTATATGCCAAGTAGAGAAAAAAGGGAGTTTTCTTTACAGCGAGAGCGTCTTCCATGTACTCAATCGCAACATCCGTAAAGAAATCTGTCGTATAGAAATCCTGATCTGGCCTGTAAGGATTTTTGAGATTAGTTTTTTCGTTATCTCCTTTGATAAAAATTTCGCCATCGCGGTAGATGTCACAGCCTGCCAAAACCTTCCAATAACTATCAATATGCGTTCGCACAACAGTCGACCGATCAAAGCCACGATTTTCTGGAAGGGAATGCGCAGGTGGGTCATTGTGTGCAGCAACATGCCACTTTCCACTCACAAACGTTGCGTATCCAGCAGCTTTAAGCGATTCACCAAGTGTAAGGCACTTTTCATTCAGTGAACCCTGATACCCTTCACCCCAATCTCTATAGACCATGTGACCTACACCCGCTTGATGCTGGTAGAGACCAGTCAGCAAACTCGCACGCGAAGGACAGCACCGAGCCGTGCTGTACATCTGAGTACACCGAAGGCCGTTTTCAGCGAGTGAGTCGAGTGTTGGGGTTGTAATTTCTCCGCCAAAGCACCCCAGGTCAGAGTAGCCAAGATCGTCTGCCAAAATCACAATGATATTCGGCTGTTCCTGAGACACGGCATCTGAGCAGATCGTCGCAAGAAGAAGAATCGCCGCCACGACTGATCGTAGTGTAAAACACATTAATATCGTCCGATCCTGTATTGGAAAAATAAAACCCGGCTTTATTCTACCCGGCCAAGTGAGAAACAGAATGAGACAATCCGTACTCGTGTTGAGACATATTGTCAGCCAAGACATCGGCTTCTGACGCGTGCCGCAACACAAATGTCACCCCAAGCAACAGGAATCGATCATCAAAAGCAGTTGCACTGTTAAGAAAAACTACTCTCGCTCAAACCTCCGAGTACTTTACCTTAAAAAAACCTTTAGGATTCCGTGAACTCTCAAAGTTCATCACGCTTATGAATTTTCATATCCCTCATTCCCACATCACAGCAGCACTCCTTCTTTTTGTATGGGGCAATCATTCCGTTTTCGCAACGGATGAGATCTCTTCTGGGTTGTCTGCCAAAAGTCATGCCACAACCCGGCCAACAAAACCAAATATTCTGATCATGATGGCAGATGACATGGGGATAGGTGACACCAGTGCGTATTTGAATCTGCAGCTATCTCCGGAAAGCCCTCCTATCACAAAAACATTACACACACCGAACCTGAAGCAATTCACAAAATCAGCAATTGTGTTCACCGACGGCTATGCACCAGCCTCTATGTGCAGTGCAACGCGATATTCTCTACTCACTGGTCGTTTCGCCCATCGGTCATATCTTAAGTATCAAGGATGGCTTCCTCACGGCCCCAACACGCCAATGATTGAGAAGGGGCTAACTACTTTGCCCGAGATGTTACAGTCAAATGGATACCACACCGCTTGCATCGGCAAATACCACGTCGGCATGGCGTTCGATAACGGACAAGGCAAGCCAGCAAAAGACTTCTTCTTTGATGATGTCGACTTTACGAAGCCCATACTGGATGGCCCAACACATCACGGCTTTGACGAATTCTATGGTGTCACCGGCAACACTGAAGATCCTCTCGACACAGAGCCACGCATCCTGATTCGCAATGATCGCTTCACCTTCACTGACCGCAGCCGCATGAAGCTGATCGGAATGAAAAGGCACGAACGACGTATTTTTTCAGCACCGGACTGGGATCTCAGCCGACTCGGTCCACAGTATTTGGAAGAGGCAGAAAACTTCCTGACGCGGCAGTCAAACAGCACACAACCTTTCTTTCTTTACTACGCTCCCAACGCCAACCATTTCCAACGAAACCCTCATGGCGATTATGCGGTTCCGGACGAGGTAGCAGGAATAAGGATTAAGGGTAAAAGTCGTTACTCAGATGGCTCAGCCGCAAATGATCGTGAAGATATGGTGCTGGAGAACGATGTTGTCTTTGGCAAGCTACTAGAAAAATTGAAAACTACAAATGACCCGAGGTGGCCCGGGCACAAGCTTATTGAGAACACGCTCGTCATCTTCACAAGTGATAATGGTCCAAATGTCGGAGATAATCTTGGCCCGAATCAGGAAAGCGGTGAATTGCGAGGCAAGAAAGCCAAGATCTGGGAGGGCGGCATCCGTGTACCCTTTTTAGTTTCCTGGCCAGCTGTTTTTGAAGGCGGCAAACTCAATCGCTCCATTGTGACCCTGACTGATTTATATGCGACGCTTGCCCGCATCATTGGCCACTCATTAAAGCCTGAAGAAGCGCAGGACAGTTATAATGTATATCCGTATTGGGTTGGCCAGCCTGAAAAACAAGATACACGTCCACGTATTTTCTTCTGCCACTTGGGGCCACCGTTTCTCAACGATGCGTTGGCCATTCGGCAAGGGCACCACAAACTGATCGTCGAAGGTGGTTTGGCAATGCCTTGGGTGCCCGGGGGTTCACGTGGTGCTGCAACGCCCGTCGCTTTGTACAACCTCCAGCAGGATCTCTATGAAACAAAAGCGTTTGCAGATGCTTCATCCACTGACATCATCAATGAACTTGCGGCAACGCTCTTAAGACTTCACAACCGCGGCCATGCGAGACAAGTCGGTGTTATTGGTGGTGGACCGATGATTCAGAACCCCGGGTGGCATCATCTAAGAAATGACGTCACTGGAGACGTTGGGTTCACATTTCAGTTACGTTCCGGAGTAGGAAAAAAAATGGTAACCCACCTCGGAATGTTTGATGATCACGACCGAGAGAAACCAGTTCGTGCAGCTCGATCTATACCATTGGATCATGAGCGCGACCAACCGTCGAAGAGTCCCCTCAGTGGCAGAAATCATTCATTAGAGAACCCACATGTGATCCGACTTCTGGTGTGTTCCGAAGACAAGCAGGTTGAGCTCGCCCAAATTCAGCTGAAGCCCGGCACCTCCGACGAATTGTTACACTCCTTTCGATATATACGTTTATCAGAGCCTGTTCCGCTCGAACAAGGACTGACCTACGTGCTTCTGATGTCCACGCAGGCTGCGGATGGCGATCATTTTCGTGATCCAGTCAGCTTCGATGGTCTTTCACCGCAGCTCAATCCTGACATTGTTGTTCAGCGGAGCCTATTGCTTCGGGGAGATTCCCTATCTGGCTATATCGACGTGCCAGCGTTTGAAGACCTGACTGAATCCTACTCGCGATATCGCATGCCCGTAGGACCCACTCTGCGACTTGCAGATGAACACTTGGCGAATGATCCCCGTGTGTCAAATCCGTAATGAGCGACACATCAAGACTAAATACGAACAAGCTTTACGAGAGGCCAGCAGCTTCGTCTGGGCAAGTCACGCCATGTCCTACTGAAAGATTACCTTTCGATGACTTTTTCGGAAGCATCTTCTACGGCCCAAACTGCTGGACTTCATCCGGTCCGGGGGTTGCATAAGCAGGATCTTTTGCACGGATAGAGACTTCGCCATTGTCGAGCACCCGAACATCAAGCGGCACGATAGTCACACCTTGCTCGTTAATTGTCCTAGCGTTGTCACCGATATTGCGTGACACGATACCGTCTCGTGATTCTGGCGGCACGTTGCCATTGAAAAAAGCAGTGCACCACCACTGGCCGTTCATATCCTTAAACGGTGTCCCGTGACCAAGGAAGCGACCGGCAAATTTGCGAGGCCCGTAAGGACCAGTGATCTTGTCAGCGATGCAGTAATAAAGGTTGTACGACCCCTTTCGGCCTTGATCAGTTGACCATGCGGTGCCCAAGTGAACGTACTTGCCGCCAACTTTGATCATGGTCGCTCCTTCGTGACCGATGTGACTGATGGGTTTGCCGTCTGGCCCCGGGCGAGAACCAGCCGGATCAATTCGCACCGGCTCGGCGGTGTAGCCGGTAAGGTCATTGGTGAGCGGAGCGACAAACGTGTTCCCCCACAACATGTAGCGTATGCCATCATCGTCAGTGAAAATCGAAGGGTCGTGCCGCTGCCCCATGTTGCCAGCCATCGGATGCTTCCAAGGGCCTTGTAACTCTGCACCGCTGGTCAGCGCCAGACTGGAGTGCTTCTTAGGGCAATGTACTAATGCCCAGCAGCCTTTGTCTGCCAGCCAGTGTACTTCCGGTGCCCAAATCAAACGCTTCGGAATTTTTTTGCCGCTCTTCGCCTTCATCGTATCGTCGACTGTAAAAATCGGGCCTAATGATTCCCACTGAATCAGATCCTTGCTTCGCCATAATCGAACTTGATGACCAACGATGCTCTCATCACCAAGCCCAATGTTATATGGATTCTTAGCTTCCCGAGGATCACCTTCGCGTGGCTGCGTCCCCGTCAGGTAGTAATACTTTCTTTCGGGACCAATCGAGATGTATGGATCACGAATCCAACCCGACTTGATATACAGAGCCTTATCATGTGACTTGAGCCCAGCACTAATTGTTTCTGCATCCATCACTGGGGCAGGTTTTCGATCCGTGGGAACTTCGGCGAAGGCTTTTTTCTTTGGTCGATCGGTTTTGGCCGCTGGCTGCGTGGCACGAGCAAACAGCACCTCGTGCACCTCGACTCGTTTCTTCGTAGAACTCTCGTTTACCTTTTGATCAGATAACATCGGGAGCGTATAGGGAACATCTGCGGCCACAATGAAACTGCTATTCGAAAGCAGAATCGAAAGAAGTATTGGGAATGCGAAACAACACCAAAATGGTGGCATGTACTCGTTTTGTTTAGATTTATTCTGGTGATGATTACTTCGCTGAAAACTTAAATACAGTTTTCGACTCATACGTATCCCCCGGCTTCAGAATTGTTGAAGGGAAGTTGATTTGATTTGGGCTATCAGGGAAATGCTGTGTCTCGAGGCAGAATCCACCTCGATGAACGTATGCCTTACCAGACTTGCCTTTCAGTCGTCCATCAAGAAAGTTGCCACAGTAAAACTGAATGCCAGGTTCGGTCGTATAAATTTCCATTACGCGGCCAGATGATGGCTCACGAACTTGAGCAGCCAATGAAAGCTCACCTTCTTTTCCACCTTTATCAAGTATCCAGTTGTGGTCATAGCCAAGTCCAAAGGTCAGTTGCTCGTCTTGCTGTCCGATATCACGACCGATGGCCTTGGTCGTAGTAAAGTCAAACGGAGTACCAGCAACAGCCGGCATCTCACCAGTTGGAATTAAGGTCTCATCAACCGGAGTGAACATCTTCGCGTTCAGCATCAATTCATGATCAAGAATTGTACCCTCGCCCTCGCCCTTCAAATTGAAGTAGGTGTGCTGAGTCACATTCACCGGCGTCGCCTTATCGGTCGTCGCGTGGTAGTCAACAATAAGCGAGTTATCATCAGCCAACGTATAAGTAACCTTTACTTGTAGGTTGCCTGGGTAGCCTTCTTCCTTATCTTTGGCGAGGTATGACAAGGCAAGCGATTTACCTTCGACATATTCGTCAACTGTCCAGACGACTTTGTCGAACCCGATGGCTCCACCATGCAAATGGTTCTCGCCGTTATTTTTCAGGAGTGAATAGGTTTCACCATCCAACGTGAACTCACCCTTTGCAATTCGATTACCATACCGGCCAACGACAGCTCCAAAGTACGGTTTATCAACGGCGTTGATGTAGTCTTCTACACGATCATAACCAAGGGCTACATCGGCTAGGTCTCCGTTTCGGTCAGGAACGATGATTGAGGTGATGATCGCACCATAGTTGGTAGCACGAACCGTCATGCCAGACTCGTTCTTTAGCGTATACAGTTTGATCGAATCAAAATCCTCGACCTCGGCAAGCGAGGTAGAGGCAAAAAGGGTGACGCAAGCTGCCAAACTGCAGGCACGAATGAGCAAACTCTGTGCAAGACAAATAGATTTCATGATCACTTTATCCTCTAGTATGAGTTTTTTAATTATTGAGATTCAAATTAAAGCATGAGCCAGTGAGCCCGAGTACGCGACAAATAGACCAACAACTAACTGATGAAGTTATCCAGCTACACAAATTTTCATTTTTCATAAGTATTGTTTTTGATCAAATGAGCACCAACCGCTGGACGACTTGTGAAGCAGCTCCCTTCGATACCCGTTTCACTTTTGTAATCAGCCAGAATTCTTTTACTTACTTCATTTGCACGGCTCGTGTCGACCAATGTGACGGTGCAGCCACCGAACCCACCACCAGTCATTCGTGAACCGTAGACACCGCTCTGAGAACCTAACTCACGAGTTATTCGGACCAAAACATCAAGTTCAGCACAACTGACTCGAAAGTCTTTTTGAAGAGATTCGTGGCTTGAGTACATGAGTTTACCCACCGATGCCCACTGATTGCTCGCAAAGGCCTCCGCTGCTTCCAAAGTCCTCGTGATTTCAGTAACGACATGGCGTCCACATGCAAGCTCATCCTCGGTCAGTAGATCTTGAGCCGAATGAAGATCAGCTAACGTTACGTCTCGCCAAGTTAGCCGGCCCATTTTTTTTAATGCCGACTCACACTGATGTCTTCGTTCTGCGTACTCACCGCTGGCTAACTCATGCTTCACGTTGCTGTTGGTAATTAGCACCGAGACGTCTTCCTCGCAAAAGGAAACAGCTTGTATCTCCTGACTCATACAATCGAGCAACATCAACTGATTCGGCATACCAAACACACTCGAAAACTGATCCATAATTCCGCAGGGCACACCAGCAAAATCATGCTCTGCACGTTGACAAAGAAGTGCTTTTTCCAAGGGTTCTAACTGATGACACGTAATACCCTCAAGCATCGTTGCGGTCGCTACTTCCAGAGCCGCGCTGCTAGACAACCCACCGCCGCGAGGGATATTAGAGCCGATGACTGCCTCAATTGGTGGAACATCAACCCCGACTGACACCAAACCAGCAATCACACCCCGAAGATAACTTCCCCATCCCAGACCCGTCGATGAAGAAGACTGACGAATCGGAACATCTCTACTTTCCTGCAAGTCACTGCTAAAAAAGGTTGCGTGTTGTTGAGATGAATCCCAACATGGATCTGCCGCGATCACCACATATCGCTCAATCGCCATCGGGAGAACGAATCCGTTGTTGTAGTCGATGTGTTCGCCGATAAGATTCACTCGGCCAGGAGCCGCAGCAACAATTGATGGTGATCGACCAAACCGTGACTGGAATTCATTCTCTACCCGCTCACACAACCTTATGAGGTGCTCGGCAGCAAGCAATGAAGTTGGATGGGATGAATCTGTCAACGAACTACCGATCAACTGAGGAACTGACACTACGTACAAAAACGGTGGGAATTAGTAATAGCTCATAGATCAGACCGGTCGTCAATGAGACGGGCCGTCGTGCCCCTGAATTATATTACCAGATCTCGAAGCACCATTTTTCTCTTCAGTACATTGAATCCCGCCCAAACCCAATTTTCACCAGAGCCCTCTAGGGCTTGGCTTGTTTGCGAAACACACCGATAGTCGTGCCAGTCACGCGCTTAAAAACAACATGCAAGTACTCTGGATGCTCAAATCCACACAAAGGCGCAATTTGCTCGGCGGAGAGGTCC
>Ga0114925_10000315_pt1 | contig 20441 bp, 17 predicted proteins | sample SumtaG_2_FD_87287 | JGI IMG/M metagenome (GOLD analysis project Ga0114925, IMG submission 87287) | Deep subsurface microbial communities from Indian Ocean to uncover new lineages of life (NeLLi) - Sumatra_00607 metaG | ecosystem: Environmental > Aquatic > Marine > Oceanic > Sediment | place... | reverse complement strand
TAGTGATTCCATTTCAGTCCACAGAGCAAAATGCTTGACAATTACTTGGATTATCCCTGGTTCAGTTGCGTCTGTCCACGCTTCCACAAATGCTGCTAACTTAGATTTTACCACGCGCTCGGCGTCAATAATAAAACGACCGATACGGTCTTCTGAGGTATCAGGTATTTGGTCTTGCATTTCTTGTACTTCTGTCCATACCACGTTGCTCATAATTACTCCTCTTCAACAACTTCTTGCCAGTCACTTAATTCATCTAACGCTTCCTCCGTTACAATATCATTTTCATAGATAGCAATAGCAGATTTAGCTCTCAATTCTAAATCTGATTTAATATCAGCGAATGTCGTTCCTTCTGGGTAGGTTATATTCTCTGTACGAACAGGTTCAGTATCATCAGTCCTTTTATAAGCTACTCCAATAATCATATTAGTTTGTGTTGCATTTGCGTTTATTACTTTAAATTCTACAGCCATTCGTAAAACCTCCTATTCAATATCTGAAGCATAAAGATTGGCTACTTCTATAGCGGTCATTGGTGTATCATATATCCTAAAGTCATCAACTAAAACATCTCCTTGATTACTATTACTGACATCGGAACCAACAAAGAAACTATCATTCTCATCAAATGTCGGAGCTGTTAAGGAAGTAGTATCTAATCCTACTGATATACCATTTATATATAACTCATACTCATCAGCAGTAAAATCATAGGTTAATACAATGTGAATCCAAGAAAAGAAACGGGTGTTGTCTGTTTCTGCAGATGCTTCTATTCTTTCTGCCCCATTAATATAAGCAGTAAACTTATTATCTGCTTGCGAATAAAAAATACTTATTCGATTGTTATCGTCTGCACCATCCCTAATATCAAACAGGTATTTATCTTCACCCGTATCATAAGGAGAATGAATATTCACCCACATTGCTACTGTTCCATTAGTAGGATTTATTCTATTAGAAGCAGCAATTTCTGTTAGTGTATCCAACCCATCATTCAAGAAAGAATAATCAGCAGTATTCCATTTGCCAGTATCAAATGAATTAGCTTGGACTGATGGTACTACTACAGATGGTGAAACTTGGTCAAGTTGTATTACCGCCACGTCATCAAAATAACCATTTTGGTCTGCAGCCCCGGAAACTAACTTAATAGTCAAAGTTGTTGAACCAGCTTTAAAAGTACAACTAAACTTAGTCCACGTATTTCCTGAAGTAGTTGTATCTATAGTTTTAATAGTTGCATCAGATAATAATATTTCTGTATCCTGATTATTATTCTTAGCCCAAGCAGAAAAAGTATACCATTTGCCAGATACTACAGTTACATCTTGGGTCACCCCTTCACCATCATCTGCATTGATTAGTTCTACGCCTAATATTCCTGAATGGTCTGCATTAGTTGAGACATCCACTTCTCCCGCGCCAGGACTCCCCTCCTGTGTCCAAGAACCTGCAGGGTAATATGGGTCTCCTCCTTGTTTTGCACCTTCCATCCCCCCATTATCCACCAGATTAGATAAAAGTGTAAATTGGTCAATATTTACATCATCACTGACTGCTTCTGATAACGTTTGAATAGTTAAATTGCCTGATGCTTCTAAGCAAGATTCAAATTCTGTCCAAGCAGCATCATTGATTCCTGTTTTTAAATCTCCACCACCATTAGTTACATTGACTTTAAAAGAACCAACAGTAACTTTATACCAAAAGTTCATTAAGAAATTATTACCATTAGCTGCTGCTATTACTTGGCTTATACCTTCTGCTCCAGCATCAGAAATAAAGTGAATAGACTGCGTGTCATATTTAGCATCTGTTTCTTTGTCAAAAGTTGTTAAAGAGCCAACTTCTGCCCATCCTCCAATTCCTCCATTTTCCATCCCTGAGTCTGAGATTAAGTTTTTAGAGATAAATGCAGATTGAGTACGACCAACGTTGCCAAAGGTTTTGTCTCCACCATCATTAGGGATTAAATCTCTGCCAGCATCGCCTTGAGTATTATCAATAGCCGCAGCAGCTCCAGCTTCCCAGAAATGCCATTGACCAATAATATTTCCTGCTACTGATAAATCTTCGCCTGGTGTTGTTGCTGAAGTTAATATCTCTGCTCCTGTTCTAATATCATCAAATAAAGCAACATGGGCAATACCGCCGCCAAAAAAATTAGTTTTTGTAGCACTATGCATTCCAACAACAAAGTCTGGGTCAGAATCAAATATAGTTGCATCTAATGTGCCGCCATCATCACTAACAGCATAACCATTAATATAAAAAATTGCGGACTGTTCTGAAGCATCATAAACAACTGCCACGTGTTGCCATTTATTCGCTACTATATTGGCATTTGTGCTAACTTCCCAACCCGCAGGAGCATTACCATCAGCAGAAACAAAAAATTCTAATTCATCCCCATTCGTCCTAAGCATATACATTCTTTTGCTATTGGTTGTATCATATTTGCTTACAATTGCTTTTTGCCCAGTCACACTAACGGGTCTAATCCACGCCTGAATTGTTAAATCTTGTGCTCCTGTTAAGCCTGATTCTGGAAAATCAGCGTCAGTACGATAAAAATATTGAGAATTACCATCTAAATCAGGATAAACCCCCACTTTATCCAAATCAGCAGTATTAGTTACTGGAATGTTTGAGCCAGAAGGAGAAGCATCAAGAGTTGTTTCTTTTTTATAACCAGTGCCGTCATAAATAACTACTCTATCGCTATTAGCAAAACTTCTATTTCCTACTGCCTCATTAACAGTAACATCATCCTCTGTTGTAACAGTAACTTCCTGCCCCCTGTGCTGGAACACGGCATCAGTATCATCATCAGAATAAGTTCCGAGCCAGACCGTGTCTGGGGTAACTGTAAAAGTATCTATTAAACCATTGCCCAAATTGTAATTAGCAGTCACTTCTATAGAAGTTATTGGTCTATTCAGAATTCTACCAGCAATTGTGCCATTGAATCGCTGGTACTTACCACCTCCACTCCAACCACCTTGACCAATTAGAAAAACAGTATCGACTGCATCTATTTCATCATTATCTAAATTATGACCTTCATCTTCTCTTAATGTCCCTTGTGTATATAATGCCATTTCATTAGTATTAAAATCCCAGGTTCCCACAACATAATACCAGCTACCCGCAGTCCATGCAGACGAAATATCATAGGTAACACCATGAGCAGTGCCATCTTTATCCACTAATGTTAATTGTAGGTTGTTACTTGTTTTATACAATACAACTCTATTGACTGAACCTGCTCCATCTACCATTTCATTGAATATATAATAATGCACACCATCGTTCCCATCCCAATTAGGTCTGACCCAGAATTCCAGGGTACCTTGATGCGGGTCAAAGTTTTCATAAACTATGCTTTCACTATTCTGAGTTTTAGAGCCTCTGGGATATTGGACGTTATCACTTCGAGATATGAGAATACCCTTCTTAGTAACCAACTCTGATATAGAACTAAGTCCTCGATACCCAAATCCAGAGGTAAAGGTCATCTCTCTCTTCCTAAAGAAGCTCCGCAATGAATTGTTAGTAGGAAGATAATATAAAAGATTAGGTGAAAAATTTGCAGCATCTTTCCTTGAATATCTTTGTATCTCTGTTCGAGCCATAATTATCCTCCTATCACTAACCTTCATACTCATGAAGAGCGAAATGAAAGTCAACAGTCGAAGTATTCTGTCCATCTACCCAGCAGCGTGCCCACATTTTAGTACCAGCAGCAATCGCCCTACATTGTATTGCGCACGGGTCTTGTTTACCATCTTTTAATGGAGTGCATAAAAACTCTGTAATATCATCACTACTAAGAGCAGCAGCTCCAGATGCACCAAAACCTATCTGGATTAGTGTTAAAGTTTTATCAATTTCTACATCTGAGAATTGTAATCTATGAAGGTCAAATCTTGTATTAGTACCCACATGAGGAGTGTCACCACTACCCAATGTTTGTAGCCATGTACCCCATGTATCATTTCCTGCATCCATTTGGAAGGGCGTCATAGTCATGTGGTCTGCTCTATGCGTCTCCCCATCTGGAACTGCTGCTAAACCAAACCAGTGCTCATAACTATGTAAATGTCTTTCAATTTCATGAACCCTGTAAGCAAGAGAATCGGAAACCCCTACTAAACCATTAACCGCCAAACCGTCTATTTTAGGTATATCTGCCTGTGAAATACCACCTACAAATGTATTCATAACTAATACTCCTCTGTTACTATTCTACAATAAGCATTATTAGCACCAACATTACAAGCAACAACTATCTCGTCACCGGATTCAGATAAACTACCATCTTCAAATTCAAAATTATTATCTGTTTCTCCACCGCTATTATCTGCTGTTCTTAGTACCGTATCATAATTTGCTCCGTCATTAGCATCAAGAGTTACAGTACAATTATTAGTTATTGCTGCATCGTAATGTACCGTAATATTACACAACCTAAAATTATCAGCGATAGCGGTTGTTAAAGAATTGTCTCCCGTCCAAGTTCCAGATGTAACCGTTATATTCCGACCACGTATAGATGAGCCTTTGGAATTAGTCTTTATCGTTCTATTAGTTCCTGCTCCATCATCACCATCATTACCTGATATTAGAACTTCATCATTTCCAGGGTCAAGCTGTGAATCTGACCAAACCCGTACCCTGCCGTACCCATCCGTTAGAATATCATCTCTATCTCCATCACCAACTTGGACAGGTGTTGCTCTATATTTACCTCCTATTTTTACAGGATTACCACTATCAACACCATCGTGTGCGACATTTCCACCCGCAGGTATTGGCTCAGCCGTTGAATTATTAATCGTAACATCCCCAATATCCACGCCACTGTTAGCAGCTAACTTCCCTATCACATTTGCGCCTGTTGCTAATACAATACCCGTTAATAAATCTTTCAGACGGTCTAAGACAGTATTTTCAGTAGGATTGGCTTGAACCTCACCAATCAGGACTTTGATTTCATCAAGTTTGGCATTAGTTGCAGCTCCTGCCGGTAGGGCGGAGGTAATCACATCAACTTGCATCTCATTTCCAGAAATAGCATTATCAATAATTTCAACTGCCGTTTGAATTGCTTGAGCTGCTGTTAATATACTGGCGAGATTCCCATCTTCCTTTGCAGGATTAATTTCTGTCCCAGCAGAATCCGTTATCCGTGAAATCAACTCATCAGTATCAACTGATTTTAAAGCACCTTGCAAATCATCAATCTTTTCTAATGCTGTTTGTAACGCAGTTAATATAACTTGTTGCTCTGAAGATAATACAGTCGCAAGAGAAGAAGCACTTGCCTTCTGACCAAGCGTTGCAGGGAGTTGCGCAATAAGTGAAGCTAACTGAGTATTATCAATATTTTTCAACAGTTGAATCACAGTTGCAACCACTCCACCTCCTGCCTTGACTTGCGTCTTATCCCCAATATTATCATTTAATTCTACTAATTGAGCTAAGACATCGTCGTCTGCAACAGGCATCTCTCCAGAGGCATTAGGGTCTAAGGTATCAGTCCCAGTAGTATCAGTAATTACCATGTGGATTATATCACCCGAAGTCGAGGAGGGACGTGAGGATTTTAGATTATCTTTTGTAACATCTGTAATTGGCATCTTTACCTCCTAATATTAGAGGAACCAAATAGTGATTCCATTTCAGTCCATACTACATTACTCATGGCATCACCACGTTTTCTCACTATTTCATTTAGTTATCAACGCCTGCTATTCATACGAATTGGGTTTTTACCATATCCAAAAAATAACGATACTGAAAAATATAAGCATTGAAAGCCGCCCAACTGATAGTAAATTGGGGTCTTGCTTTAAAAGTAAGTAACTTAGAATCGTTATCAAACACCACATCCATTATAAATTCACCAATGTTTAATTTTAACATAGCTATATTTTCTTCGTACTCAATCTCCACACTAAAGTTCTCTTCATATGCTTCCTCATCAGGTTTATTTATTAACCGAACATGGTACATCCATAGAGATACATCATTTAATGACATACTTGAACTCTCAATGGTAATTGAAACATCTTGTAACAATACAGGAGCAGATACTTTACCATTAGTAAAAGTGTAAGCAGTAATAAACTCCTCTTCTGAAAGAAATCTTAACGCAATTAATTCTTCTTTGTATGCCATAGTAAGTAATATCTCCTTAAATCTCTTGAATAACCACACTGTTATTTCCAGATTCACTTTTAGCCGATACTTTTATTTGTATGCCTTTGTTAAATCTGATTGTGACATAATAGCTGGGGAGCCAAATAAGTCTGTAATCCGATTTTTACTATGTTAAGACATCAGTTATTAAGTAAGCGGCATCAGCAGCAACCGCTACTTCATCCTGTATAACAGATGCCTCAATAAATTCTCCATCTCTGATTTCTTCTCTCCAAGTTTTCACCCGGAAGTTCCTGGCACGAAGGGTATACATGAACGACAATGCTTGAATACTTGGTGCGCTTTCTCTATAATACACCAAGACATTATCATTCCATATATCTGTGATGTTATCAGCTTGCCCTTCATCAGACGTGTTCTCAATACCACCCGCCACAATCAAATTCAATCCGAATAGTGTGGGCGGGGGTCCGTCTATTGTCAGCATATCTCTATAAGACAAATTGACAGTAGCATGGTCTTTCAACCATCGTCTCAGAGCTTTCCATGAGGGGTCAGACATCATTATACAATTCGGATTAGTGCCTGCAGTTCTACGGATAGATGTCTTTGCCGTGTCAATATCAGACTCTGGATCTTGTCCGGATGCTGCATCCCATTTGGTCGCAGGAGTTGCATTATTAGTAACAGTCCCTGTCGATTGTGCAATCTGCTGTACCCTCTTTTCATATCCAAGTTTTATCCAGCGAGTTAATTTCTCAGTCGTTGTTGCCTTCATTCGGATAGGTGGGTCAGCATTTGCAATAACCCTGTCGGGGATAAGATACTTCAACGCATATTCCTCAGCCGCATAGGACTCATTTGTAATATCCCAACTAACTTCATTTGCCTCTGCGCCTGCGGCGCGTAGTGAATCCATATCACGCAACTCTTCTCTATCAAAAACATAGTACCTGTCATTCTCCTTTTTCACTGGAATGACGGGTGCCACCTTTTCAGCCACCAGCTCTGGTGCTTTGTACTTGATAGCAATATTTGAAAGTGCTGCAGAGACATGAACTGAACCAACAGTAGGCATTAGTTTATCCTCCTTTCATTTATTCCTTTATTCAATCAGATAACTCCCATTCTACGACAGGAGTTGTGAAATGTCTATCGGCATAACAACCGCAGTGAAGATATCTCCACTTACTGCTGCTTCTTCAGCCGAACCTAAACGACCGTTATCTCCATCTTGGGTATATACTCTTACTCCACCAGCGGTATTGGCGACTTCTAATTCATCACCGAAGGCAATCACACCTGCAGCAATAACCTTAGAGATACCAAGTTTTCTCACTCTGGCGGCGGAGCCTGAAGCTGGCTTATTCTGTAATACACCCAGAATTCGACCTACACCAGCAGCAGTGGGAAGACGACAAGAATAATCTACCGTCCCAGCGATAACTACTCTCCACTGACTACTGGATAAATCTTGTTGTGCAAGATATGTTACTTCATGCACACTCATGGGTCCTGCCATTGTACTAACCTCCTTTCTGCATTGGCGATGCACTCACTTGCCATTGCAAGTTACCAGTACAAGACCTATGTGTTTTAGTAGAATAGGGGAAACTTAACCCGTATTCAACTGTCTTTCTGCTTGCGATAAAGCCTCAAGGTAAGAAATCTCCTCTTCTTTCGCAATCTTCTCAGCAAGCAGTGCTAAGTCTACGTCTTCTATATCCATGTCGGCATCACCACTTATTTCCTTATTAGTGAACTGTTCACGATAAAGGAGTTCTCCCCTCTGTCCCTGGTCACCATCCTGTTTTTTACTCAGTTCATCGAACTTCACAAGATTAGGTGTTACCGACAGCATCTTCTTCATCAAGTCAAGTTGGGTTAGTGTTTCTACTTCTCCACCATTATCGGAAAAAGTAATGAGAGCATCAACATCATCGGTATTGTACTCCATAGTTGATAGCAAAGTCACCAGTGATGCCTCTTGTACTGGCAATACCTTACCTTCCTCTTTTAACGTACTGACATAAGTGGTTAATTCCTGTAGTCTATCCGTTTCCTTGCGACGATTTATTTCTTCACCTGACTCGGATGCTCTTGCTTCCGCTTCTTCAGCCTCTGTCTTAGCCTCTTCAACTTCACCTTGTACCATTTCTAATTCTCCTTTAGATGTCTCTAATTCCTCTTTGGATGTTTCTAATTCTGCTTTAAGAGCATCTATCTGCGTTTGTAAGCCTGCTATCTGTACTTCAGGCTCATTCATTGTATCATTACCTCCTTTGGGTTTGGGGTCTTCAACTATTACGTCACCCTTAACATCTTCCTGTACCTCTGGTGCCGTTGTTACTTCTTCCTTTGACGGTTCCTGTGAACTTGTAGGAATATCAATGGAAGAACTTTCAAAACATATTACATCTTCAACGCCCTCCATATTTCTTTCAAAGTTCACAGCGTGTTTCACTTCCACATTCTTATATAATGCTTCTATATCTGGAAGTGTCTTTATAGCAGGAGGTTCACCACCCAAGAGAGCAATAGCTGCTAAAGTCGGACCGTACTTTTTCCCATCCTCATCAACATAGTCCCTATAAATCTCAGCGGATGGTCTACTAAAAGCCTTCTTCTCTAACAAATCATAAACACGGTGAGGAATATTCATAATATCTGCTACGAGCGTATCATCAACGTGTCTAACGTCCGATACCCAGCCCGCAGCAGGTATCCCTGCATCTTTAAGAAATTGTTGGTTGCCATGTCCAAGTTTCAATGTCGGACCCCCGCCTGCATCTTTCTTAACTGTCAAAGGCGGTTTAACTTGCTCCTTCAGTATCTTGAAGTTCTCTGCAATCTTGGATAAATCTTCACTTGTATACTCTGTACCATTGAATGTACCCGCCTTGAAGAATGTAAGTCCGATAAAGTTATGGGTTGCACCCATCATTCTATTCTGCACACTATTCACCTCAATATAAAACTTAGATTTTTACTCCTCTTACCCAAAACGATACACTACAGCCTTTAAACTGTCACCCAGAGCCATCCAGACGCCGTAGGATGGGTCGGAATGAGGTATTGAGTGTAAACATACACGAAGTTACCTAAAATGTATCCTGACGCATCTGGACGTATATCCTATAATGTTAAATCAAACATAGCCTCTTCAATCAACTTCCCGCCCTTATAATGATGAATAACTAATCCTACTGCTTTCTCCTTTGAAACAGGGTTCCCATCCTTATCAAAGTACCACTTCTTAATAGTAACTTTCTTCTTCTTTTCAGATAAAATACGTATTTCCTGAAACTCATCTGTATCAAAGTATTCATTCAAAGCCTTCACCCTTTCTGGATGCTCACGTTTAGAAAGTTTCCCCATCTTAGCATAAGCAAAAGTCTCTGCAAAATCCTCTATAGATGATGTCTTACCATAGGTTGAAATAGATTTTTTTGAAGTCTCATGTATTTTCTTCCACCCTTTGTCCATTCTCCCAAAACTATAACTATGTCCAGCCTCATGAAAGGCGATAGTTTTAATTTTGTCTCTCTTACTAATACCTGCATACTTTCCACGTTTAAACCCTTTCACAGTATCAGCAAAAATAACTATTTCACCCTCTGCAAGGGAATTGAAACCTGCGAGACTTCTTGCATCCTTCCCATATTTGTCACGTATCCCTGCTACATTCTGTGAAGGATTTGTTGAAACTATAAATTTGTAATCCTTAAAGTCCTTACCATGTTTCAATTCCCCGCTTGCTGTTCTCGGTAAACCATCTATTACTTCAGAGATTGCACGTGCATGAACCTTTGAGTCTTTACCTTCAGAAGTCCACACTTCAAAACCCTTATGATGAACCATATCAAATTTTTCTGTGAAACCCTCCATTGATTGCTTTGTTAGTGGTTTCTCAATAGTTATCTGTTTTCTACCCGCTCCAGGTTTTGGAAGTGCCTCCAAACGCTCAAGTGCCTTCTTCCTCATAGTAAGCTCTTTTTCGATTGAATCCTTTGCATCCTTACCCTTAGCACTCCGCTTCTCCCAAGATAATTCCATAATCTTTTTCTTATGGAATGCTGCTCTTTTTTTGGGAGACCATTCTACTTTGCCTATAGGAATAGGTCTTCCTGCCTTTGTTCTCCAAGAGATAAATACTTCAGGGGTATCAATGGAAAGAACATTTACACTATTTAATTTATGAACTATTACAGGCATAAGATAACCCCCTGACTTTTACATTACTACGGTGTAATCATCCCCTGAATAAGAGATACTGACTACTCTCGGATTACTTTCTGACGACTTCTCGGTTCCAGGCGTTACTATCTTCTCATCCTTATATGAATATCCCTTACCTGCTGCTGCTGCTATTCGTCTACCGACTTTTCCCCAGTCTTCAATAGAATACTTTCCATCAGTACGCTGTCCTGGATGATTGAAATAGCTAACAGCAGGTTTAATATGCTCACCATCAATCGGATACTTATAATTCACTGGGTCAGCAAACTTAGCATCAGGAATATCACGGTACTCTTTGGGTTTTGTAATGTGACCACCTACCACAATACTTATTCCATATTGTGAAGAGCGTGCTTTCTGTGCTTCTTTCTCCTTCTCTAATTGACTCTGTGCTAACATATCCTTTACAAGTTCAACTGATAAGGTTATTTTCTTCTTCTTTTCTTCTAACCGTTCCTTCTCTGTAGTATCCTTCTGTCTCTTAATCCAACGACCGTTTTGTACTTTGTACATACGTCTGAAGTTCGTTATTGCTATTGCCATTGGATTATCTACCTTACCTTCTTTTTTTATACCATCAAACATCCTACCAATTTCATTCGCCTGCGATAAAGTTAGAACTATCTTATCTTTCCCTCCTGGGATAAGTGCTAAAGCCCGTATACTGGCTGGTACTTCTTTCATACTCTTCCACGGCATAACTATCTCCCCTTTCCATTTTATTTAGATTCATATTAGATACTTCTATCACTCGGATGAGGTTTCTTATGGTCTTTCTTTCCTGTACTGACTTTCTTAGGCATAACAATTGTAATGTCATCAGGAGCCCAAATGAACTTCTTCTTTTTACTTTTCCTCTTGTCACTCTTCACGTTATTCATTGCATCACCTCCATTGTCACATTAACTATACCTTCTTTCTTTGTAGCATCCCGAACTTTAAACTTCGTACCACGATTAAGTAATACCTCGTCTTCAAATATAAGGACACTCTTACTAAAGCCACCAGCAGTAGGTGAGGGCTTTCTCAACTTACTTGCCCATTCATTCGCGTGCATCTCAATAACAGAAGCACCCTTAGGAACTAATATTTTAGCTTTGACAGGACTACCTTTTAAACGTGCTGTACGAACAAATCCATTCGCACCTGCTGAACTCGTCGTTGTAGAAACAAATCCCTTATCTCCAATAGTAGCACCTTTCATACTTTCATAATTATCAAAAATAAATTTATTATTCATCCCACGATACACTACCATATCTGTAGGTGAGCCCGGTGACTTCTTAAAAGCAGAGTCTATATTTTTCGTATCCCTCATATTCGCTGATGTCACTGTTTCACCGTGTCTTAAATGGACATTTATATTTTCGTATCCCCCCGTTCCATATTCCACAATTGCATTACTTTCACTCCTCTTCAAACCTTTGCGCCAATCAGAGAAATCCTCTGTTGCCATCTTTTGAGATTCATCTGGACTATACTCTTTGAAATCAGATTCAGGCTTCACCCTCTTCTTCTTTTTTTCCAATTTACCTACCAATTCAGTTCTCTTACGAACCTGACTATCAATAACGTCCTTATTCTTGTCTGTTCTTCTCTTCTTCAAACCTTCAATCTTTCTCTTATGATGGGTCTTCCTTTCACCAGGAGACCATCCTACCTTTCCAATAGGGATAGGTCTACCAGATTTGGTTCTCCATTGAATAAAAGTATGAACGTGACTATCTCCATGTAAAAATTGAATAGAATTACTTTTATAAATTGTCATATTCATCTTTCTTAATTACCCCTATCCTGAAATAATTGTGAAGGTCTACTGACCATAGCGATACAATCAGTAGACCTTCTTCCTCTGTCTTATCAACAACAGGCTCCCCCGTTTATTGTGACAAAACAGAAGTCTGTACAATCTGCGGTTCAAACATTCGAGGTGCACTCCCATAGCGTGTATAGTTGAACCACTTTAATTGTGAATGTAATCGTTCCCATACTAAATTAGTAAGTTCCTCATCCCAGAATTGGTTATCTACCCACTTTGAACAGTTAAATGTAAACCGCTCCCTATTCGTTTCATACAAGTACGGGATAATATGTTCTGAACCTTCATGTCTTTTCTTCATCCTATCCATACTTCTTACAGCATGAGAAATCTCTATTGGACTTCTACTAATACCCAAAAAACGAAGTATATTTGAAACGGTTTCTACTGGTCTGCAACAAAGATTTTCATATGTGATTACAATGTGGTTAAATTCCATGTAGCGGACATAAGTTTCATACCAGAGTTTCAATGTCTGTTCAACAGATACCTTTACTATCCCATCACACATTGCATTATGACCAAAGTCTGGTATTCCTAACACCGCACTCCGATACGCATTTGATAAAGCGCAGTCACGCGGGTCACGTATTAGAATAATAACTTTATTAAGTGGGTTATATTTCAGCATACTTGGATAGTCAAACCGATAACCATGTGTCGTCAATAAAGCAAAATCATCATAGTTATCACTATTTATCTCATACGGCATCACGGATAATTTACCCGTCAATAGACGTAGAATATCTGCTATCCAATGTCTCCCGCTACGAGGGTAGGAGACGAGAAGAGTACATTGGTTTGTCTCAGCCCACTGTAGAAAACGTTCACCATTTATATCATGCCGTACTGTCCTCTCTTCTTCTGTTTCATTAGGTGGTGGATGAACATTAAATTCCTTCTTTACTTCAGCTTCTACAGGCAAAAGTGAATCCACATAATGTTTGCTGTCTTTTATGTATACAGCTTGTGTAGTCATATCTTCACATCCTTACTTTTCTTTAACATCATGATACTTGAATCCTCTCGGACATAGAACTGGCTCAAGTTCTTTACTATAGTCACCTTCCACCAACCGTACCATGTTATGTAACCATCCTTCTCTCAACCCACTAAAAACCTTATCCCGTACCTGCCGACACCCCGCAGACAAAGGATAATGAATACCGCCAATACCAACATGCACTACATAATGTTTATCCGCAAAAAGTGATTCGATACAATTATCTCTTAGATAACAAGTAAAGATTGCATCGTGACCGTATTTATCACTTAACACAGACTTGTTATCATACGTCGGTCTTCCAATATACTTCTTATCAGTAACCCACTTAAATAAATCAGGAAAGTAACTTCGCTTCAACATATTCCCGAACGCACGGTAACGTGAAATACTGACATTAGGATTACCTTTCTCATAGCATGTTAAGTTGTAAAAACAGTAATCCTTATCTGTGACCCCCTTAAAGTAATCCAAGAAATCTGGTCTAACAATAATATCCTCTTCAAACAGAATGACTCTATCGTAACCAAGATTAAAAGTAGTGTTATATGAACATATAACATTTCTTAGAACACCATACTGTTCTTCTCTAAAAATAACAGGGTGAATATCCAACAATGGAAAGTTAGTTATTACCTCCCGCTGTAAGATACGAATATCGTCAGGTATCATATCACAATAAACGTAAATTGGATAATTACTAATATCCATTGACAGCGACAAGGAATGAAGAAGCATAAACAAGTAATGGGGTCTCTTCCATGCAACTATCACTATAGCTGTATTCCTCATGGCTTTAAAATACTTACCCTCCTGTGGAATGTATCAATATTCTGTTCTTCATAATACTTGGTGAACTCACGATACCACCGAATTGTATTGTCCAAACCTAATGTTAAATCTGTTAGTATAATATCCTTTGCTACACCTGTCGGAGAAACGACATAGACTTCTTCTGCTTCCCCTTTCCTTGTACCACACCACTCAATGTTCAATTCCGTTTCCATTTTCTTATAAATTGCTTTGACTACTTCTAAGACAGTAATATCATCTCCCGTTCCTACATGAATATAATCTGCTCCGAGATGTTCTAACTGCGCTACATAGTTAGCAAAGTCTTTCACATACATTAAGTCAATAACTTGCTTTCCACCACCGTAAACTTTCGTTGGCTGATTATTCAGAATATTGTGTATTACTGCGGGGATAAGTTTTTCTGTTTTTGTTAGAACTTGTCTCTCACCATAAATGTTATAAGGTATAAGCGTTGTACCCTTCAACCCTTCAGCATAGAACATTTTACTAAATTGAAGCATACACGATTTAGTAATTGAATAAGGATTCAACCACATCGCTGGAGGGACACCTACACTAATCAATTCTGTATCAGAATGTAAACACAACTCCATTATCTTAACAGCAAAGTTCACGTTCACTTTCACAATCTCAGATACATAATTGAAAGAACTCGACGTACCCAATACACCTGCAAAGTTATAAACCCTGTCTACTTCTTTAATCATCCAATCCAGAGTATTTATCTCACCATCAGGACTACAGAAAGCATACGGGCAGTTGGGGTCTTGGTATACATCATAAACAACAACATTGTGACCCTCTCGTGTTAAAGCATCACAAGTATGTGAACCGATAAAACCACAGCCACCTAAAACTAAACATTTCATTCGGGGGAGCCTCCTTACTTTATTTCAAAGTGGCAATGCCAATGGTCTTTTATCTTTCTCATCTCTCTTCTCGGTATTGCCTTTAAACCTAAACAGTCAAAAAAGCTAATAATATAGTTTATTGCTTCTTCCCTCCCTTCAGGTTCTATCTCATGGAAATTGCATACCAACATTACTGAACCTCTTGGGTTCTTTTCTTTACACGTATCACAAATAGTCAGAACATACCCATACATACGTGTAGAAAACTGTGGAGTCCTACTTTCCAATCGGCATAGCTCACAATCATCTTTCTTGAATAATTCATCAGGGCATATTTCAGATATTCTTTTAGTAGGAACGAAATTGTTTATCATGATTAAATAACTTTCTAAGCTGGTAACGTACCTCCACCCCCATAAGTCTTTTCCCACTCTTTTTCTAACCCCGCTTCTTTTGCTACTTCTTTACTAACGGGTTTCTTTTTTACTATAGCTTCTTCAACATGCCGTTTATACTCCTTCACCCGTATCCATTCAGGAGACTTCTTTGTTATCGGTGTCTGGTAATACCCTTCACCCTTCTCACCCCAGGGTTTATAAACAACTTCGTGACCTTCTTTCGGTTCAACCTTCCCATAACCCTTATTTCGTGCAGCTCCTCCCTTCTTCTCCCCCTTCGTAGGAGCACGCATAAACTGAAACTTATCCGAATCATCTGGAAGAGAGTTTTCAAACTCACTACGTGTCTTCTTCCACGGCTCTTTACCTTTTGCCTTTGATATACGAGGAGTTTTCTTAGCTGCTTTGGCCGCCGTTAGTTTCTTGAGTGCTTCCTCACGTTTCTTAATTTGAGTATCTGCAGACTTCCCACCTTTCTTCTTTAAGACTCCAATCTTTTTCTTATGGTGAGCCGCCCTTTCTATTACACTCCATGATGCATCCCCAGCACCAAGAATAGGAATATGCTTACCACTTTTAGTTCTCCAGGTAATGAAGAAATCCTTATCCTGAAAAACAACTGTACTATTCCGTTGTGCATTCAATAGTATCATCTGCATTACTTACGCTCCTATCTCTATCTATAAATAGAATTAAAGGAAGGGTGCACTACCACAAAGATAACGCACCACAAAATTTAAGGAGACAACTATGAAAACTACTCTAAGGAGTAGAAATTGAAACTCTGTTGTAAAGGTATCTGTCTTTTCTTCTTTAATTAGTGGGAAATACTGCCCCGATGAGAAGGGGATTGAAACTTCTGTCTAAACATTGTAATACTCTCCTTTTAACTAATTATTTTGTTTCAAACCTGTATAGAGTATGAAACCATCTTTAAAACCGTCCCAGACGCCCACTGTTGCACTGAAATGAGGTACTGTGTATGATTACCCATAAAAACACGAACCTGTACCCAGAGCCGTCCAGACGTTGATGACGGCATTCTTTGAACTTCCACGGGTTTATTACCCATTCGGAACGGTAAAATGGGGGTTCCCCATAGAAACCTATTTTCCTCTCCCGAACCCCTCATCCGGTTCTAATGCCGTAGGTGATGAAACATTGTATTCAAGATTTGATGTAACAGGAATAGTTAAACAGCGACAATTGTGACCATTAGGTGGAAACCATTCTTTCCATATAGGGTCGGTTCTCTTATAAATTCTTCCGTCCATTGCTCTATGTGTATCCCTGGTTCTTGAGTCAAGGATAGCAGAATATTGAAGAGCAGGGACATACTTTGCTACATTAGGATTATTGAATAATTCCTTTCTTGATTCATTATAAATAGAACTGATAGCATTACGAAACACCAGCTCTGTGTGCCAGGGTTTCATTGGTGTTGCAGGCGGATGCTGCCATGCTTTACCTGTGTAAGAGATGCCTTTTCGCTCCACTTCAGACATCAATTCATCCATAGTCCAATCATCACGAATCGCTTTATAGATGAGTTCCTGTATATCTGATACAATATCCTTTTGAACTTGTCCCGCTACTGTAAACGCTCTACTTCTCATTCTTGTTAAGAGCTTCCTCCATTCATCCTTAGTCATTGGGATTCGCCCTCTAAACGCTCTAATCAGTTCTTCTGGTTTAGGAGCATCTTGGAATGTCAACTTCTCACCAAATGATATTCTCTTAGACAAAGACTTTTCTATCTCTTCAAGACCGTCTATCTTCCCTTCTAAATACACCTTGAGGAAGATAGTCACCATTCCATTACGAATGCTACTAATATTAAACTTCAAATTCCTTGCTGCCTGTAAATTCTTCCCAGCGAATATCCCCTTAACAGTAGGTAGGATATTTTTTATCTCAGTATACAATTCACTGCTGACAGTACGAGTCAACTCATAAATCCATGAGTCTAACCCACGCCTGTGTTTACCATAGTCAATACCAGAATTCCGTTCTGTAGCGGTTAAAGCCCTGTAAGGAAATGACTCAATAATAGGTTGCTCTTCTGACCTCGCAATGGGCATTCCTTCGGATTGACTTCTTTCTGAATACGTTGTACTTGAAGGCATACTGAAACGTCCCTGATAAGGCTCTCCTTCCTTAGGGACATTCATATAATCTCTAACCCATTCTTCCTTCGGGTCAATAGCTTGATTTCTAAGCAACACATCCAGAACCTTTGAACGTGCCACAATATCATCCTCAGGCGGACGCATTATGAACTTTGGAACAGCAGCATCAAAATTAAACCCTGACAGCTTAGATAATAATTGTTCTGTCACAACAGCACTAATATCTTTTCCCAGTTCAGTAAGTATCCACAGAAAAACATCAAAGTGCTTCTTTCCCAAAGCATAGCTTCCTGTGGTACCTGTATTAGTAAAACCCAGCAAATCTGGAACTAACGCTGACCTGGTAATCCCCTTGTTCATAATTTCTATCGCTTCTTTAAAAATCTCTGCACCTGTACTTGGTACTTCTAATTGGTCAATGGATAACGTATCTGGAAGGACAGCCGTAGTAGCAACCTGAAGGCGTTCAAGAACTTCTGCTAAAGCATCTACCTCTGTTTCAGGGAGCCCTGGATTATATAGTCCTATTGTAGGGGGGAAGGGAAACCTTTCAAGGTACATAGCATAGAACTTTAATACTACTGTTTTAATCCACCATTCACGGTAGAAATTACGGTAGTCAGTTAGTCCATAAGGATTATCAAACTCTTCTTGATATGAATAGCGTAGAAACTTTTCGGTTGGAAAACGTTCCACTGTACCGTCTCTCTGCTCCTGTCCTATCCCTTCTTCTTCTAAATCTCCATATTCATCCTGATAGAACAGCATATAATGTGGTCTGCGAAAGCGAAGGCTCCTAAGTATTATCTTCCCGTTATACTGGTGCCCACCTTCTTTCTGAAGTTCCCAATTTATTTCTGCTACAGAGAACCCATAAGTTAGTGCAGACATAATCTGTAATAGTCTGTTCTCCCATGTCCCCGGAAGGTTCTCCAAATTCCACCGACAGAAATTAGCCGCATCAACGTCACTTTTTGCATTAGTAGCAGGAGCAACATCCCAACCTGGAGCCAGCCGTGCAAATACCTTCATCGCCATTACAGCACGAACTTGGTCGTCTGTTCTCATCTTATCAATCGTATCATAACCCTTTTTCACAATCAGTTCATCTGGATTATAAGGATAAGTATTCCAAGTTGATGTAACATGCTCCCCCCTTGCTTTCGTAAAAGACTCCGTCGGAGGTGCTTTCAACCTTACTGATTCAACAACTCTATTAACAAACTGTTTAATTTTGTTCATAGCTCAAACCCAGCACTAATAATTTTCCTTACTGGTGGTCTAACAAGCGATGCCGTCCGTTGTCTCGTAGTGTCCACACGTTCCCAGGGCATGTTAGTTGAAGCGTGGGGTTCCCTTTGTTTAATACCCTTAACTTTAGAATACTCTTCATGTGTCCTTCTACGCTTTGACACTTGCCACCCTATCGCATAAGCAATTATCATATCCGTATAGTCACCTGATACGAACTTTCCATCTTCTACACGTAACTCTAAACATTCATCTAACAAACGCTTACTACGGATTAGGACTTCACCATCAGTAATAATATCCTCTCGCAAGTCATCCATCATAACAGGCTTAGTAGTACTCTTTGTCGGAAATCCTAATTCTCCATCTTTCCTTTTTACTCCAACACTCTTCTTCCTTTTCCCAATACCCTTTTTCTTCTTCTCCTGATGATAATACAAGTTAGGATACTTAAGTTGATTCTTCAACGTGTTCAACACACTATGCCCATGATTATTATTTTCTACAGCTACCAAAGCCATATTATATTCCAATCCCAGACTATGAAGAACATGCCCAAGTTGGGGTGGAGTATAATGCGCTCTCAATTCAAATACCTCTTCCCACGTAGTTACATTAATCCCTACCGCCGCGCTGTAAGAACCCGTTTCTACCCCCTCTGAAGTATCTGCTGCTATTACATACTTGTGACCCTGTCTTGGTAGTTCATAAATAATAATCTTACCGCCATCCCTTGTTTGCACTGCTTCAACATCTCTAATCTCTACAAGAAGTTGTTGTAACTTTTCAACATCAAAGTAATGTGACTCGTCTGCCTTAGTGAATGGTGATATATCATCAGGAGGATATTCCTGCCAGACTTTCCTCTTTAACTTAACCCGTTTCTGAACCCAGAACTTCATTTGCTCCCATGACAAGTCATGTGTCTTCTTCATTACCTTTTCTTCATCCGTCATCTGTTCTTCAATTTCTTCTTTCTCACTTTCATCATCCAAAGCGACTGAATACTCAGGAAATATCTGCCACGGAAAGAAATTATACTGGAAAGCGGGTTTCGGTAAATACTTACACTCGCTCATAAGTTCCCGTAAATGCCTCGCCTGTGATGCAGTGGTTTCTATAAATATATTACCACTTTCTTCAGGAACAGCCTCCATTAATGCTGACCACACATCTTCCACATTAGTCCAGAACGCATACTCCGTGCACAACAAGTTAGAGATAGTAGCGCTACGTGCTGTATCCACTGCTCCCGCCGTAGCAACATAAAATGTAGAGTTTATACTACCAAGCTGTAACTCTCTGACATTATCTAAATTCGCTTTTGGCTTGAACCTTTCAGATAAATGCTCATGTGCATATGCTACAATACGGAAAAGTTTCTGCGCGGGCTCACGCTTATGCGCAACAACTGTGGATACAGTATTCTCAGTTGTTATCGTATCCCAATAGTATAATAGCAAAACAAAAGTAGAAATACCGAACTTCCTTGCCTTCAGAACGAACTGTCTAATAGGACAATTCATGAGTATTCTTCTATATAATTCATCCTGAAGCGAATTAAACACAAAGCGCACCCTCCGCTTCCTCTTATCAATAATATAGAAAAACTGGGATGCAGCAAAACGGAAGTCCCAGTAGAAACGGACTTCATCTTGAAGTAGTTCATCTATTTGTTCAAGTATTTCTTTATTCGCTGACTCCTGACTCAAGACTTCGAGGTTCTTCTGAACTTTGTGATAGTCTCCGCACAATAGATTGTAC
>Ga0114925_10000313_pt1 | contig 20456 bp, 12 predicted proteins | sample SumtaG_2_FD_87287 | JGI IMG/M metagenome (GOLD analysis project Ga0114925, IMG submission 87287) | Deep subsurface microbial communities from Indian Ocean to uncover new lineages of life (NeLLi) - Sumatra_00607 metaG | ecosystem: Environmental > Aquatic > Marine > Oceanic > Sediment | place... | reverse complement strand
TCGCGAATATATGGAGGTTGTTTTCCACTTGCGGTTTCAATAGCTGCCTGCACAGCGACACAGCGATTGTGCCCAACAACAACAATCAACTTGGCGCCTGCCGCTACACACCCAAACTCAATACTGCCAAGCACATCTGGCGTTACGATGCTCGCTGCTACGCGCACATTGAAAATATCGCCAATGCCCAAATCAAAAATAATCTCTGCAGGAGTACGTGAATCTATACCACTCAGTACAACCGCCATGGGGTGCTGGCTTTCAGCAGTAGCTGATATAAGCCGATTGGAGTCACGTTCGAGACGACGACCCTCTTGGAACCGTTTGTTACCTGCAAGTAAATAATTCAACACTGCGTCTGGCGTTGAATGTTCCTGTAATTCACGGCTTGAAAAATCGACGAACTCAATCCGGTCTTCAATTGCATACTTATCTCGAAAGCCTCGAGTACTAACGTGTACTCCACGGGCAGGACCTATGACATCGCGGTATTCTTTAATCAAAGAAAGAATATCCGGATCTATGTATACGGCGTCGTGAGCATCGACTACAAAATGCTTTCCTGATTCAATATCGTCGAATGCCTTCCGCAATCCAGCTCTATTCAAAAAACTAACCTGACTTGCTAGCTGAATCCTCGTTACGTCACCACCGAGGTGATGTTCTACTACCAATCGCATTGGCTTTCGAAGATTGCTCCAAAGAATAAATATGGTGCTCACTGCAAGGCCAATAAGAATTCCAATAAGTGGATCCGTGAGAACTATTGCGAGTACCGTAACGAGCCACGGAATAAATTGATATCTGCCAGCGCGATAAAGCTCTGCTACGACCTGAGGACTTGCCAGTTTTAGACCCGTGGCAATCAAAATGGCTGCGAGTGCTGATAATGGTATGAGATTGATGGCCTGTGGGACAAGCATAACCGCAATTGCCAAGAGAGCTCCGTGCAAGATCGTAGAAATCTTTGTTCGGGCGCCTGCATCAATGTTCACACTCGATCGAACGATTTCACACGTCATTGGTAGCCCCCCCGCCATTCCGGAAACAATGTTTCCAATACCTTGGGCTATGAGTTCCCGGTTCGGGGATGTGCTTCGCTTCTCGCGATCAAGCCGGTCAACGGCTTCCAGTGTCAGAAGTGCTTGTAGCGATCCGACGAGCGCTATGGTAAGTGCTGCTGAAAAAACTACCGGATTCGTAATCTGACTAAAATCCGGATTCGGCAGTAATCCAAAAAAACCACGAATTGTTTCTGGCAAAGGAACCTGTACTTTGTGACTCGCCGTGATAATCCACGTGCCACCAAGTTGATCAAACCCAAGGCTGCAAAGTACTCCAAAGAGAACAACAACCAGCGGTGCCGGAACACCTGTTTTTTTTAAGAGGGGCACCCTGCCCCAAAAATAGATGATGGCCAGAGACACAAAACCAACAACAATTGCACCCGGATGAAGATCGCCAAGAATCTCCAGAAGTTCTGAAAACGTGTTTTGTTTGTCCGGCTGAAAAAATGACATCTCCCCCTCTGGATCGGTGTCATGGCCGAATAAGTGGGGGATTTGCTTCAAAATCAGAATTACCCCGATTGCAGAAAGTAAACCACGAACAACACTTGATGGCACAAACGACTTAATGAAGCCTCCGCGAATAATTCCCAAGACAATCTGAATAACGCCAGCAAGAGCTACCGCAACCAACAAACCCTCAAACGAACCTATTGCTGCAATCTCCGCTGCCACGACTGCTGTCAGCCCGGCAGCTGGACCCGATATAGTGACTTGGGCATTGCTGAGAGGACCAACGACGAGGCCTGCAACAATCCCTGCAACAATACCAGCAAGGGGAGGAGCGTTTGATGCAAGTGCGATGCCAATGCACAGCGGCAACGCGACCAAAAAAACAACGACTCCAGCCAACACATCGTCCCTAATGTGACCTCCACCGATGGCGCCAGTGTCTTTCAACTGCGTGCTGTCTCTCATCCTTACTTTTTTCCTCTGGGTAGCACGAGGCTAAGCAAACAAAATGTATGCGTTAGGGTAAAAAATCAAAATTATTCGGTACCGGAGGTGTGAGTCGAATATTCTTTTTGTGCGAGATGATACTTAAATTACGGTTCTTCACGTGTCCTGCACGAATCCCACAAATTGCTCAAATTGCTTTACACAGATTCCAACGTAGAGTTATTAGAACAGGTTTCTTTTCGACAATATATTTTTAGGTGTTTTTAATGAAAAGCCCACTTTTCCTTCTCGCCTACCAAATTCATGCAAAAACCCTTTTGCTCACATGCTTCTTTTTGTTGCATGCTCCAGTAATACAGGCAGATCAGTCCAAGACGAGCAAACTCGATAAAGATACGATTTACCGACTCGATCTCTTTACGGAAACATTGAAACCACAACTCAAAAAAGACCTCAAAGTCGGGGCTGTATATTTTCGGTTCTCGACTCTATCAGGACATCACGTCTGGAGTCGCTTAAGCGAAGAGAATGTGTTTGAATTCGCAATGGGTCCGGGATCTGTGCAGCCAGCATGGAGATTTGATATTCGTGAAGGAAAGGAAGATCAACTCCGGCTACTCGAAGAACGTTCACCCGAACTTTATAAACGACTGATGGTGCAGGGCGCCCGCCCCATGATCAAACTTCTGGACAATGGGCGCTGGGATCTTGATCTTGCATCCAATGAGGGCCGAGTATTCGATATAGAAACGGGGAATCGTTGGGAATGGCATGGCGGCCGTCGAGTTCGTGTCGTTCATACCGCTGGAAAAAACTGGAAATACGCTAACCATATGTATTACCCGACATATGCAGTTCACATTGCTTGGTAAAGTTGTTAGCGCATTACTCACTCGCAGTTTTTCTTCGTGAACTGCTGTTGTTGCCTTGCTGCTTCCCTCATGGTTTGTGCATGAATTTCTGCGATCATGGAAAGGTCGTTGCAATATCCACCACCACACACGATCGCAATGGGCACACGATTGGCCACAGCAGCACAAAAGACGAGGCGGTCACGCTGTAAAAGGCCGTCCTGAGAAACACCGAGGCGCCCCAGACGATCTTCTTTGTAAGGATCCGCTCCTGCAATATAGAAAATAATATCTGGATCAAAGATCGAGAAAGAATCTTCCAATGCTTTTTGCGTGGCAGCGAGATAGCCTTCATCCGATGTACCGTCGGCCAATGGCACATCTAGTGAACTAGGATATTTCCGTAAGGGAAAGTTTTTTTCACCATGCAGTGATAACGTAAACACAGAATCGTCATGTGTGAAAATTTCAGCCGTACCATTCCCCTGATGAACGTCACAATCAATGATTAGTGCTCGCTGGATCAGTCCTCGATCCTGAATTTCTCTAGCGGCTACGGCGGTATCGTTGAAAATACAAAAACCTTCACCCCAGTTGGTCCCTGCGTGATGAGTCCCACCGGCAAGGCTAGCTGCTACACCGTCACGTAAAGCGGACACTGCTGCATCGACTGCAGCACCGGTGCTCCGCAGTGACCGTTCAACAAGTTCCTCGCTCCATGGAAAACCAATGCGGCGAATCTCTGCGTGAGTAAGCGTCCCGCGGAAGACTCGGCCCAAATACTGAGGGCAATGCACCCGACGCAATTCCTCATCATTGGCCCGATGAGGCTCCACGAATTCAAATGGCATACCTGTCGCTGCATCCTGCTCAAGACGTTGACGAAGCATTTTGTACTTCTGGATTGGAAAACGATGCCCCTTTGGCAATGGAAGGGGATATCTATCACATGGGTAGAGCCGCATTTAATTAACCACAAAAAATGCCTAATCTATCAACAAGCAGTGCTTGCCTCGCATGCACCAACCAGTAAACAGAAATTACAAAATAAAAATCCAGGCTACTATCTCACCAGATTCAAAGGAAACTCAGAGACTAATTTTCTTTAGCGATTATTTTGGCACGAGTTGTGCACTAATGGTTTATTACAAGAACGTTGAGTTGGATGCCAAAGCATTCCACTGGCATCTTTTTTGAAAGGAGGTCGCCTCTACCGCAACTTTCACTCCAATAGGACAAACAGGTTGAATCCAGTTTCCTTGTAGTTGGAAACTCTTTTAAAAAAGGGCAAATGAAACGAGTGGGGGTTCGTATTGTTCCACATTGCGAACCCCCACTATTTAAAAACCTCAGTCCTCCACTTTGATTTTCAGCTCATAGACGGCAATTATGCGAGTTTACACCGAACTACGGCCTTCGTCTCCTCTCAGCACGTGCTAGCCTGACTGCCTTGGCTGTATACCTTCTTGACAGTTTTATTTGATTAATGGGTAGAATTCATGCAGATGGGTCTACCAGGAACGTCTTGTCGAATTTGAGCAGGTGATCAATCTTCTTTCTTTTTCCAAGACGGGTGCTCTGAGGTCTCTTCATCATACTTTTAGACCTAGGAATAAGGTATCCGATCGACATGCTCTCGACGCAACTCCATACTCTTAGTTACTAACCGCTCTGTAGATACATATCATCTTTTCAATTTATTTCTGCGGCTATGAACCTTAGCTCTTTGCACGAAAACTGGCAGGGGATTCTTACTGCACTTGTCGCAGGCATTACACTGCTCGCGCTTTTGCTGGGTCGTCGTGCACCGGACATGGCCATGCTCGGTGCAGTGATTGTTCTACTCGCGTTTGGAGTCCTTAGTCCTGCTGAGGCTCTCTCCGGAATGAGTAACGAAGGAATGCTCACTGTGGCAGCGTTATTTGTTGTGGCAGCAGCAGTTCATCGAACAGGTGCGATTGCACTTGTAATTGATCGGGGGCTTGGTCGACCGCGATCTCTGCATGAAGCTCAAGTGCGGACAATGACAATACCAGCAATCCTTTCCGGATTCATGAACAACACTCCAGTGGTCGCTTTAATGGTGCCAGCAGTACGAACATGGGCTCACAAACACCAGCTGAGTATCTCTAAAATTTTGATGCCTATGAATGATGCCGTCGTACTTGGTGGTCTCTGCACTCTCATTGGCACGAGTACCAATATCGTTGTCAGTGGCTTATTCAATGAAAAAACAGGCAGTTCACTTGGCATGTTCGATATTACGTGGCTGGGAGTACCTCTTTTGGTTGTTGGCTTTACATACATTCTCATTGCCAGCAAAAGCCAATGGTTACTCAAAGATCGACGGCCAGCAGTAAGCGCGGGAGATGACCCTCGAGAATACTCACTTGAGATGGTTGTTGAATCCGGAAGTCCTCTTGCCGGCCGCACAATTGAACAAGCCGGCCTTCGTGGACTCCACGGCCTGTTTCTTATGGAAGTCGATCGTGCTGGTCAGGTCCGAGCGGCCGTCGAACCAACAGAACGACTCGAAGAAGGTGATCGCCTTGTTTTTGTTGGTGTGGTCGATTCAGTCGTGGAATTACAGAAGATACGTGGACTCCGACCAGCTACCGACCAAGTATTCCAATTGGATGGGCCACGATCTGAACGTACTCTCTTAGAAGCCGTTGTTTCCAATTCTTGTCCTCTTGTTGGTCGAACAATTCGTGAAGGTCAATTTCGATCTACTTACGATGCGGTAATTATTGCAGTCGCTCGAAACGGAGAACGTTTAAGAAAAAAAATCGGTAATATCATTTTGCAACCGGGAGACACATTACTTCTTGAGGCAAGTCCGCGATTTTTAAAACGACAAAAAGCAAACCGTGACTTTTATCTTGTTAGCGAAGTGAAAGGAGCAAAGCCGCCTCGGCACGACCTTGCATGGATTGCTTGCACGATTTTGGTGGCTATGGTTTTAGCGGCAACACTCGAACTTGTCCCTATGGTTGCAGCAGCACTTGTTGCAGCTGGGGCTATGGTCGCGACAGGTTGCATAGGGCCAAATGAAGCAAGAAAATCAATCGAGTGGGAGACCTTGCTCCTCATCGCCGCTAGTTTTGGACTTGCCAGAGCCATTGAAAAAACAGGTCTCGATGAATTACTTGCCCAAAGCACTATTGGGGCTGCAGGTGATCGACCGTACCTTGTCTTGGCAGCAATTTATTTCGTCACAATGATTTTCACTGAAACAATGAGCAACAATGCTGCGGCTGTACTGATTTTCCCTATCGCATGGCAGACCGCTACTGATCTCGGGCTTAACCCAATGCCATTCATCATGGCGATCACAGTAGCTGCAAGTTGTGGATTTGCCAGTCCTCTTGGATACCAGACTAATCTCATGGTGTATGGACCCGGCGGCTACAAATTCAGTGATTATCTTCGTTTTGGTGGCCCCCTAAATTTAATAGTTATGGCCATCACAATTATTCTGGCACCTCTGATTTGGCCTTTCTAACGAGCGTGTCAATCAGAAAAGCACCTCTTGCGGCACATACCATGCGTTCAAAAACTCTTACGTCAAGACGTCGTTGACTTGATACGATGCCGTCTCGCAAAGCAGCCCCAAAACCGGTGCAACAGTGACATAGGTGCCGTGAATCGAGCTATTTTGCTAAAACATCATTTTTTATAGCAGCACAATCGTTACGACCGAACTAAACCGTCTTCCATCTTCTCTTTATGCTCGCCAAGCTCATTTCGTTTCTTTTTCACATACACTCGGCGACGTAGTCTAGGTGATTGCTGATGTCAGTTTCCCAAACGCTACCTCCATCCACTTGAGGCGGATGAGCGAAATACTCTTTCATTATTATCGAGTTAATCCAACGACCTGGTTTTACCTAGCGTCGCTTCTTTCGATTGCAATTTTTTTCAAATTCAATCGAGCTTTGAGTATTCGTAATGTCGACCTTATTGGTCTTATTCTCTTCGCACCGGGACTTTTAGCTGTTGAATACGGAGGCTTTAAAGCAAATATTGATGCACAACAGTTGGGCTATGTTTGGTTGTTTGTAATTACTGGCTTATTCATTATCCGCATGCTTTGTGATTCTCTCATGGTTCGGAGGCCGATGCTGGATCCCAACCTCAATAGCGGTGGTCTTATTTTCCTTGGAATCTCGCTTCTCGTTTTTCTTTTAGCAAACGTTCTGACCACTCGACCAGAAAGAGATGATCTCGCAGCAGCAACAACTGCAGCCAGGATCGAGACGGGCGATGCAAAGGTCGATGCAGATCAATTAGCTAGACTTGGTCCAGGATATCCACTTCTCTTTCTTCTTCCACACATCTCCACTCAACGCGTTTTCTCCTCAGAGGCAATTTCCTCTGCTGGCGGTAAAACACAAGAACCACCGCCAAGGGTTGTTCACGAAACAACTGCTCGAATAATGGCTATTATTTCCCAACTACTGATTGTCAGTGGAATGATTTTCGTAGGCTGGCGACATTTTGAAAGTACAAAGCTCGGTATTGCTGCTGCAGTTCTTTATCTGCTGCTCCCATACACAGCCATGATGACCGGGAGAGTTGACCATGCCTTGCCTGGCGCGTTCATTGTTTGGGCGGTTGGAGCTTACCGGAGACCAGTCATTGCAGGCAGCCTCATAGGACTTGCGATTGGCATCATCTACTACCCGATATTCCTACTTCCACTTTGGTGTAGTTTTTACTGGGAGCGCGGAGTCCGTCGCTTTGCCACTGGTGTTGCTGCTGCCCTAGCGGCCCTTGTCGTGGGCCTCTGGTGCACTTCACCAACGCTGGCAATCTTTGCCGGGCAATTACGGCAGATGTTCGGTTGGATCTTTCCAAGTAGCGTAAGCCTCGAGGGCTTTTGGGCATTCCCTTCCTACGACCCGGTTTTCCGGCTTCCTGTGCTAGCAGCATTCTTGGTAATGATGGCTACTATGGCGATCTGGCCTTCACCAAAACACCTTGGAACACTTATGAGCTGCTCCACAGCAATTCTTCTTGGCAGCCAGTTTTGGAAAGCGCATAACGGCGGTCTTTTCCTAGCATGGTTTCTACCAATCCTTTTACTCGTGATATTCCGACCAAATCTTGAAAATCGTGTGGCGCTAAAGGCCTTGGATACTGATTGGTTCATTCGGCGTCGGAAACAAAGACATGCTATAGATACCACATAGGCACTGCTCACATGTCTCGACGTATATCGATAGTAGATGAAACACCCTGATTTAAAAACCAAAGCTGCCAGCGAGTTTGATCCCAGCCATAGTTGACACCTGTCAGCGTTGTCAAAGCTTCAAGCACTTGCGTGTTCTGTGAGGAAATAATTTTTTGCTTCTGATTACTGCCAAGTGCAAGACCACCTCCTGTTGGTGAAAATGTCACAGATGTTTTCCCTCCTGATGCCGCACTAGAGGAAACAACGGACTGAGTAATTAAAACATTAATCAGAGGCTGAACGGCAGACTCATCACCAAGCGTTTTTAGTGCAACTGCAGCGCGGTTGATGCGTTGGTTGTCAGGTCCCTGAAGTGCGGCGACAAGTGCTGGCACAACCTGCATCGAATCTTTATCGTTAAGTTGTTCAATGGCACTCCAACGCACCTCGGAATCAGCATGATTGAGAACCAGAGAAAGTAGTGCTCCAATAGCATCTGTTGAAACTATATTCCCAAGAGCTTCAACATAGAGCAGCCGAACACGCGGAACAGGGTCGGTATTGATTGCAGCAATGAGTGCCATAACCGCAAAAGGATCATTCGTTTGACGAATCTCGCCAGCAATGTTCTTGCCGGCCTCTGGTTTATCAAGTTCTCGCCGCAACCTTTGTAGCCGCTGCCTAGCCACCACCCTGCTTTTTGTTACTGCTTCTGCCTGCTTATCCAAATCGATTTCTTGCTGAGTTCTCCACGACCCTCGATAGCGGTGGTAGCCCAAGGTCTCCATACGTTGTGCGTGTGTACTGGTCGAATCCGCGATGGCACGATCTAAAATAAATAAGCCCCCAACCAATATCCCAGCAGTGCAGAAAATTCGCATCGTGTTGTCCCTATTGACTCAAATTTGGCTGGCAGCGTCTTGAATCATTCCAACATAAACTGAAAAGACCCTAAAAATCACAAGTATCACAAGACCCGCGACAAAGAGCCACACACAACTGCCGGCGGCTTTTGCAGCGGCCTCAAACCCTTTCCTTGAGTTATCGGCAAATTGTTCACTCAGTCTCCTCAGAACCTCCGGAACTGTTCCAGATTCTTCACCAACCGCCAAGCTTTCAAGCAACGCTGGAGGAAAACAACCCGCGGCGTGGAGTGCCTCAGCTAGCGTGTCTCCAAAAAGAAGCCTTTCATTCACCCATTCCGGTTCAATTGCCAAACCCGGAGCTACTGAACCACTGAGTGAAATGAGCCTACCTGCATCAAGTCCGGCACCGGAAGCCAACGATGCGGCCTGACTCCAAGAAGCTGCTTCACCGTCTCGAGCAGCTGGCCCAAGAAGTGGCAGCCGCATAATACACTCACGAATGAATCCATGTGATCTCCATCCAAGAAGGACTAATCGAAAGGCACATGCAAAGAAAACAAAGAGGAAAAAGAGGAAAATTCCATACATCTTGAGACCAGACATACCGACAAGACCAAGACCAATAAAATCGATTGCTTTTCCTCGATCCAGTTCAATTGTCCCACTGATGAAAATAAGTAGCCCAACGACGGCCAACGCTAACACTAACTGAATTGCTGGCAAGATGAGACTCGAACGAAGACGCGATAAAGTTTCTACCCGATGATTTATCATGTCGGCTAGCTCTCGTAGCGTTTCAACATCTTTTCCCGTTTTGTCACCGACGGCTACCATCCCAACTACAAATTGAGGGAATAGCCCAGTACAAGCAATCGCATCGGAAAGCATCTGCCCATTTTCAATTACGGATGTTCCGAGAGATAGCTGCGATTGCCAGCGAGCAGGCATGCGATTGACTTCACTTGTCCAGGCTTTACGCAAATCAATACCTGCCCGAAGTGTAATTGCCAACCTTCCGAGCAAATCTGCCTGCAGACGGGCTGGCAGTTGTCGGTTCACAAGACGTCTTGTCGCATTCTGTGGTAACTCGCGCATGCTTTATTCTCGCCGTACGGTGTAAGAATGTCGAGAAACAGCCAAACCCTGCTCACAAGTAGCTGCACATCTGGTAAAACTCATAGTCCATCTACTGGACGGATGGATTACCGCCCCACGATATTCTTGCACAAATCTATATCTCATTATGGCTGACCACTGGGACACAGTCACGATCGTCGGAGTTGGCCTGATTGGAGGATCCGCTGGTCTTGCTCTAACCAAACGCGGAGCGGCCAAAAAAATCATAGGTGTCGGTCGGTCAGATAGTTCTTTGGCAATTGCGCGAGAACTCGGCGCTATAAGCGAAGGAACCACAAACCTTCGCGAGGGTGTGACAGACGCCGACTTGGTCCTAGTCGCTACTCGGGTGAGCGTCATTGGACATCAACTCGAAGAGATCGATGCATTTGTTCGGCCGGGGACCCCTATTACAGATGCGGGCAGTACAAAACAGTCAATTGTTGACAGCTGGGAGCAACGTCGATCTTTTCGCAAAGGTCGATTTGTCGGTAGCCATCCTCTTGCAGGAAGCCACCAACGTGGTCCAGACGCAGCAGACCCGACTCTTTTTGAAGGCAAACTGACGGTGCTTACACCAGTGGAAGCCACCCCAGAAAAAGACACTGATACTATCTCTGCTTTCTGGGAAATACTTGGTGCCAAAACATGTCTCCTCTCGCCTCCCGAACACGACCGACTCCTAGCTTCGGCAAGCCATGCGCCTCATATTGTTGCCGCAGCTTTAGCGATGGCAACACCATCTGAAGCTCATCGGTTTGCTGCCGGAGGCTGGCGAGATACCACTCGAATAGCAGCTGGCGACCCTGCCCTTTGGGCTGACATATTGCTTGACAACACTCAGTCCATCACCTCACAAATCCAAAAATTTACGGAAGCATCTGATCGATTGCGGCACGCGATTGAAGAAGGCGACCGGTCTACGCTCATCGAATTATTAACTCTCGCTAAGGAAAGCCGTGATGCTCTGGGAAGTTGATGTACACGACCGTCAAAATGACACTAGTGCTCAAGATCTTGTTACTGCCGCAAATGATCTCGGTTTTGATGTTCACTCAGCACACGCTGCTACGGGTTGGCTTATTGAAGGAGACATGGATCTCAACGAAATTCAACAAATAGGGGTACGGCTCTTTACCGATCCAGTAACAGAAGTCTGCCGGGTAGCAAAAGTAGGAGAAGCTGAATTAGTTTCATCGCCACCGGGCGCGCAAGATGCTCGTAATCTTATTTTTCACGTCCTTCCAAAACCGGGCGTGACTGACCCCGCCGCAGAAAGCGCCAAAGAAGCCATGGCGCTGCTTGGAGTCCATGCTACGGCAGTTCGAAGCCTTAAGAAATATTGGGTGCCGGCGGAATGCATGACATCAGAACAAGCTGAAGAAACTGCGTGGAAACGACTTGCCAGTGAAGCTATTCATGAAGTTGTTATTGGCCCACTCAAAATTTCTAGGCTGAGCGGCGGGAGCAGGTGGGAACTGCAGCACGAGCACGTGCGCCTCAATGGACTGAATGACGCAGAGCTTGAAGAATTGAGTCGCCAACAGTGCCTCGCTCTTACAGCAAAAGAATTACATGCTGTGCGAGATCACTTTAATAACCTTGGTCGAGATCCGCTCGAGATAGAACTTGAAACAATCGCCCAGACGTGGAGTGAGCACTGTTGCCACAAAACCCTCGGGAGTCCTATCGACCATGTCGGACCTGAGGGTGAGTTTTGCTATGACAACTTGCTGAAAGAAACAGTTTTTGCGTCAACAGAAGCTATCCGAGAACAGCTCGGTCCAGACGACTGGTGTGTCAGTGTATTCCGTGATAATTCAGGCGTTGTTCGCTTTGATGGCGATCATGACATCTGCGTCAAAGTCGAGACTCACAATCATCCGTCTGCTATCGAACCATATGGAGGTGCCGCGACTGGCTTGGGAGGTGTGATCCGAGATGTACTTGGAACGGGGCATGGTGCAAAACCTCTCGCAAATCTGGATGTTTTCTGCGTAGCTCCGTTGGACACACCAGCTGAAATAATTCCTCCCGGCATTATTCCGCCAAAAAAATTACTTCATGGGGTTGTTGCTGGCGTACGTGATTATGGCAACAGAATGGGCATTCCAACCATTGCTGGGGCCGTGGCATTTCATCCCGGCTATCTTGGAAATCCCCTAGTCTTCTGTGGCACAGTGGGGCTCATGCCCCGTGATTCCGCGAATGGTCATGTTGAACCGGGTGATCTTGTTGTTGTTGCTGGCGGCAGAACAGGCCGTGACGGCATACACGGCGCAACATTTTCCAGCGTTGAACTTTCAAGTGAGAGTGAAAATCAATCGGGCGGATCAGTTCAGATTGGTCATGCCATTCATGAAAAAACCGTCACTGATTTTGTACTGGCTGCATCTGAAGAACATCTTTTTCATGCCATTACTGATTGCGGAGCGGGAGGCCTCTCGAGTGCCGTTGGAGAAATGGGGGCCGAATTAGGTGCAGAGGTAAATCTGGAAAAAGTGCCCTTAAAGTACGATGGTCTTTCAGCCACTGAAGTTTGGATTTCCGAAGCACAAGAACGAATGGTGCTTGCGGTCTCGCCGAAAGAATGGCCACGTCTTGCAGAGATTGCAAGACTGGAGGGTGTCGAAGCAACTCCAATCGGTACATTTACAGGAAATGGCCAGCTTGTTCTTCGTTGGAATGATGAAATTGTTGGTGACCTCAATTGCCATTTCCTTCACGAGGGACGGCCAAGAGAGCGTCTTCGATCCTCATTTACGCCACAACAAAATAATCCTCTCCGCTGGTCACTCGAAGATGAAAACTTTGAGACAATTCTACTTGAGCTACTTCGATCAGAAGATGTGGCGAGCAAGGAATGGATCATTCGGCAGTACGACCACGAAGTCCAGGGGAAAAGTGTTCTCAAGCCACTGCTGGGACCAATGGGCGGACCGGCTGATGCGACAGTAATACGCGGAGTATTGGGTCGACCAAGAGGGATCCTAATAGGCATTGGTCTTCGGCATCATCTTGGAACCAGCAATCCGTTTGAAATGGCTGTTGGTGGTATCGTTGAGGCTGTTTCAAACTGTGTTGCATCGGGAGCTGACCCAGAGCGAATTGCACTGCTTGATAATTTCTGCTGGGGTGACTGCCGTCGACCAGATTCACTTGGAACACTCGTCGAAGCATGTCGGGGCTGCTACGAAGCAGCAGTCGCTCTTAAGGCTCCATTTGTAAGTGGCAAAGACAGCCTGAACAATGTTTTCACCTGGAAAGACGATGCGGGCGTCGTTAAAGAACAGTCAATACCACCAACATTACTTGCCACAGCTATTGGTCAGATTGGCGACGTGAGCTTGTGCGTCTCGCCCGATTTCAAAAGAGCCGGCAACCGAATCGCTGTTGTTGGGATTTCAACGACAGTACTAGGCGGTAGTCAACTTGCTGTTATTGACCGAGTCACGGGAGGCGATATCCCAAAAGTAGATCTCAAAAATTGCCAGAACACCTTCAAGAGCATTTACAAGTTAAACCTACAACGACTAATGGCGTCATGTCACGACCTCTCTGATGGAGGGCTTTGTGTAGCTCTCGCTGAGATGGCTATTGGGGGTGGCTTAGGAGCCGACATTAACCTTGAAGAGGTACCACTTCAAGACAGTGACACCGTGGCACAACCAAATGATTTTATGAGTTTACTATCCGTTGCGTTTGCTGAAACTCCGGGGCGATTCTTAATAGAAGTTAAGGAAGAGGACGTGCCTGAAGTAGAACAAATTCTTCGTGGAAGTACGTGGTCGTGGATTGGAAGTGTCACCAATGATAACTTGCTAACAATCCGCGGGGATAAAAACTCAATTGTTTCACAAACATTAGTTAACAAACTTGCAACCGCCTGGCGGGAGCCAAGTATGGCTCAAACACACGGCAAGTCTTAAGGAAAATCTGCATGCTTTCCCCTCGCGCCTTTATTCTTCGTGCACCTGGCACAAATTGTGACCAAGAAACTGCTTACGCCTTTGAACGTGCTGGTGGTCATACGAAACGAATACACGTTCAGGCACTTGCCCAATCCCCTACTCTTTTGGATGATTGCCAAATCTTTTGTATCCCGGGTGGGTTTTCTTATGGTGACGATATTGCCAGCGGACGAATCTTAGCACTTGAGTTGACCGAACGCCTTGGTGATACACTTCGTCGCTTCCACGAAAGAGGCGGAATTATTTTGGGGATTTGCAATGGATTCCAGGTACTTTTGCAGACCGGACTGCTTACGCCAGATTGTGACTTTGGCCAACAAACTGCCTCTCTTACACGGAATACATCCGGGCGATTCATTGATTGCTGGGTGCAACTACAAGCCACCCCGGGCAATTGTGTCTTTCTTCATGGCCTCGACCACTTTGAATTGCCTGTTGCCCATGCCGAAGGACGGTTCACCATTGCTGACGAAACATATCTCCAGCAACTCAAAATACGTGGCCAACTTGTACTTCACTATGCCACTAATAAAGGTGGACAACAGTCGAACCCGAACGGATCAGAGCAGAATATAGCCGGGGTGTGTGATCCGACAGGCCGAATCTTTGGTCTCATGCCCCACCCGGAACGCTTTATCGACGCGACGCAGCACCCTGCCTGGGCGGGCCGACTTGACCCGCATGCTGATGGTGCTGGCTTAACATTTTTCCGCAATGCGCTGCGTGTAGTAGGAAAAGATTTAGGTTGACCTCGAATAGTTATTCTTCCTACTCTCTTCTCCTCAACTGTTTCCCCTTCCTCAATCTCTTGCTGACGGGCACGTCATGGATACTCGGAGCCACACTTCCGTTGTTCATATTAAGATTCAGATAACGTTCATACTCATAGCTTTAGTAGCCAGTGGTTGCCAAACCCCGTTTGTAAATAGTTTTCTCACATCAGTAGCAACTGAGGATCATAAGGATCAATTCAGTGGTGTTTCAGACTTGTCTGCTTCCACCAATCCTCTTGAAACTATTCCTCTTGAGTTCACCTTCTTACGTTACGCTGATGATGATTTAGAGTTGGGTAATGAACTATGGGAAGTAATTGACGAGCAATGCCTACCAACAGGCCTTCGTCATCGACTCAATGGGAATGGCATACGTGCTGGTGTCATCAACGGTGATATTCCTGCCGCGCTAGCCAAACGCTTTTCTGCAACGTTTGATATTACTCAAGGCGAGGCTGACGACAGCCCTCTCGCGGCTGACAGAACCGTTGTAAAACGAGTGATTCAAACTCTTCCTGGTCAGACAAACGAAATTGTTTCAACTCCGCGTCTTGAGGAACTCATTCTTTTAGAACATGACAGTCGGTCAACTGTCGATGCTGTGTCAGGTCAAACATACAGAGATGCCAGTGCAGTATTTGACGTCCGCGCGACACCATCCGCTGACGGAGGAATTGAAATCGAACTCGTACCGATTATTCGTCACGGGCCTATTGAGCGCAACTGGACTGGAGATGATGGTGCATTTCGCCTCGAAGCCGGTCAGCGTAAAACCGTTATGAACAAACTGGAAATAAAACTTAACTTACCGGCAGACGGAATGTTTATTCTATCCTCTGTTGGCCCTCCCTCATCTGGACTGGGTGATGCTTTCTTTCGTGACCCTCAAGGTCGACACGAAGGACGCAGGCTACTTGCCGTACGTGTAATGACGCGAACCGTCGACCCTATGTTCACTGAAGATTCAGTAGCCCATTCTCAAGACTGACAAAATGGGCAGTTTTGGATGTCCAACGGGCCTTCTTTCTTGCGGATTGGTTCGAACATGACATTTATGCCGATGTAATTTCATACGTAGTCTTTATTTTGTCATCGAGAGACCCGCAAAAGTGCATCTCTCTTACTGACACGACATTCCACGAGTTCTGGTGAACAAAAACTCTACGGACCATAAGGCGCAGCAATGAGTAGTACCGGCACAAAAAAAAATATGAATGCAACGCTTCAGCGACCGAAAGCAAGTACCGTTTTTGCAGCTGCTTTTCTCGCCGGTGCAGCAGCTGCAGTTGGTGTAAATCGCGCTCTGGATGTCCATATTGCGCAAAATGTACCACAGGTAGAAAGTGAGTCCATTTTTGTTGCACTTCGATCACTGCCGAAAGGCTCGCCAGTCACAATTTATGATGTAGCCCTCCGAGATTGGCCGGTTGCCATGCTTCCGGAAACTGCATTACGATCTGACGCAACTTTTGACGGAGCGGTACTTCGCCATCCACTCCGAGAAGGCCAGCCCGTTCTTTCTCTTCAAATTGCAGAAAACACGCTCGAACAAGAGCAGCAGATAGCATCTGTGATGCGTACTACACAAAGAATAGATCAACCAAAAAAAACATCTGCCCCAGCTTTTGTTCCCTATAAGACTGCGGCACCAATACCAGCGATATTAGCCTCTACGCAAAGCGAGGTAACGCATCATGCAGCCAAAGATCTAAACACACAGACACCGGCACCGAAACAATCAGAGCCTGACAGTCAACAAAAGATCGAGGACAAAACACCTGTTGCAGATCTTGCATCGGTCGAGACGACCTCAGCGTTAGCTCAACCAAAAGATATTCAGCAGAAGCTTCCGGAGCTTCCGCAAAAAGAAGAAGGTGAGCCTACCGGAAATGACGCTGTGCTAGCAGAGCAAGTTGTTTCTGAAAAAGTTGGCCAGAACGTAGGCCCTCTTAATCAAGAACTTCCATCTGCACCCGCGGCTCTTGCCATGGAGTCGGCTGGGGCAGTCGAAGAAACAGGTAACGGCGTTGAAAATATTGAGAAAAACATTTCTACAGAGAAAAAAGAGAGGCAACTTGCTTCAACTACAGACATTCAGCCTCAAAACAGCCCATCGATTCGAACAACCGAGGTCGGTGATGAAAAAGTCGAGGTTGTCACATCGAATTCTAACTCACTCTCAGACGCTACTCCGGAGGAAAATGCTGACACGCAAGAAGCCACGCTTGAGCAGTCCATCGCAACGACACCTGATACTATTGCAACCGAACAGCCTGACATGAGTTCAGAAGGTATAAGTAGTGAAATTTCTACAAACGCTGAAGTTTCTACTTTGAAGGAGCCGACATTGGCTCCGCCATCAGTGGAACCGATAGATATTACGCAGTCGATTCTTGCTGAAGCAGAAACACGCAAGAACTCTTCTCCAGATACTCCCCAAAAAAGTTCTGTTGCTACCTTGCCATCAAAGCCAACACCAGCAGTTGCACCAGAAACATCTACCGAGGGACAGTCGGCAACAACAAAAGCAAGACCACAGACAATGAGATATCTTGTTGTTCCAGAGAGGATCGCTGTTCAAGTTGACCAGGCTTTTACGAAACCACAACAAGTGGCTAGACCTGCTCGCCCTGCAACGGCGGCATCTCCTGTCCAAAGCGGGAATGTTCAGCCACTACCAAAGACAACGGCAGCACGAACAAAGTCATCTCAACAGACTGTTCTTAAGAGTCGCAAGGCACCCCCACAGGCCCAGAAACTGCAGGCCACAGCGGGAAATGCACCACGCTCACAACAAAGGTCAAACCAGGAAAGTCCGAGCCAGGTGGCCTCTCGTGAATCAATAACCGACACACCAAAAGAACCACTCCTGCGTTCATTATTCCCAAAAATTTCAGCTGGCCTAAGTGCTGTAGGAGAGGAGTGGCGAGGGTTTCGGGATGGTACAGCAAACTCGAAAGAGACTCCGAGTAGCAGGCAGGCTAAACAGAATCAGCCGAGACAACAGCGATCTGCGTCACGCCCTCAGCAGGCTAGGTAATTGAGGGATCTCTTGTTCACTGAGCTGAGCGGACAATACCGGAAATGCCGATAAGCCCGCAAACAGCACCAACTCCGCTTAAGAACAGAAGCACCCAGGAAGCCCCTTGCTTCAGATATGTCTGCTGAGCATATTGTTTTTCAACGACCCATTGGGGACGCTCTACTGTTGCATTTGAAAAATGGTTTTTCCACGCATCGTAGATCTGAGCATTTGTTTGTTCCGTCACTAGCTTGCGCAGGGCTGCGGCTTGAACTGGTGATTGAGTCGGCAAACGAAGCCAGACACCAGCTGCCATGAATGCGAAAAACCCCACAAAACCAAGAAGAGTAAGCCCTTTCGAACTATTCCACATCGAGCGGCCATCGACCTCAGTTTTTTCAACCAGTGGAAACTTCGATAATTCGCCAAATTTAGGCACTGCAAGGTGATCACCACACCCTTTGCACCAGACTTCCCCACCAGCTTGCCCGGCACGAACCGGCACCATTTCACCGCACTGACACGTTAGTTGATATTCTTTCACGTCTGAGAAACCTTTGAATTTGCCCGAAGATTCACCATTGCCCTACTGTTTTACCATTGCCCGTCGCACGACCGCTACTTTGTGCGCTGTTTGCCATGAGAAAAACTCGCTTTTAACCTTCGGGACTGCATAATCAGGTGTCTCCACAATCAATCAAACGTCCCAAAACCCATCTTCGCAACCCGTCACTTTCCCTATATGGGATCAGAGAGACGTTTGCTGTAAGAAAAAACAGCCCAGAAACATCAACACTTTGAATGAAGCATATTCCGTCCGGATACTGGTTTGCCCCATGATTCCGGCGTAAAACTACTTTTCTTTTACCCCATCCGCCCAACTCTTCCAATCTTTAGAAATTTGATCTTTTTTCCCCTCTGGACTTGTCCGCTACTTGAATCACACTGTCCACCAAACGAATGATGTTCAGGGAAGGTCAAAACAAAAGACACTTCCACAAGATAATCCGCTCAAACTCTACGCTCAACACGATAAAATGCTTCCTTCCAAAACCCCTAATTTTTGTCACCCAATCCCCGCTACTTCCCCTTAATTGTTATTCTTTTGACCGTTTTGTTCCCATTCTGTCAATTTCTTAAGTTACCGTCTGGTATCTCGGGAAATGACAACTAGGATCTGATTACGTTCCGTTTTTCAGTTGTTGGAAATTTAAGGAGTTCTGACTTGTACGATTCGCTCTTGGACGAACTTGAAGATGATGTTGTTGCCCGCCCCAGAGAGGTCGAGGAACTTAACGACAAGGTTGCTGAAGCTGAAGAAGCAGAAGCCATTCTTGACCATGGCACCACCGAATCGGATTTGGGTACTCCGGACGACGGCAATCAATTGAGTGCTTCCGGCCAGTCCTCTTCACCATCGAAAGCTAATGAAATAGCGGATGAAAATGAGGCTGAGGATGCATTGGCAGAACAGATAGAAAATTGGTCAGACGATCCCGTTCGGATGTATCTGACACAAATGGGTGAAATTCCTCTTCTCACCAGAGCACAAGAAATCTATCTCGCTCGACAGATTGAAACAACTCGAGCCCAGTTTCGCGCAAAACTTTTGGAATGCGAATATGTCTGTCTAAATGCCTTCAAGGTGTTGAGTCGTGTTCATAAGGGTGAACTTCCGTTTGACCGCACTGTACAGGTTTCAGTAACTGACCGGTTAGAAAAAGAACAAATCCTTGGACGTCTTCCCCATAACCTTCAAACTCTTGAGGTGTTAATTGGCCAGAATAAAGCCGACTACCGTATAGCTCTTTCAAAACGTGCCAGACCCACCGAACGACGAAAAGCATGGAGTCGATTAGGGCGCCGACGCAAACGTTGCGTTCGTTTGATTGAAGAACTCGGGTTGCGTACCCAACGCATAGAAAACATGATTCCAACTCTCAACGGATTTATCCGTCGTCTGAGAGAACTAAAAATAAAGATAGATGCCCACAAAAGAACCAAACAGCCGGCATCAAACCGGCAAAACCTCGTTGATGAGTACCGGGCAATCCTTAAAGCATGTCAAGAAACACCGCGCAGCCTGAAGCGACGCATGAAAGAAATAAATGAGATCTTTGCCCGCTACCAGCGTGCGAAAAGAGGTCTTTCCGAGGGCAATCTGCGACTTGTTGTGTCGATAGCAAAAAAATATCGGAATCGTGGTCTTTCGTTCCTTGATCTGATTCAAGAAGGAAATGCTGGCTTGATGCGTGCCGTTGATAAGTTTGAATATCGGCGGGGGTTTAAGTTCTGCACATATGCTACGTGGTGGATTCGACAGGCCATTACAAGGGCTGTCGCAGACCAGAGCCGCACGATTAGAATTCCTGTACACATGGTTGAGACAATGAGCCGTGTTCGAAATGTTGCTCGTCAACTTTTGCAGGAGTATGGCCGTGAACCGACTATTGAAGAAATAGCTGCTCGAGCCGGAACACCAGTTGATGAGACTCGTCGTGTGACAGCAATGAGTCGTTACCCAATCAGTCTGGATCGTCCCGTTGGCAATAGTGAAGACAGTCACTTTGGTGACCTGCTTCCTGACACTGGTGCAGAGAATCCCGCTGTTGGTGCTGCTCAAGAAATGCTTCGTAATCGCATTTCCAAAGTGCTCAAAAGCCTCTCTTACCGAGAACGGGAAATTATTAAACTCCGATACGGTCTTGGCGATG
>Ga0114925_10000312_pt1 | contig 20483 bp, 12 predicted proteins | sample SumtaG_2_FD_87287 | JGI IMG/M metagenome (GOLD analysis project Ga0114925, IMG submission 87287) | Deep subsurface microbial communities from Indian Ocean to uncover new lineages of life (NeLLi) - Sumatra_00607 metaG | ecosystem: Environmental > Aquatic > Marine > Oceanic > Sediment | place... | reverse complement strand
TCCATTTCCATTCTTTTGGCAACGCAGGACGAACAGATAACGTGTTGTCTGGAATGGAATACGTGAGGCCGCCGAGACCTTCAAGGTAAAGAAGAATTTTTCCTGCATTAAAATTCGAATATTGATCTCCAAAAAGTGAGCCATCACGTTGGTACGCTTCTGGTGCAACAGGAATGTTCCACTCAGGGTGCCAGTTGTAGTGAGTAAGGTGATTGAGTGTCAGTTCTGGTGCGACTGGAAGTCCCTGACAAAACATTCCGTCGAGCATGAAATAGGCAGTGTCTGGTGTGTAACCAAAAGACTGATCAACTTTGGTCTTGAATGTTTTCATGGATTGCTTCGACATGGCGAGTGGGAAAAATGCACCAAAGAAACCCTTTTCATGATCCACTGCCCAGTGCTGCACCATTTTCTCAGCGTATATTTTGGGAAAGAAAGGTGAACGCATAGCCCAAAAAGAGTTTGTTCCAAGCAACCCGCTCTTTGGAGCATTAAAAAAGTTTTTAACGTTATTAACTTCCCACCGTTGATCAAACATGTGTTGAATATGTTCAGGGTCACGACGTATCAACGATTGCCAATGCTCTTTATCATCGTCGTGTCCGAGAATGTGCGCAATGCGAATAAGAGTGTCGATGACTTCAAATTCATTCATCGCAAAGGTTGTAAGGCGCTTGCGAAAAAGCTTATCAAAATGACCCTCATAACTTGCGCGTAGAAACTCAACATCGCCAGTATGCTCATAAATCTGCCAGGCTCCTAACACGTGTTCGGATGTTTCACCACCGTATGCACCGCTGTGCCATGAGATACCTTTATTATCAGAGAGCATGCGGATGCCATTAGGCAATTCACGGAACCGGTCATTCTCGGTGAGGTGCTTCCATGTCAGCACATTGCCATAGGCATAGCGAGCTTTATCAGTTGTCCAAGCACCAACTTTTATCTGGAAGGTTGCATCATAACGGTGAAGACCAAGGAAATTATTAACAGCGGTTTGTGTGTGATTCTCCATTTCCCAGCCGCTACCAACATCAATGGAATACAAAAGGTAGAGTGACCAGAGATAGTAATAAACATCAACAATTTTTTGGTCCGGACAACGAAACCAGGGAATTTCATCATTGAGAAGTTGATTAATAAACGCTGTTTTGTCTGCGAGGTCTTTCTTGTGATGCGTGATGATATTACGGCCTGCTCTTAAGGCTTCAGCTGCATCATTACTCATTGACCAGGAGACAATAGTGCCTGTTGAATCACAAGGAACTGAAAAGGTGTAATGCAGTACTCCGTCGGAATCGGTCTCAAACTTGAGGCTTGTTGAAATATCCGATGAGATACTGATCGCGGTCGTCATGCCAGTGTAGAGAGAAGGCCCAATACGCTCAGGACCGTTTGGGTCTGGGCGTGATTTCATAGTGCCAGCCTCAGTAATGAGGATAGATGTTTTTGAATCATCCAGTCTGGCAGTTGCTTTGGATGACACGCTGTTTCGTGTGTAAAGACTGTGCCCCTCAAATCTGAGAACAATCGGCTCAGAGGATGTAATGATGGAGGCTATTGCATCGTTACTATTTATAAACTTTTGCTCTCGAATCCGAATGCCGTCAAGTTCATACTCACAGATGATCTGATCTGGTCGCCAACGCATGATTTGTGGTTGAGGTGTTGGATAGGTTTTCCCATTCGCAATAACACTTCCATAGAGGACTCGTGTGTCTTTGTAGAATTCCCAGCCAAGATAATCATTGCCAATGCCAGTATTTTCTGTGCCAGTGATCTCACTGCTCAAGAGAGCAGAACCACGAGCTCGAAGGTCGTGATAGAAAGGATGGGTGAGGCCAATAGTTTCATCTTCGATAGGGTTCCAACTGGCGTGAAATCCACCAACGTAATAGGTGAGATTGCCTGCAAGGAAACCATGTTTACGTCCCTGAATATCGTGTTCGAGCCGCTTGCAATAGTCTGTGAATGCAGGCTTCTGATGTGCGAATAGTTTTGTGGTGCCTGTTAGGTGACAGGTGCAGCACAGAATGAAAAAAAGTGTCGTTCGGCAGAAGTTCTGTCGCAATTTGAGAGGGGGCATAGCGATATGGCGTGTTGGAGGTACTCGAGTATGGAGGATCAATGAAGTGATAGCCTAAGGGGGCTATTGAGGTCATCGCTTTCCGCAACCCGTTTCCCATTAACCCAGACAAAGAGTTTGCTTTGTTTGCCAGGAGTTGTCACAGACCAATCGTCTTTCCACAGAATATCGATATCACAGCCATGATATCGGAGATCCCCAAGATAAAAGAATGTCCATTCTTTTTTTGGTAGGAGAGGATGAAGTTCAAAACTGTCATCATGGCTGCTTTGAAAGCCAACAAGATCCTCGATGAGCATATCAGGAAAGGTCGAGTGAAAGTAATCCTGAACATCACCAAATCCTTTGCCCATCGCAGGCAAGCTTTGAACGACTTCTCCGCCACCAGGCATTCGGTATCCACCAGTTCGGGGTAGATACCACTCGCCAATTGTCCGGCGACGGCCATGGAGTTCGACATATTGCGTCATGTGATCGTAGAGCAATTGGCGATCCTGATCGTTAATCTCATCTCGTGTCGCTTTGTAGTTCCGCAGATAGTTGGCATAGGCTTTGTAGACGATAGAGTTCTGAAATGGCCAGCCACGTCCGTTCCAGCCGTAGGACATTTCGTTGAAGAAATCATGGCGATACTCGGCCGTTGACATACCGAAGGGTTGTTTGAAACCCATTTCGTCGTTGAACTGTTTCCAGGCACTATCGAACTGGCCATCCTTTGTAGGCAACAGATTGAAGTACCAAGGCGTGTAGCCGACGGTCTCTCGAATGATGCTGAGTTGATCGATCACGTTTCCTGTATGCAGGTTGTCACCGGCAATACGAGAATAGAAGAAGGGATCGTCGATAGCGCCTCGCTTACGGTAAAACAGTTGCTTATCGTTCTTTGTTGGGTGATGCCATAGGGCTCGGATGATCTGCTGTTGAAGCCGTCGAGCTCGCTCGGAGTACTGCTTGGCTCTTGCGCTTGCCTTGCCGCCCTGGCCTGCTTGGGCCTGTTGACCGTAGAGTCTGCCGAGGGAAGCATAGTTCCCATACATATAACAATTGAGTGACGGGCGGACTGTAAAACAATTTGGATAGCTGTTAGGCCGCTTGGTCTTCCGTTCTCCATTCCTGTCGATATACCAGTCGTGATTGCCTCCGAATGGTTGAGGAATGGTGTTGTAGTTTTCGAGATCGAATGGCTGCGGATAGACAAGCGGATCATTCTTCAAGCCGTCGTTAAAGGCTGCTTGCCATCCTTTGCCATCTGTAAAATAACGACGCCAGCGTTCCTGCCCCTTGTACGGTTCTTCCTGATTGATCTCAGCCGTATAGCGAGAGAAAGCACCTTCCGATGCAATCAGAGCCAGTGTCGTGGAGATGGTGAACTCATTAGCGTCGTACATGTCGAGGCACTTATAGAGGCCATCCGTGGTTTTCCCTGGAGCTTTCACTTGGAAGATGAGATCCCAGATCTTCTGGTGACGCTCCATTGCAGGCAGCAGTCGATCTCGCCACTGTGCATCAGGATGAATTTTGAGCATGGCTTCGGAAGCGTCGATCATCCAGCTGGTGTAGTGATGGCTCTGGGGTCGTGGCAGCGTGGAGAGCCAGGTATTGTTCTGATGCTGCATCTTGTGGGATGGAGGTCCTGCAAGCCAATACTCCGCATACGACTTCAGATATCTCGGATCCCGCATCCACCGAAGATCATAAAACTGGTGGCCGGCTGGGGCTGGGATAGCTCCACTGTTGGAAGCCCAGCCAGGAAAGCCAGGAAACTCAGTGAATACAAAAAAGCGATTACCATCCTCCTCCCATTCCTTGAGATGCTTGCTGATCATCCACCAGCGATAGTTAAAGACCTCGGTGTAATCTTCGTTGGAGCATAGGAACTTAGGGATGTTTTCTTGCAGGAATTCCTCGTTGTTATATTTTTCTAACCAGCCATCGAACTCGGGGCGGTTGCCGTTGAGGTGGGAATATCCGTTGAACTCGTCCACATCTGCTTTGAGGGTTCGTTGTGCTTCCTTTTTTATCCGCATCAGTTCTTTGTCAGGGTTACTGATGGGTTGGGATAGCTTGGAGGAATCGTCAGTATCAAAGCGACAGGCAAGCATTGCACCAGAGAGCTCTTTGTGGAGTTCAATTTCAATGCGAATTTTCGACGTCGTGATTGGTTGGGTGAACGTCACCTTATTAAATTGATCTCGCTGAATGCCTGGATTTTTCTCCGTGTGGCCGACGCCCTTCCATTTCCCGTTAGTCCAGTGCAGCACTTTCCAGGACTTGGGGAGGATTTCCTGACGTTCATTACGGAAAGAAGCCGCGGCCTGAGCCTCATCAAACCAATAGACTTCGGCATTCTCAAATGATCTGGGTTCTGGATATTCGAATTGAACCCACTCTCGACTTCCCCGTTTTGGATGAAAGCTAAGACGCGGAACGCGATAGTCGGAAGAGGATGTGGGCTCGATTCCGTCGATCAAAGCGGCGACGTTAGCACCTTGAACCGATGAAGTGACGCGAGGGCCATTTCGTGTTTCGGGAAAGGGTTTGACGTTGGCTCGGTTGGCAAAGTGATTCCATTCGGTGGATAACTCATTGACGATGTTCGGGTGTTGTGTGGAGACATTGTTTGTTTCACTGCGATCGTCGGCAAGGTCGTAAAGCTCCCAAACGATTGGCTCGGTACGATCATTATCAGTGACTAGCTTCCATCGTCCGCGACGAACCGCAGCGTGCGTCTCATGTTGCCAGAAGATCGGGCGATCGTGCATTTCTCGATCGGGCTCTCGGAGATAAGGAAGCATGCTGACTCCCTCGAGAGGGAGTCGAGACTTGCCGCTATAGTTTTTTGGGTACGTCGCACCGGCAGCATCGAGCAACGTCGGCATGACGTCGATGAAATGAAAATAGGGCTGGCTGGATACCTCACCTTTTGCACGAAAACCATTCGGCCAGTGGACAATCAGAGGAGAAGCAATGCCGCCCTCATGCGTAAACTTTTTGAACTTACGAAACGGTGAGTTTGAATAGGATGCCCAACCCTGACCTTGGGACGTGGCCCAGCCACTGAACTTCTTCCATTGCGTGTAATTTGATTTTTTATAACCGGCACCCTCAAGCCTGTCCTTGTATGACCATCCACCTTCCTCTCTGGATCCTCTTCGGGTGAACTCGCCGTTGCGGAATTCACCCTCGGCGTAGTCGTATTTTCCGCCCTCAAAGTGGGTTCCAAAAACCCCCATCTCACCCGAGCAGCCATTGTCTGAAACAAACAGTATCAGTGTGTTTTCATAGACGCCTTCAGCTTTCAACTTGTCAATAACACGTCCGATGTTTTCGTCCATCTTGTCGATCTGAGCGTTGTAGATTGCACGGCGAAAACAGGCCTCCGACTTGACGTCTTCGGGTAGATCCTTCCATTTCGGTAGCGGGTTGTGATTCGTGCCGGTCTGCATGCCGGGCATGACACGAACGTTGTTGAAATAGCGAACCACCGGCAGCTGCTGTCCCTTCGGAACGATACCCATCGCTTTCTGGCGTACAAGTTTTTTTTGTCGCATTTGGTCCCATCCGTCGCCAAATTCAGCAAGCCAATCTGGATCTTTGAGCTTTGACTCATATTTAGCGATCGTTTCATCCGGAGCCTCAAGTGGGAAGTGTGGTGCGTTGTACGTGAGGTACAGAAAAAATGGTTTGCTGCCGTCATTGACGGCGCCGTCAATGTATTCGAGTGCGACATCAGTGAAGTAGTCAGTCGTATAAAAGTCCTTATCTCGTTGGTACGGGTTCTTTAGTTCGGTATTGTCGTTATCTCCGGGAATCAGAAGTTTGCCGTCCTGGTAAATGTCACAGCCCTTGAGCACTTTCCAATAGCTATCGATATGGGTGCGCACGACTGTTGATCGATCGAATCCGCGGTGTTCAGGAAGTGAGTGGTCGTGAGGATCCCGGTGCGCTGCTGCATGCCACTTGCCACTCGTAAGAGTGGTGTAGCCAGCTTCTCGTAGCGCTTCGCCCAGCGTGACTCCGTTTTCATTGAGTGAACCCTCATAGCCCGTGCCCCAATTGCCATAGACCATGAAACCGACGCCTACCTGGTGTTGGTAGAGTCCGGTGAGCAGGCTGGCGCGAGAAGGGCAGCAACGTGCGGCATTGTACATCTGTGTAAAACGAATACCGTTCTCTGCGAGATCGTTCAGACGGGGAGTTTCGATCTCGCTGCCATAACAACCAAGATCAGAATACCCAAGGTCGTCTGCAAGAATGAGGATGATATTTGGCTGTTTGGAATGATGCGTATCTGCAGCAAAAAGGGATGGACAAAAGGAAAAAAGAAAAACAAGAACAGGTAGAGAGTATTGTCTTATTGATGTGGTGTGCACGGTGTCTGATGACAGAGTGAGTGCATGACGATACGTACTGAGTGGTATTGTTTGCATGTCAGGAGAAAGAAATACTTCTAGAGTTTTCAGAGGAGTGAGAGAACGGCAGGGCTGGCCTTCATCAGGTTTAATTCCCCAAAGGATTAAGTATAGATTATATCACTGTACATCAAAACAATGCGAATCGCGTGTGCTTACTCATGCGTACAGGCATGCGATACATGTCTGCTTAAGGGTCTCTCTCAGAATGACTATTCATGAATGTAGATACATCACTTCGTGCACAACGTTCCCTTATTGAGAAGAGTTTCTCTCAGCAATTCGGTTGCATGCCATCCGTTATCGTTGCGGCACCAGGTCGAGTCAATCTGATTGGTGAGCACATTGATTACAATGATGGACTTGTTTTACCTCTCGCATTAGAAAGATATGTACTCATTGCAGCAGGTCTTGGTGCCGATGAGCTCAAGCCACAGACCATTACTATTCATAGTAGTGAAGTGGCATCAACAAAACGATTTTCATTGACCGAGGGTCTTCTTCCAAAAACTGGCGAATGGACAGACTATGTCAATGGAGTCATTCAAGAATGGATTGATCGTGGTTTTATAATACCATCGCTCAACGCAGTTGTTCAGTCGACAGTTCCTATGGGCGGAGGGCTCTCGAGCAGTGCTGCTCTCGAAGTAGCAACTGCAACGTTACTTGAATGGCTGACAAAATACCAATGTGATTTGACTGAAAAGGCTCTTTTATGTCAGAGAGCAGAGCATAAATTTGCAGGCGTCCCATGTGGTTTTATGGATCAGTTTAGTAGTGTTTTCGGTGTCGAGGATGAGCTAATGCTTATCGATTGCCAAACACAAAAAGTCACTCATGTTCCATTTGATACTCGCGATGTTTCCATACTGATTATTCACAGTAATGTCAGGCATGAGCTCAACCAAGGGGAATATGCATCACGACGTGTGCAGTGCCATGATGCCTTACAAAAAATTGGTCGACAGACATGGAGGAATGTGTCCCAGAAAGATATCGATAGTGCATCTAAACGGTTAACTGCCGTTGAGTTAAGACGAGCTTGTCATGTCGTTTCTGAAATCATCCGAACGAAAAAGATGGCTGAAGCAGTTCGTGCTCGTGATTGGGCATGTGCTGGTAATCTGATGTTTGCCAGTCATGATTCCCTCAGCAACAATTTCGAAGTCAGTTGTGCAGAGTTAGATTTACTTGTGAATATTGCCAGAGAAAAAGGTGGCCGAGCTGGTGTGTATGGCTCTCGGATGACAGGCGCTGGCTTTGGGGGCTGTACTGTCTCGCTTGTGGCAACGGATCATCTCAGGTCTGTAGCTGAGGCTATGGCAATCCAGTATCAACAGGAGACAGGTATAAAGCCATATTGGTTTACAAGTCGACCATCTCAGGGCGCACATGTACTATGGGATGCAAATGAAGTCAGCAAGTAGATGGTGCGACTGTCCTCCACTGAGAGATATATTTGCTGTGCATATAGGTTATTCCTAGGTCAGAGAATGACATGAAACACATCTCGCATGCTTTCGCAATCCTCACGGTCTTCATAGGTTGTTATGGCTTAGCAGAAGAAGTCACACCTGAGAGGATTGATGGTACCACTTGCTGGATAGACCCTCGACTGGAGGAGGCCCGGCAGGGCTCCATAAAAATCACCGCATGGTTTGATGAGCAGTTTTTAGGTGACGGTGAAGCATACAATCGACGAATTAAAGAATTTTATTCAATGGGACGACGTGAGATGCGTCAGAAAGTACGCGCCTTGTTGCATCGCATAAGTCATGAGTCTCAGCAACAATCGCGCCATGCCATACAGACTCTTGAAAAGAAAAAGATTATCCAAAATATTATTTTTCATTGGATTGTAAATAGTTTTTCATGCTCGATAAACGCGAGCGATGTTGAGCAACTGACGAGTGTTCCAGGTGTACGAGCCATTTTTTTTGCGGGTGAGGAACATAGAGAGCGTCGGAAAAGCTTCCGAGTGAGTGCACGTGATGAGCTGTCCAAGTCACACCCATTTCAAGATGGGGATATTCCTGTCGCTTGGTATATCAAAGCCCTAAATGTAGATCAGGCATGGAAAAAGCTTGGTGTCACTGGCACGGGAGTGCTCAATGTTATTCATGATGGAAACTTTATCATCTCGCCAACAATTCTTCCGACTCGTTACAGAAATTCACTTGAAAAGAGAAACGGTGTTGATGATGACGGAAATGGCCTTATCGATGATCTTCATGGATTTGATTTCGATAGGGGTACAGGAAACTTGCTCCGAAATGATTATGAAAACAACAGAAGTAGTGTGGGTGGGAAACTCTTACATGGACACCAGTGTGCCGTCATTATTTGTGGTCGAACAGCCGGTGCGCCAGAGAAACAGTTTGGCATTGCACCAAATGCGCGTTGGGCGGGTGTTCTTGCGTCGCCCAGGTCATTTGAACAAGCGTTTGAGTGGGCCATAAACCATGACGCTGACACGTACAGCATGAGTTTCTCTATTCCACATCTTGGTGAGTATCGATCGCACTGGCGGAAAGCCTGTGAACATGCGTCTTTTTGTGGAGTCCATCTTGTTTCCGGTGCAGGGAACTTTGCGAAAAAAGAGTCACCCCAATTTGCACCCGTGCCTCGTCAGATGAGAACGCCCGAAGACATTCCAATGGCAGTCTTTGCAGCAACTGGTGTCCAGCGTGATTTATCTCGAACCCCATTTTCAAGCCAGGGTCCAGTAGAGTGGAATACGTATCACTATCGAGAGGGATCTGTTAAGAAACCAGTTGTTTCTGCATTCAATTTTCGTTTGCCATCAATCCAAAAAGACGGAACGGTTATTGAGCAGGGAGCAAGTGGAAACTCATTTGCGGGACCAATGATTTGTGGAACCATTGCATTGATGTTATCGGCAAATCCGGAACTAAAACCGTGGGAGACGAGAGAGATTCTTGCCTCAACAGCCTGTGATATTGCAGCCGAGGGGTACGATTACCAGACAGGTTTTGGGCTCGTCGATGCTTACCAAGCCGTTGCGGTATCACTTCGGCAAAGAAAGGACAGGCAAAAAGAATTGCCTACTGCTAAATAATATCGGCTTTTATTTTCATTCAAAAAAGGCGAATCCAAAGAAAGCCGGTCACAAATCGATTTTCATGCCTAGTCTGATGTGCAACATATCTGTTGAGGATGGGTTCTGTCGATCACATCGAACACGATGCCATCTCTTGAAATGGCATGCGTTGCCAATAGGACGAATTTGATCAATTGTGTGCCTCAAGTACCGGATGAGTAATTCTACGGCTGAAAATCCTACTCTGGTGGTTTCAGGAAATGGTAGATTAATGATTCAATGTGAGATGTCACTGCCGTGTTCTCCTGGAAAAAAGATGGCGCAACTTTATTTTTATTATTCAGCAATGAATGCAGGTAAAAGTACAACACTCCTGCAGTCTGCACATAACTACGAGGAGCGCGGGATGCGAACGCTTCTCTACACTTCGATCATTGACGACAGGAGTGGCCGTGCCGTTATTCACTCACGCATTGGCATTACGGCGGAGGCCACTGCCTTTAGACAAGATTATGATTTTTTCCAGTCTGTGAAACAGGAAGACGAAAAGGAAAAAGTTCATTGCGTGTTGATTGATGAAGCCCAATTTCTCACTCCTCAGCAAGTACTGCAACTGACTCTTGTATGTGATCAATTATCCGTTCCAGTTCTTTGCTACGGCATACGCACAGATTTTCAAGGTGAACCGTTTGAGGGGAGTAAGTATCTTCTGGCTTGGGCAGATAATATTATCGAGATCAAAACAATCTGTCGGAGTGGAAAAAAAGCAACAATGAATGCACGACTGGATGAATCAGGGAATCGAATTATCGAAGGGCATCAGGTCGATGTAGGGCATCATTATGAAGCACTGAGCCGTAAGGAGTTTGGATTAGAAAAGATTTCTCCAGTGCGACAAAATCTTAAGTAGTGTTGCTTGGGAAAGAAAAGAATTGATCATCCAGTTATTTGGGTAACAGTACTCCGGCTATGCATCCGGTCATACAACAAGCGATGGCGCCTCCCAACATTGCACGAAGACCAAAGCGAGCAAGATCACGCCTGCGGTTTGGTGCAAGGCTCCCAATACCACCGAGTTGAATGCCGATAGCACCAAAATTTGAAAAACCACTCAGTGCGTACGTAAGGATGTATTCAGTCCGTGCACTGAGCGTAATATCGGGGTTTTTGAGCCATGTGGAGAGTTGTTCAAAAGCAACCACTTCATTGGTAACCATTTTCAGTCCTAGTAATTCTCCGGCCTTCAGGCAATCAGACAACTCTATCCCCATACTGAATGCTACAGGTGAGAATAAATAACCCAGAGCCTGAGCGAGTGTCCATACGGGCCTTCCGGATTGGTCAACATATCCAAGCTGAGCACCTGTCCAGCCAATAAATGCATCGAACATTGCAAGCAGTGCTAAAAACGCAATAAGCATGGCAGCAATGTTGAGAGCGAGTTTCATTCCCTCACTTGCTCCATTGGCTGCTGCATCAATGACATTTACAGAGTTCTCTTCAAGTTGTATTTCAACACGGCCGAGTGTCTCAGGTGTTTCCGTCTCCGGTTGCATGACCTTTGCAACAACAAGAGCGGCAGGTGCTGAAATAACAGAAGCTGTGAGAAGATGGGCCGCATCGATACCCATGCCCACAAAAACAGCGAGTAGTCCTCCTGTAATTGTCGCGAAGCCCCCAACCATGAGTGCATTCAACTCAGATTGTGTCATGCGAGGAATGAATGGCCGTACTACAAGGGGAGCTTCTGTGTGACCAACAAATACATTTGCAGCCGCGGCGAGACTTTCGGCGCCAGACGTGCCAAGCACTCTTTGCATAACCCATGCCATTGCAATGACCACCCGCTGCATGAGTCCTACATAATAAAGAATGGACATGAGGGAAGAGAAAAAAATTACGGTCGGAAGGACGCCGAATGCGAATGTACGAAGGAGTGCCGCTCTTGGTGGCATTGGTGGATCGCCAGGAAATGGCTGTATGCCAAGCACAAAGCCAGTGCCTTCCTCAACAAAACTGAGAATCGAATTAAAAAATAATCCCAGTGACTCAAAAATAAATCGTCCTGGTGTCGTCCATAAGATCAGAGTAGCAAGGAGTACTTGCAGACCGATTCCAGAAAAAACAAGTCGCCATGAGACACGTGATTTTGATGAACTCATGAGCCATGCGAGACCAACTAAGACAAATAATCCACATGCACTGATAAGTCGTTCCATGGCTATTGCATACTCCGCAAGAAACTTTTGTCTCTCTCATGTTTGAAAGGCGCGATCACCAGCATCTCCTAACCCTGGAACAATAAATTTTTTGTCATTGAGAGATGAATCAATATCACAGATGAAATAGTGTACGTCAGGATAGTTTTTACAAAGTGCATCAACTCCTGGCTGTGATGCAATAATTGAAAGGAGATATATGTGTTGAACACCCCAGGCATTGAGTTTGTCGATTACTGCCGATGCAGAGCCACCCGTCGCAAGCATGGGATCAAGAATGATTGCCACATCGATCGGGTCAGTCTTCGGTATTTTGCTGTAGTACTCGACTGGATGTGCCGTTGTTTCATCTCGATACATGCCAAGATGCCAGACTTCAGCAAAGGGCAAGAGATCCAGGGCCGTATCAACCATACTCAGACCAGCACGCAGAATGGGAACGAGCCCAATGGAGTGAGAGATTTGTTTACCTTGAAATAGAGCCAGTGGTGTTTCTACCTCATAAGAATCACTCGCAAGGTTTTTGGTGGCTTCGGCTACAAGCAAGGTCGTGAGGCGGCGAAGAAGCCTCCGAAACTGATCTGCCTCCGTCTTCTTGTCACGAAGCGTGGTAATATGATGCTTCGCAAGGGCATGATCGAGAATGTGAATGGACATGAGATACCGTAGTCAAAACATAAGAAGTGTTTAATGCAAAAATGATTACGACGAATGAGTACGAGACGCTGCAGAGAACCGGTCTGGCAACAAGACACCTAAAGTCGTTTGTCGTACAAGTTGCCCGGTTGCGTTGGCAATAAGGACGCGGAGTGAGTCATCACAGAATTCAGCTAGAGTTTGACGGCATGCGCCACAAGGGGCAACACCACCTGAAGCTGCAATGGCAATCGCGAGAAATTGTCGGTTCCCAGCCACAACCGCATTTGCCAATGCAGATTGTTCGGCGCATATGGTCAGTCGTGAAGAGGCGTTCTCAATGTTGCATCCAGTAAAGGTGCGGCCATCTGTTGTGAGAATGGCTGAACCAACCGCAAATTGTGAATATCGCGCATACGCTGATTCACGTGCTTCAGACGCAAGTTTGCATAGTGCGTTATCGTTCATGACTCTTTCTCAGAACCAGTGTTGATTCGCTCAAAAATGAGAGGTGTTGGATTTGCAGTAGGAGGCCGTTGGCAGTCGAGGAGGATGGTATTAGTCAAAAGATGTTGGGCCTTGAGTAGCGTTTCCTTTGATCGATACCAGACTCGACACCATGGCTGGTTATTTTCAACGTAATCACCAATCCTGACAAGCATCTCAATCCCAACAGCATGATCAATGGTATCACCTATTTTGGATCTCCCTCCTCCTAATGCGGTGATAGCCTGTCCAAAGTGATGACAATTGATGTGTTTGATCCATCCGGCATGAGGGATGAGTAATTCACGTGACGAAAGAGTTTCTTTGGGTAGCGGAAGCGTTCCTCCTTGCGCAAGGATCATTCTTTGAAAACGTTCATATGCTGAACCATCATCAAGATAGGACGCTAACTGCTTCTGCGCTTCATCGAACGTCCTGCTACGATCAGCGGCTACTACTAATTCTGCACCAAGTGAGAGAGTGAGTTCCCGAACATCTCGTGGACCGGTTCCTTTGAGCACATCGAAAGACTCAATGACTTCAGCTGCATTGCCAATCATTTGACCTAATGGCTGATCCATATTTGTAATCAGGGCCGCCGTATTGAGGCCAAAGTGCTTGCCAACTGAGCACAATGAATGAGCAAGAGTACGTGCGTTATCTGTACTTTGCATAAATGAACCACTTCCATACTTAACATCAAGAACTAATGAATCAATGTTTTCAGCAAGTTTCTTACTCAGAATACTTGCAGTAATCAGTGGAACGGATGCAACGATGCCAGTGACATCTCGCAGGGCATAGAGTTTGCGGTCAGCAGGTGCTATTCGTGGAGTTGCCCCAGTAATCACGCAGCCAACTGTTTCGACGATGTGCTGCATTTCATGTTCATCGAGGTCGGTTCGAAACCCAGAGATCGCTTCAAGTTTGTCGAGTGTCCCTCCGGTTGGGCCAAGTCCACGACCCGATATCATCGGTACCCGAAAACCACAACAGGCTAAGAGTGGAGCAAGAATCAATGACGTTTTATCACCAATCCCACCTGTTGAATGCTTGTCGACCACCGGGCTGCCAGTTGACCACTGAAGAATTATGCCTGAATGCAGCATGCTCTCTGTGAGGTAAATGGTTTCTTCATTGCTCATTCCGTTGAGGAAAATGGCCATGCCAAGCGCAGACATTTGATAATCAGGAATTTTGTCCTGGCAGTATGATTCGATGACCCACTGAATTTGTGAGGAATCTAGTTCTTTGCCATCACGTTTCTGATGAATGACATCAATGATATTCATGGCAGGCCGGCCGATCGAAGGTCACAAACTCATTTGTTGAAGACTGTGTCACACGTCAGAGTTCGAAAGAATTCGAATATGGAGGGTTCAGTAATAGTAGATATATCGTCTTGGTGACAAGTGTATGTTGAGGCTGTTTCTTTAGCCTGCATCAAACGATGCAAGTATCAAAGCATACGCCACATCTTGTGTTGCCATTCCGATTTTGTTTTGCGTGCATGAATCAGAAAAAACACATGTCATGTCCACAGACATCGATGATTCGAAACAGGACTTAGTCTTCAGCAACAAGTGTCGACGTATCGATCTCGGTGCTCTTCAACTGTTCCATCATATCCCTCCGATTAATGGAGCGATTAAGAGCCTCTTGTGGCTCGATAAGGCCGTCCTGCACATGCTTGAGCAGGGCTTTATTCAGCAGTACCATGCCATCTTTTCCACCTACCTGCATAGCGGAATCGATCTGAAAGGTCTTGCCTTCGCGGATAAGATTACTGATGGCATTCGTGCAGATCATAATCTCCAAAGCAGCGATTCATCCTTTTGGAACTTTTTTACAGAGAGTTTGAGCCATGACTCCCTTGAGGCTACTGCCAAGCATGGTGCGAATTTGGGACTGTCGATCAGCTGGAAACTGATCGATAATACGGTCAACTGTGGATGCTGCAGTTGTTGTATGCAATGTACCAAACACAAGGTGGCCAGTCTCAGCTGTTTCAATGGCAATGTGTGTTGTTTCCAGATCTCGCATTTCACCTACGAGGACGATGTCAGGATCTTCTCGCAACGCTGCACGGAGGGCTCGAGAAAAAGACTTCGTGTGATGATGAACTTCACGTTGATTGATCAGGCATTTTTTATTGTTATGAACAAATTCAATCGGATCTTCAATTGTAATGATGTGGTCTTTTCGGCTGTTATTGATATGGTCAATCATTGCGGTCAGCGTTGTACTTTTTCCGGAACCAGTCGGCCCAGTTACCAGGACAAGACCTTTTGATAATGTGCAAAGATCCAAGATCGAATCTGGGAGATTGAGTTGCTCAGCCGTCAGAAAATCATTTGGAATGATTCTGAAAACACCTCCAGGTCCACGGCGATCTCGAAAGGCATTGCAACGAAAGCGGGCAACGCCCGGTAGCTCATAAGCAAAGTCTGCATCTCCAGTCTCATCAAATTCCTTGCGAGAATTCTCAGGCATAATTTCATGGAGCATCTTGAGCACGTTCTCTGGCTCCAGAGGATCGGCCTTTAATGAAGACATGGTTCCATGCACTCTCAGAAGTGGTGGAGAACCGGTGCTCAAGTGGAGGTCAGAACCTTCGTGCTTGTGTAACGCTTGGAAATAGTCGTCGATTTCTGCCATGGCTCACTCTCCAAAAAGATGTCAATGAACTCTCTACTATCGTTGATGTACGCATATCAAGGAGAACGCAATGAATGATGCCAATACGGCGAGAAGACCACTCAAAGACTGTCGCTACACTATAATCTGGAGAAAGATCTATTCGCAAACGTTGTCTGGCGAAGCGAGACGTGCGAAACAGATCGGGTCAGAAAACTGACTTGTCAGAGCAGATTTTTCATGCTCTTCTTCACGTGTGCCTGTCAATCTACAATGTAGAAATCACTTTTGCGGTAGATGCGTTGTGGCAATCTTTTTGTCATTGAAACAGTGTGCCTGAGCCAGACACTAGAGAGGACACACTGCATTCGTGTTGTGGCAGGAAGAACCTCATAGGCAGTCATTCGGGCGTTTCTATTTGGGCTCAGTTTAAAACAATGAGAGAACTCAGCAGAATAATTGGCTTCTGTATTCCTGTCACCGTCACACTGTGTGTGTCACTTTTTTCTTCTCAACTCATAGCTCAAGATTCAGTTAATGATAAAGGGGGTCCAAAAACTGCTGATATCAATAAAGAAGAGAATGATACGTTAGTCGACTTGAGTGCAGAACAAGAAGAGACACCTGCGTTACAGAATGAACAAACGTTCTCTGAGGCAGATGCTATTCGGCAGGCGATGGACAAAGTTTCCCAAGACCCTGCGTTAGCGGAAGATATCAAATCGAAAGCCCAAGAATTCTTGCTTTCTGCGCTCAAAGATATTGAACGACGGCAAAAAGCCAGCCAGAGAATTGAGCAACTTCAGCAATCAGCAGCCTCAGCATCAAAAAGAAAAGAAGCTGCACAGGCCCTCTTGGATAATCCTCCTGAGTCACTCTCTGCCGAAGTGCATGAAGGCTCTTCTGCAGATGAGATAGCAAAGGTAGTCAAAAAGATTGAGGGAGAATTACTGTCGCTGAATCAACAACTCAAGATGATTCAGGAAGAGATAAGCAATAGAAAACTGGAGTCAAAAGAACTCCCGGCACGTATCGCTGAACTTGAGGGAACGAAAGACAGCGTTCTTCAAGCAGATGATGGCGACTCAAAGATTAATCCTGTCGTCAGTGAGTCAATGGCTCTAGCGTCTCAGGCATCACAGGCAGCCGTTGAGGTAGATATTCAGCTTTGTCGACAAAAGATGATCACCTATGAAGCAGAGGTCAACGTATTGCCTTTAGAAGAGGAGGTGGTTCGTCGTGAGATTGAAAATAAGACAAAAGTATTAGAGAAGGCCACAAATCTTAGTTCAGATAAACGAAAGACAGACGTTGTGGCACAGATTGCATCATTTCGTTCTGAAGTACAGGGAGCAGATGCAGTCATCAGAAAACAGCTGGAAGTAAGTCTCAAGCATCTCGAATCATGGCCAGATTACATCGTGCAATCGCATAGAATGAAAGATGAATTACTGAATCTCGTTGAAGAATCACGAAGTCTTGAGGAAGATTATAAAAAGACAAAACAGCTTATAGAAACTGATAAGTCAATCAGTTCTGGACTCAGTCGTTCAGTGGGTTCACTTCTCCAACGCAAGCAAATTATGCTTGCCAAGAAGTCCTTGTTGCTCGCAGGATCTCATGCTCAAGCGATATCGCTGGATAATGCGCAGGAAAAACTTGCCGATATTGATACCCGGCTGGAAGAAATAGCCCAAGATGTTGAGGACGTAGGTCTCAGCCTTATTCCTCCAGTTATCCAATCAGAAAAAAAGCTTCTTCAGGCGATGAGCGCAGATATCGACAGATCTCTTGTCGATACACTCATTCCTCTAGGCGTGCGGTATGAAACGTTTGCGCGGATGATCAAGGAATATGATGCAACCATCAGTAAGAATCTTTTATGGGTGCGTGCTGATAAACCGTTTCGACTTCATGACGTTCAATCAATCTGGAGTATCTCCGATTGGTTTGAGACAAAAAGGCTAAAGTCTATTTTTGTGTCCTTTTCGAACGGTGTTGCAGCACAGCCCATTCTCGCTGCAGTTCTTTTGATCACGATTATTTTGGTCATTGTTCTGAATCGATGGTTTGTTATTCAGATAACAGCCATCGGTGCAACCATTAATGGCAGTAATGCCATGAAACTTCGCCCGACGCTTCAGGCAATTGGGTGTACGATCTGCGCAGCTCTTCCTGTGTGGCTTCCGATTCAAGTATTTTCGTGGTTCTTAGGAGGACGTGCTGACCCTGAGTCGACGTCTGTGTTTGTTGCACAAGCAGCTGCGACGGCCGGTCTCGTTTTCTTGCCTCTGGAGATGCTGCGACAATTAATTCGGCCCCATGGCGTTGCGGTTGTGCACTTCAATTGGCCTTCGCCTGTGATTAATCCACTGAGACAGGCTGTTCGTCGAACTGCCTGGATTGGTCTATCGATGGTGTTTGTAACCCACTTCCTACTCTTGCAACGCAGCATTCACACAGAGCTTTCATCACTTGCCCGACTATCATTTGCTGGCCTGATGCTATTTGTTGCGTTCTTGCTTGCAAGATTACTTCACCCTCAAAGAGGCGTGAGTGCAGCACTCCTTGCGTATCGACCACATGGACCAGTTGCACAACTTATCTGGCTATGGAGGCCACTGATTGTTGCTATTCCCATCGCTCTTATTGGTCTAAGTTTTGCTGGCTATACCTATGCAGCAATCCAGCTCACAGTGGCATTGTATGAAACAATCTGGTCTATCGTTGCTGCTGCAGTCCTGCAGGGCATTGCGATGCGGTGGCTGCTTGTATCGAAGCGGCGTATTGCGCGTCAGCAACTACGTGAGCGTGCAGAGCTTCGTGAGCATGCCGAGGCGTCTGGTACCACCTCGGATGTCCTTGACGTCAATCAGATGCAACTTTCAGAAATTGACCAGCAAACGAGACGATTGATCAATGCCATTATCATTATTGGAACAGTCATTGTGGTGTATTGGATTTGGTCGCCAGTTCTCCCAGCCTTGTTATTCCTTGATTCTGTTGTGTTATGGGAACTCCGCGCACCGGACGGTACTGTCACGAGTGTTGTTACGCTCAACAACCTCTTGATCGCTATTCCCACACTCTTACTCACATTTATTCTTGTGCGGAATGCGCCTGGCGTGCTTGAGGCTGCGGTGCTTCGGCATCTCCCACTTGATAATGCTGCTCGTTATGCCGTTACATCACTGACAACGTATACGGTAGCAATTTGTGGAATCATTCTAGCCGCTGGAATACTTGGCTTACGTTGGAGTAGTGTTCAATGGATGGCAGCCGGTCTGAGCGTGGGGCTGGGGTTTGGCTTGCAAGAGGTTGTGGCAAACTTTGTGTGCGGGATCATCCTTTTATTTGAGCAACCCATTCGGGTTGGAGATGTTGTTACCGTTGACTCAATATCTGGTGTCGTCTCCCGAATTCGCATGCGAGCAACAACTGTGACGACGTGGGATCGGCAAGAGTATGTGATTCCAAATAAGGATCTTATTACTGGGCGCGTGACGAACTGGACATTGTCAGACTCAGTCAATCGTGCAGAACTTCGAGTGGGCGTTGCCTACGGTACAGACACCCGGCGAGTCTGTGAGCTGCTCCGTGAGATCTGTTCAGACATACAATATATTCTCAAAGATCCAAAACCGGTTATCACGTTTGAGGAATTTGCAGATTCAACACTGAATATTGCCATTCGTTTTTATCTTGCCAATCTCGATCATCGTCTTGGAACGATTAGTGAAATCCATACTCGTATTCATGAGCGATTCAATGAAGAAGGGATTGAAATCGCATTTCCACAAATGGATGTTCACATGAAAAACGAAACAGCACACTAAAGACAAAACATGCGCTATGGTTTCCCAGAGTATTTCTCCGGGATCTGCAGGCGGACGGCAACAGGCAGATGATCACTCGCAAAGCGCCCAGCTGAGGTCTTTGGATTTTCTATGCGGTAATCGTGGACAACAACATCTGGGCTAATAAAAACATGATCAATGATCTTCTCAGGCTTGAGAACGTTGAATCCATTGAATGTACTGTTTGGTCCGAGTGGTTGAGAAAGTGAGCGCTGGCGAGCATCTTCGAAGATGGTACGTGCATTATCTGAAGCAAGAATGTTTGTATATGGGGTAGAGCCTGAAAGACAGTTGAAGTCACCCATGAGAATACGATTTTCTTTGCCATTCAGTGCTTTGGCTTTGTCGTGTAGCACAATCCCACTGTTCTCTCTTGCCATCTTTCCTCGATGATCAAAATGTGTGCTGGCACACCACATAATCTGGCCGGTTGCTTTGATCTCGAGGATCACCCAGCTGCAGACTCGTGGGAGCGCGGCATCCCATCCCGTGCTCCCAACGATCGTTGGTGTCTCTGATAACCAGAAGGTTCCTGCATCAATACGATCGAAGAGACGTTCTCTGTAGAAAACAGGTGAATACTCACCTTGCTGTTTTCCATCATCCCTGCCAACGCCATACCAGTTGAAAGACGGGAGTCGTTGCTCAAGATCAAGAAGTTGTCCGTGTGTTACCTCCTGAAGTCCAAGAATGTCACCTTTCCTCAGGTATGCTGCAACCGTGTCAACACGATGAGGCCATGCATCTTTTCCATCCTTGGGATTTGCAAAACGAATGTTGTAGGTAATACATGTGAACGGTTCGGAGGCAGTTGCCACCTGTGTGTGGAACAGGCATGCAAGTGCAACAATACTAATAAGATGTCGGTGAAGCTGATACATGGTGAAGCGAGTGACTGTAACGGTTTAAGAGCAACTCTTTTTGTAGTTATACAAGGCCTTCTGTTTGATAGTGAATGTCAGCAGTGGCCAAAACAGCAATGAAGGTCATGGCAAGAGAATGAATGTGCTTGCGGCACCCCGGACAAATAGCCATGCGGGACCATCGAACAACCTGTTCACGAGGTGTTCACGAGCAGAGTGTCCACTC
>Ga0114925_10000311_pt1 | contig 20509 bp, 25 predicted proteins | sample SumtaG_2_FD_87287 | JGI IMG/M metagenome (GOLD analysis project Ga0114925, IMG submission 87287) | Deep subsurface microbial communities from Indian Ocean to uncover new lineages of life (NeLLi) - Sumatra_00607 metaG | ecosystem: Environmental > Aquatic > Marine > Oceanic > Sediment | place... | reverse complement strand
GGTTATTGGTTAGTTCCTCATTTGATGAGCATGTGTTTAACACCTGTTCATTATTCGGTGAAGATCTTTTCTTTCTAGCTTTAGCGGAAGCTTTTCCAGCTTTAGACTTTTTCTCTATATCTTGTTGATATTTAAGAATAATTTCATCACAGTAAGAGTGCTTATAGAAATTTCCATCTTTCTCAAAAAACTCATTTAGAATAAAATTCAAAGCAGTTTTTTCTTCTTCTGAATTTGCGCTTATACGCCTGCAAAGCAAATCATAGTCGGTAGCGTCAATAGCAGATTCTTTATCGTAATAAAGCTCTATTAAGTCTCTGTATAACGATCGTTCAACGCGTGTTAAATAGCCTGTGGCGCTATTAAACGTTTTTATATTGTGCTGATAGTAGTGCATAAATGGCCTCTGGTTTTGTTCTCTGGTTAAAAATATGCGGCAGCCACCAGAGTTAGAGCTTTTCAGTTTAGGAGCTACCCAAACCTAGCCGCAAAAAAAGTATAATCCATACAGATTAATTATTCAAAAAATAAGGCGGGGCTTCATTTTGTAACCCTCTCGGAACAGCGAAACGCTGTAAAGTTACGAAGCCCCATAAAATTTACTGTGCGTAATCCTCAATAACTACGCGCTGCGAATCGTCGAAATTATCAGAGTTCAAAGCCACGAAAATCTCTTTTTCGTCTAGTTCTGTGACTATCTCTTGAATTCTCAATTCATCACCTTCTAAAAACGCCTCAGAAAGTGCGCTGAAGCTATCTGTTAGATTTTCTTCTATCTGGTTTTTTTCAGTATAGAACTGCCTTAATAGGTCAGAAATATCCTGCTTATCCTTCATGCTAAAAAAGCCGCCTTTTGATTTTGCGATATTAAGCGTTTCTTTTTCTTTCTCAGGCAGGATTGTGTAAGTAGTGCCAAAGTTCCAATAATCTTTAGTTTCGATGTACTGGAGCAATTGTGTTGCCTTGGGAGCCGCTAAAGCCAGAAGCCTTTCATCTGGTGTGAATGTAGCGGAATTTGTATCAGACCCAAACTCGTAGCCCTCGGATTCGTTTAGCATATCTATCGCTTCCCTTAGCCTATCGTCTACCTCAACTCTAGGCCATGTTTTAGAAGCACGCTTAATGCAAGCCTTTTTGCACATTTCGCCTTCAAATTTATTCCACGGGCTAGATGCGATATTAGCAGAAGGTGAGGCGTTTTTAATTGCCTGAATATCATCTAAAGTCATAACCTCAACCAAAATGTCATCGTCTTGGGTTTTGGCTATACAGTAAACCCCTTTGATTGAGCCTCGGTCTTTTGTGAAAGGGTCGCAGTTATGCTCTGGCATTGTGGCAACACCTTTGTAAACAAAACTATCTGTGTCGTAGACAATATCAGCCTTACACCATTTGATAGCGCCGGACTCGGTAGCCACCTTGATCAAGCCCTTATAGCTAATATCTAAACAAACCGAATTTCCACGAGGGACTAAATACGCATCATTTAGGGAGGGGTTTAGTGAAATACCAATAGCAGAAACGTTCAAAATAGCATTTTTTAGGCTATTAGGGTTTGAGTTAGCGGTTTTAAACAAGCGATCGTTTTTAGTGAGTGCCTGCCTAGCAAATAGGGCTTCTTTTTTAAAATCCAATTTAAAAGAATTCACCTTGGTAAAGTTCTCTTCACAGGCGCTTATAACTTCTGTTGGGTTTATTTGAACTACTTGATTCATTTGCGTCTCCGTTTTGATTGAATGGGATGGTATTTTACTTATAATTATTCTTACCGTCAAGAAATTATTTTATTTTAGGAAAAAAAACCGCTACTGGGGATATAGCGGGAAATCAAAATTTATTATTATGAATTTGAGTATATCAGAAAAAAATAAATAATTACTTTTCTTTTATATAAGAATTTCTTATACTAGCCAAAAGAGAGGAAACTATGCTTTATTCAATACCTGAGTTTTTACAAAAACTCGAAAAACCTATTGAGGGTTCACAAAGTCGCAAATCTGGACAGGCAAAACGAAAGTTTGCTGAGATTTTTGGAACTTCTATAGATTGGATTTATCGCCACTGTGACGACGAAAAAACCGACCACGTTATTTTGTGCGATGTGCAAAAGCAGCAATGTATTATTCTTAAATCGGTATATTCTGGTAATACTGTTTTTTAAAATTAATTAGCTAAAAGGAGACGCTAATGGAACTTTACGCCATCAAAAGACCAAATGGCTTTCAGCCATGTGACGGATTTAACCTTGAAGAATTTGAAAAACTTCATAATGGTCAAACCTATCACTTAAAAGTAACCCAAAAGAGAAATGGCAAATACCATAATAAATTTCTAAAAATGGTTAGAACTGCTTTTGATTATTGGGAACCAGACCCTAACTTACTCCCAGAAGGTGTTTTTTGTGAAAAAGACTTTGAAAGCTTTAGAAAAAAAATAATGATAAATTCTGGTTTTTATACCCAAGTGTTTGATATTAATGGAAATTTTGAATTAGTACCTCAATCAATAAAGTGGAGCAAGCTAGATAATACTCAATTTGAGATTGTCTATAATGCCGTTGCAGAAACGATAATGAATTCATCTAACGTAGTTCCTGAAGATCCTGTTTTAGCAGCTGGATTTAGGGAGTTAATAATGAGTTTTCTATGAAAAAAAGCAGTAAAAAAGACTACAAACCAAAAAAATGCAGGCAATGCGGAAAAGAATTTAAGCCATTTCAATCTCTTCAAAAGGTTTGCTCTGTTGAATGCGCCGTAAAAGATTCACGTGAAACAACCGAAAAGAATAGAAAAAAACGTGTGAGGGAAATGAGAAAGGGTCTAAGGGACTCTGACCGATCATTTTGGCTGAAAAAAACGCAAACTATCTTCAATAAATTCATCAGGCTAAGGGATGAAAAGGATAACTGCATTAGCTGCGGCAAAAACTTAGACCACCTTTCAGCTAACGCTATACATGCCGGACACTTTAGAAGTGTAGGCGCTACAAGGGACGCTCTCAGGTTTAATGAAATGAATTGTCATAAACAGTGCGGATACTGCAACACCTACCTAAGCGGGAATATAAAAGGCTACAGACCGAATTTAATCGAAAAGATAGGGTTGGATAATGTCGAATGGCTAGAAAAAGACCATAAGCCAGTGAAGCTTACAATCGACGATTTAAAGAAGATTCACGAAAAATACAAATTAAAAGTCAAAGAATTGGAGTCCGACAAAGGGGAAGGATCGAGAGGGTAAGTTTCGATTAACCTTCCCCAAAGTCGAACATTAAGACTTTCCTCTTTTATCTATCCATCCCAAAACGCTTATATTAATCTCTGTGTTTGCATTTGATTGAGTTGTCCTATACTTTGCTTGACTTGAGGAATCTAACTGGACGTATTTAACAACCGATCCAAGCTCTGATCCAGTCCCGGTAGGAATGTCAGCTAGTATGTCGGTATTTTCGTCTAATGCTCTTAGATAATAAGATGCCCCTCCTGCTGAGGGTATCTGACGACCCCAAAAATTCATATAAGCAATAGATGAAGGTGGAGCGAAAGATGTAAATATCTGGTCTGTTATTCCCGGATTACTAAGTTGATCAACATCCTTCACAGGTGTCGCCAATCTAAAGTTATCTCCTTCTTGGAAGAATGGTCTAATTTGACCGGGTGCTTCATAATAAATCCATCCGACTTGTCTAAATTCTGCGTAGTCGGTCGCGTCTGCTAAAAGGTTTACAGCGTTTGCAGAAGTATCAAATCCTGCGTCGACTTGACCGGTGTTCTTCAAGATGACGAAAGCTCTGTACCAAGTGTCGTTCACAGGGGAACCGCCAGTTAATAAAGAGGGAAAACCACCAGAAGGCGCGCCGGGTGTACCACCTTCAGCCCACGCAACGTCAATTTGCTTTCCTAATGCGCTTGATAAATTTAAGTCTGCACTATTTGTTGAATCTTTTGCCGATCCTGCTGCTATATCAATGTCATTAGCTGCATCAATTGCGTTGTTTGACAAGATGTAGCCGTCTAGGTATCCGCGAGGCAAATCATTAGCTAATCCGCTGGCCTTCTCTAAAACGAATCCCGGGCTTCCGCCATCGATTGTTAAAGAGTATTCAATGGTGTATCTGCTACCGTTTTGAAGGTCGCCACTTGCTAATGCTGCGCCAAACTGATCTAAAACATTCAATACTCCCAAGCCTGCGACATTAACTGTTACGGCTCCAGTGTTTGTGCCATTTTTAATGAATCTTACTGCTTGCAAATTAGTGTATTGCGGGGGCGCTTGCAATCCTGTCACTGGCGATAAAACAATGGCGTTTGCCGTTCCGCCATCCACAAAAGCGTTACCGCTTCCCGCATAACCGGCAATAGCTTTTCCAAGCTGGTTTAGGTCTGCAGCTGTCAAAGACTGGCCTAAAGCTGTTATTACGTTTTGCAGCTCTGAAGGCACTTGGTTCCATTCAGAAGCCGCCAATGAAGAGCCGGTTACTTTATCGTTTAAATCTTGCATTTTTCTAGCCTCTTAACTAAAACCATCTGAGAAACCGTTATTAAATGATCTGTCTAGTAACGGGTCTATTTCATCAACCTGCTTAAATATAACATTTACGTTTGCAGGCGCTAATTTTCTAAACAAGCACTCTAAAATCGGTATGGCAGAATCCCCGAAAATTACAGGGAAATTATAAGTAAAAGTGAAGGCTTGAGCCACCTCGTACACCACGAGCATAGTAAACTTAGCCTCTTTGCTTGTATCAAACAAAATGACAGGGAAAGTAAAAGGAAATCTGCCAGCTTCCGACCCTGTTAAAATTGTTATTTCTATTCCGTACAGCCTTGCTAAGTCTATAAAATCCTGCTCTGTCTGTACACCAAGAGAGGCCAGTTTAATTAAAACTTGCTGCCTTCTGGTTTGAATATCGGTATTCGTGTCAAAGCATTCGTCTGGTATTCCTAGAGTATTTTCCCAAGCTTCTAGAAATGCGGTAGTGGTGTTTATGTCAAGCTCAGTATCGAATAGCTTAATAAAGTCTTCCGCCTGCTTATTGATTGAACCAATGCCGCGCAAAAACATATTGTAGACGGTATCAGGGATTGCGGCGGCCTCAAAAGCCCTGCCACCGGGCAAAAACTTAGCTATTGCCTGAGCGTGTTCTGTTACGTCATGGCATTCAAATAATCCGTATTCTTGCATTATGGGAAATCCGCGCCTGTAAATACGCCATAGTCGCCATCAATCGAGCCAATGTCTCCCGATGGTGAAGTAAGCGTAAAATCATCGACTCCAGCGTTGACAATAGCCGCTTCGTATTGTTTTTCAGTAATTGAGGCCGCTGCGCCCTGAAAGCCAGAAACAACCGCTTCATCTCTGAATAGGGCATCTAAACTAGCTCTGACTCTTTCTTGAGTCTCTGAGTCATTGGGGCTAATAGAAGAAAAGTTAAACTGCGTGTCTATCCCGTTTGGCGCCAATACAATTACATCGTCGGGGTCTGTATGTGCTGGCTTTATTTCTAGAATCGCATCTTTAACAGGCGGTATTTCTGAGGCATCAGGTATAGGCGAATCGTCGTTACCTCTCACGAAATAGATTGTTACATCACCGACTTCTGGGGTTATTTCAAAAACAAAAACATCGGTTACCCCTGAAACTGTTTTGGCTTGTGAAATTATGGCTGCGGCGTTGAAGTTAGCGACGGGATTTTGAACCCTGTCTAAAAGCCTAGCTCTTAGGTCTTCTGTGCTTTCCACATCAGAGCCACCCCCTACCGCGCCCTGATCAACAAACGCCCCATTATCCACGTTTGGTATTGGCGTCTGGAAACTCAACCTAGTATTGGGTATTAAGTTTTGTATTTTCCCAAAACCTGTAGATTTGACGGAAAGGACAGCGCTGGTAAATTCAGCGATTATAGAACCCGTTGCTGGTGAAATAGTAGGCTCAGGTAGTTCAAAAGTGAACTGATTGGCGCCGGTTACCGTTATTTCAAAAGTTCCGTTATATTGGGTCTGGTCTGCTCCTGATAAAGTGACGGATTGACCTGAAAACATCGGGTTATCTCCTGACAAAACACAATCAGCAATAACGCCAACGGAAGTCAGAGAAGAAACCTGCAGCGGATTCAATGAAATAGTAGCGTCGTTTTCTACGGAATAGGCGTTACCGTCTGTAGACTGCAAAAGCGTACCAGAAGCTATAAGGGAACCGGCTAAGCCTGTGGCAATTACGTTGCCTTGTGATTGTGTTGCGGGGTTTCTAGTAATACCCCAATACGAAGCCCAAAGCTCAAGCTTTTCATCGGCTGTTATGGGAATGGCTTCTTTTTCTAAAATTCTTAGCTGAATGTAAAAGTCAAATACTCGCCTTGCGTTTGCTATGCCTTGCGCCCCCATCCAAGACTCTTCAAGAAACGGGTTTGCTGTAGTCGGTAGCTCTCGCGCAAGATCTACAAGTGATTTGTCTTCAAGCTCCTTTGCGTCGTCTGGTATGTTTAAGCCTGCCATTATGCCGCCCTAGTATTTTGCCATAGTATTATGTTTCTTCTCAGCTCTTCACTGCCACCGATGGTTAAAACTATTTGAGCAATTAAAGCTTGATTTTCTAGGTCACGCTCTAAATTCACACCGATGCAATCACTAGCTACAAAATTTTCTCTTATCACGTCAATATCTTTTGACGATGTAACAGTGACTTGAGATAAGTAGTCAAATTCGACAAGCCATTCTAAAGCTTGCTCAATGTATGTTCTAGCCTTGTTTACAGTTTCGTTTGTCAGCCTTTGCTGCTCCAGAAGCCAAAGTTTAGAGCCGTATTCTACCAGTCTATTTATGTTTCCGATCCAGCCACGGCGGCGGTAGACTTCTGGAATTTCAGAAACGGAAGCCCTACGCTCGCAGAAAAAAGAGAGTATAAGCGCGGTTATGAATGAGTTTGTTTTTTTAAAATCGCCATCTTGCTCTATAACCAAATCATAAAGACAGGTTTCTTCGTCAATTTCCAGCAAAATGTCGTTAAATTTCATCTAATCAACCGCAAAAACTGTATCACTTCCGCCCGTTATAACACCGCCAGCAACGGCATCGCCTATTCTAGCGACTTTCTTGCCGCCAACGTCACCTAAGTCTACACGATTCGCCTTAACAATGGCATTTGTTGATTCAATTGTGGCGGTGCCATCGACTACAATCGTGGCGTTTCCAGTTACGTTTAAATTGTAATCTCCGTCTGCGCTGATCGTAATTTTTTTGCAAACCTTGATAACGTCTTCAGGTATTGATATTTCCAGATTTCCATCTTCAGTATGCTTAATGAAAGCGCCTGTTTTCTCATTAACCAAGGCTGATTCACCGTCTTTAAAGCCTTTTAGCCGGTTTGTGGTTGATAAAGGAAAGGCTATTCTCGATTCTTCATAGCCCATTGCATCGATAATTAAACAAAGCGTGTCGCCTGATATTGCTCTAGCATTGACCCCGTAAGGAATAGCGAGAACACAATCACCAGTTTTTGAAAGGTATTCGATCTGAGCCTGTGGGAATTTCTCAGTATCGTTAGTGTTTAAAAGTAGCTTGGCTAATTTTGCTCTAAGACTCATAAGTTAAACCCTAGTAAATTGCTGGTTTTTTGAGTGATAGGCTCTTCAAGTTTCAAGGTATAAGCATCTCTTTCGACCAGTGAAAAAGAAGTTTCAGTGCCTCCGCTAACGATCAAAGAAAGGCCAATAGATTCAATTAGCATTTCTGCACTTATGTCGTTGTCATCATCAATGACATTAACTAGCCGGTTTATGGGGAAGGGTTGTGTGGTGCCGGGTATTAGAAAATCGTCGGTGGTTGATCTATATTTTCGTGACTGTGCTTTTCTAAAGTTCGCTTCCCATTGAGCGCGTTTTTTTGCATTCTCAGGAGCGCTGGATTTTTCTGCAACAATATGGAGAACCCTGCCTTCTCTGATTTCTTTATCTATTACCACGTCACTTTCAACGGAAACAACGTCGCCTAAATCTACATCGCCGGAGAAATTAAGCGCTATGGGGTTTTGCTGGCTCACGACAATGTATTTATTAAACCTTTTGGAATCGTCATAACTAACAGTGGCGGTTTTGACATTGTTAAACTGCGTCGCTTCGTCATCGCCTTTACGGTTTAGAATCCTGTAATTAATAAACTCTTTTGATGATCTTGTGATAACAATGTTTCCATTACCGTCGGTAGTAAGCAAAACCTGCCTTTTTCTACAAAACATCTCTACAAATTTAAAGGCGTTTTGTCCAGCCTCGGCTGAAACAAGGTCTTCAGCTTCATTAAATGGCTCAAGAGTGCCAACTGCGTCGATTACAGTAAGATTTTGACCTAGAGCGGCTACAGTCCTCTCTATAACTTCTTTAAGGGTTACACCGGCTGAAAGTTCTACGCTGCCAGCATTTAGAGTAGAGTCTAAAAAATCCTCTGTTTTATCCCTTCCCTGAATGTTTACGACGTTCTCACCTGAAGAAATAAAAGGCGTTTGAGCGTCAATAAAGCCAGTGATCAAAGGGAAGCCATTAACCAGAACCCGCGCACTAGATCTTCTCTTTATTGGAAATTGGCTTATCTGTTCGGATGTGGCAACGAAAGAGAATTGGCCGCAAAGGGTTTCCAAAGACCTCGAAAAACTCAAAGATTTAAAATTATCGTAGGGCTGACCATTAACCTCTAAAGAAATCATTTGCTGCCTACTGAGTTAAAATCTGTAAATCACCCTCTACAAATGTGGGGTTGTTGGTTTCTGGGCGGTTTAAGTCAACAAGGGTATTTGTTATTTCCTGCAGCCTTTCAGTGTCTCCGTAGTACTGATAAGCGATAAGAGATATTGAGTTTTCCCTAGTGTTTATATCAATAATCTGCGCCGCGTTAAGCTTTTCGTTTTCTAAAAATTGATTCGTTAAGACTCGCAAATCATTCAAAGCCAGAAGCACTTCGTTTTGCGCCTTGTCCTCTACCAGCTTTTGGTATTCATTTTCTAACGTTTCCTGCAATTCGTTTATTTCGTCTACCGTGGTAAAGGTGGTTTCAGAAGCGAACTGATAGCTTAGCCCCAAATAACTGACTTGAGTGCCCTGTGAAATAACCTGATTGTTTAAGTTACGCTCAGCTCTCTCGTCGGTGGTAGACGGGAATCGAATAATATCATCGCCAAATTCAAAGAACCTTACTGCAACCTGTAGCGCCTCCCTTGTGGTCTGATAAAGTCCAGCTGTCGAATTTATAACGCCCTGAAAAGAATCTGCTAAATCCTGCGGCGATTGAATCAAATCGTTTATGTTTTCCGTAAAGCCGGAAAGTATCGAAGAAAATTCATTGTTAGGCTGCTGGAGCTTGTTAAATGTGTTTGTGGTGCTTGCCGTAAAGTCAGAAAACGTATTTAGTAGATTCTGAGCGGCTTCAAGGTTGAAATTTGTAGAAACACCGAAATTATTAGCAATGTCAGCATTAACTTGAAGATTAACATTGTTCAAAGCCTGATTTATTTGTGAGAGTGAAGTTTGCGCCGGTATGGGGTCTGTTTGCCGGTTTGAAATATCAAACTCTAAATCGAATTCAGCTATTCCTAGCTGATTCAATCTCTCGGTTACAGTGCCCGGCCTTGGTATAACCTGAAATGAAGCACTAAAAAAGGGATGCGATAAAGTAACCTCCCTTCCCGATTCCATAACCCGCAAAATGTCATTTTTCTTTTGCTGGTATGTTCTAGGGTCTATTTCTGTTTCCCTGCCAATTACTGCAGTAATGCTGAAACTTCTAGGCTTTAACCCTAAATCTTGAATCCTTTGCCTGTCTGAGTTCGGGTATTCATGCTTTACCTGCTTTCTACCAAAAGAGGTAGTAGCCGACGTTACGTAGAAAACTGCGCCGTCTATGCTGCCTTCATAAAGATCTTCTAAAAAAGCCATTATAGAGCCATTCCCATATTCTGACCGACATTGAGGGAAACGCCGGGAGCCGTCGCAGAGCTGCTTTCTATGTTATCCACATTTCCAGCCTTATCATTTACGTTAATATCTAAAGCAATTTTAGATTCACCGCCGCCAGCAAGACTTCCAATTTTATCGAACAATTTACCGACTATGCTATTTTCGAAGTTTATTTGTATTTGCTCAATAGTTCCGCCAATAGCATCGCTAACTTCAATCCAGTTTTTCTTTAAGAAAACAAGACCTGCAGCCAAAGCACCTACAGCGGCAACAATAGCAAGCACAGGCAAAGAAATAGCGCCTATGACTAAACTAATAGAACCCAATAACACTAAAATAGGGCCAAGTATTGCAGCAAAAGCAGCAAATCCAATTATTAGTTTCTGGGTTCCGGGGGACAAAGATTCTAAGAAATCCAACATTTCTGAAAGCATTGAATTTATTTTACCGGCTACTGGTAGCAATAACCTGCCCCAAGTCTCAGCAAGCTGTTTTTGCTGCTCTTGAACGCGCCGAGAGCTGTTTGCGTAGCTGTCCCAAGTTCTCTGGGTGTCGCCTATTGCGTTCTGTGAGCGCTCCATAACTAGCGCTAAAGTGGCCTGTGCTTTTGCCTGTCTTTCGCTGGCGAATCTCTGACCCTGCTGAGCAAGCATCAAAGCCTTAGCTTTAACCTCTTCTTCTGATATTTTTAGACCCAGAGATACAAGCGACTCTCTTTCACCTAGCAGAGCTTTAGTAAGTATCGTGGAAGCCTGAGCAGCCCCACCTTGAAAGTTTTTAAACGAGGTTAGATCAGAGCCTAACTGGGCTATTTGCACAGATAACTTTAGGCTTTCTTTTTGGGTAAACTTCAAGCCAGAAAGAATATCACCAGTATTGGAAATCATCTCTTGGGCTGTAGAGTTAGCTACGCCAAAACTTGACGCAAAATCGGAGGCGGTCTTGTTAGCCTCTGACCTCATTGAGCTGAAGACCTCGTTAAACTTAGATTGAGTTTCCTCCGCGTTGCTTGCTGCATCTATGGCCTTTTTAGCCATAATAAGCATTGGTACTGTGACGGCGGCGGTCATAATGGCGCCAGTCTTTCTAGCCTGAGCGCTCATTTCTTTAAATTTAACTTTTGCTTTTTCCACCGCCTCAGAAACCTTATTGAATTCCTCTTTTTGTTTCTTGATTTGGTGAGTCATTTTCTTACTGACAGCAGAAAACTGATCTACCGCCCTGAAAATGATTGAAACGTTAAATGCCACTAGTAGCCCCTTTTATTTTTCGCTGAATCTTATCGGAGAGTTTACCAGAACGCTCAATTAACTGTAACAGCTTTGGAAGTGGCATATTATCTAATTCCGAGAAGGTTATGCCCCCTTCATAAAATTTAACGATGTCAGGAAAGAACTCTTCTAGTTCTCCTTCATCTTTTTCAAGAAGGAAGCAATGATAAAATTTGCCATATACTCCCCTAAAAGCCGGTCAGTATCGTCAGCATCCATTTCTTCGAACATTGACTTGGTTAAATCCTCAGCGCCTTCAACTTTGCAGCATTTGCCAATAGTCAAAAGATTCATAAATTCATCAAGAACTTCTGCCATGTTGATAGATTTAGAAGCATATAGCATCATTAGGATATAGTCCGGCATTTCATCGTCAGCTATAACGGTGTCTTTTTGATTTTCAGCTGCATCGCTTACTTTCTGCTCGCCTTCAGAAACAGAAGCCATAAAAGCCTGCTTAAGCTTCGCCCTGTTCGCCCTTACTTTATTAGAAGGGGCTTTTAATACTAAAAGTCTTCCGTCGTGGTGGTCGCCTTGTGACTGATACTTAATAGGCGAGTTTAGTGTAAATTCAAACTCAGATTTGAATTCCATGGCTTACCCTCTCGTTTTATTAAAAATTAGACTGTAGCGCGTCTGCCTTTAAACTCTAACTCAATAACGCCATCAGATTGCAAGTTTACCTCGTAATCGCTGGTGAGCTTCATTTGAGCAAAGTTTCTAGTCAAGGTCTGACCGTCCGGCGTAGTAGCAGTCAAAGTTATGGCGTTTTGATTGCGGTTAGCCTTCAAGCTCCGTGCTAGGTTTATATTCTCAACCGTAGAATAGACAGAGAACTTAATCATACCTATTTGGGTAGAAACGTCATCGGATTCTAGCTGATCAATTACGCCGTTTCCTGCAGATTGGTTGACTACAGTACCCTCACCGAAGCCTTCCATATAGGCTACAGTGTTAGGAGCAATAAAGATCGCTTCGTTATTGATTACAATTGAGGGATCAGTTAATAAAGTTCCCATTTTCTTAGCCCTCTGTAGTGAATTCGATTCTGATAGTTCCTAGTATTGCTCTCAGCTGGGTAACAATTGGCGTTACCATTGAGATAAATACGGAACCGGTTGAAAGATCAAGCTCTACTGTTAAATTTTCTTTGAAAAACTGTAAAGCAGCTTCGCCGTCTTGAACGAGAACAACATTTGCCAGCTCTTGGTAAAGTGAACCCACATAAGCCTCGATAACGGCTTTGTTCGCCATATCATAGCCGGGGATCAAGCTACCCTCGGTCAATCGTGTTTGTGCAAATCTGGCTTTTAAATTGTTGAAGAAATACTCACGGATATTTGAAGAAGTTCTAACGTAGTTTAAAAACTTCCAAGTGATGTCTTCATTGCTTGCCGCGTCTGTTTTGTAAGTGGTCAGCATTTCGCCCATCAAAACGTCGGTGTTTGTGCGATTGTTTCCAATGGTAGAAACACCGGCATCTTGAAGGTTCTCTACTTCTTGTCGGGTAAATCCGTCTTGAACATCCATTAAAGGTAAAAAGGGTAATGGGGTGTTGAAATAGGGAAGGCTGGCCAAGGCAATACCGCCGAATCTGTCTTTACTTCCGCGACCTATAACATAGCGAGAAATTAGTGCGCCATCAGTTAGCCTGAGAGCGTCTATGCCACCGATTTGAGCTGATTTAGCGTAGGGTATCTCAACAATTGAGCCGCCCTTTAATTTGTCTCTGCTGATCAATTCATCGCCGTTAATTACTATCGACTGAGAGTTGTTGGCGTTACCTAATGCCAAAAGGTTAGCAAAAGTATCATCAACGCCGACATGCGCCACGCCATCTAAGACGTTATCTTGAACATTAAAACGAGAATCTAGAAAATCTTTGATTGTTTCGATGTCATCAAAATAAGGCCAGATAATAGTTTGGTAGCGTCTATCCTCAATCACGTCGAACAAGGTTGTAAAATCAGGGTCAATAGAACCGCCGGTAAAGGCTGTGCTAGCTACGGTGATGCCATCAACTTGACCTTCAATCTTAATAGCAAATGAATTGCCGACTGTTCCGGCATTAACCGCGGTTAAGTCAACGTCTGCCGTACTTGCTGCTGCGTCAAAAGGCGCTGAAGTCGATGCGTTTACGGCATCCGCTAAAAGCGTTGCAAGGCTGGCATCGGTGGCACCCTCTGCAACTGGAATTTCAAAAGTAAAATCAGACTCAGAGCCAATACTTACAGCAATCACGCCCGCAGCTGTAGAGGTTCCAGTAAATGAGACTTGACCCGCAGCGGCAACACCCGATCCATTATCGGAAAGTGAGATAGCGTCTAAGCTTGTTTCAGTGTTTACTTTTCTTACATTTCGACACATTCCAGCAATCTGAGAATCTGCGCCAAATAAAGAATCCCATGAGTTATCGTTTTGAATGTCAGAAACAAGCTGGCCGCTTGTAGCGGTGCCACCGTTCCTTTGTCCAATAACTAGGATTCTTTGTTGTTTTAGACCTACCGAACCCTGAGAAGGGATCAGCGCCAGTGTAACTTCGGGTTCCGAGACTACTCGTGTCATGATTACGCCTCCTCAGCGTGTGAATTTTTCGTTTCCGTTTTTTCTGATTCCTTTTTAAGAGCCTTGGCTTTCTTTTGATTAGCCTCAAATTTTGCCTTTTGTTCTCTGTTTGACTTTGCCTTTTCTTTGTCTAAAGCTTTCAATTCTGCGCTTTTAACAATCTCGATGCAATTATCAATCTCGGCATCTTTGATTCTTTTTCGCCAAAACCTATCCACAGGTAAGCCGTTTTCATTGCACTTGACAGGAATTATAGTCCCTGCACTGTATTTAAGAAACGGTTTTAGTATTTTTACTTGCATTTTTCAACTCTTGCAAAACAATTGGTGTAATTTATACGCTTTCCGGCTCGTCGTCTAGGTTTATCTCTGAGTTATATGTGGTTATTTCAGAGAATTGGTTTTTATGTTCTACCATGATATCACGGAAAGCCCTTGTAAATACTTCGTTTGCAGTATCATCTTTGGTAATGTCAATTACGTTCTGGAATGAGAATCTGTGAATATAATAAGAGCCGTTGTAAGAAAAAAAGCCGTCGCCGTTGTAGGTAATTATTTCTTGCCCTTGGCAAGCCAAGCCGCTGTCAAAAGTTAGCCCTAAAAGGCATTGAAACAAGTCGGGCTTTATTTGCTGAACCAAATCCCAAGCGAAACGCCCATTAGTATTTGTTAGTGCGCTGCCCTTGTTAGGGACAAAAATATAAACCTCAAAGCCGTCAATAATGCGCTGCCTGAAATCACCTTGAACGGATTGTGTAGATTGAGCGTCAACCGGCGTTCTGCGGTCTTTGTTAGGCTCGGCATCTTGAGGTGTTACAAAAAGCCATAATTCTTCTTCTTGCTGCTTAGTGTATGACTCTGTTACGGTATCGATGTCTATTCCGCCTGAAATCCTAACGCCCGTGGCTATGTATGAGTCCTCAGTAAAGTTAGGTGCTGGATAATCGAAATCAAGCTCATAGGTAAAGCTGGTGCTGCTTGGAACGTCTATTACCTGTTTTAAGCCGTTATAGCCTATTGCTGATTGTTCCTGCAGGAAAAGCGTATCACTTACCGGCAAAGCGGGTTGCAAATCTTTTTTTACCGTAAATCTGAATCTATTAGTTACTTTTGTGAGCAGGTATTTTTCATCAAATAAGCTGCCCGTGATTCTGACCATTTGATTTTGATCTTTAGGAGCCGTAGGGCTTAGAGTTAAATCATGCGGAGTTACGCATTTAAAATCTATTTCTGTAGCAGTTTCAACGGCTGATTCTATCTCTACAGGTGACAAAACATCGCCAACAGTTACAAAGTTACCCACGCTTAAGCCGTGATCAGTAGCCGTTGTAACAGTGGCAATCAAGCCAATCTTATCTACCGAAACGACTTGTATTCTGCTCGAGAAGTATGGCGATTTGACCGGCAAGCAAGAGTGCAGGTGCTTAATTATCGGCTCGATTATCATTTTAAAAATAAGTTATTCAATTTGGATTCCATTATAGCCTGAATCTGATTCTTTTTGGCTTCGTAAGCGTTTTTCACGCCCGGTCTAGGCTGCATTTTTCTAGTGCCGTTCTCTAGGTATTCAGCATAAGGCACATTTTTTACACCAAACTCTAATTGCTGCCATCCTCTGATTTTATACCCTCTCCCTTTTCTGTACCTTCCAGTTCGGTTAGCCGGTGTCTCTCCTGCTCTCGAAGCTATGTGCCGCCTCCTTAAGCCGCCCTTTATCCTCCGTACATAAACCCTGCCAGAGCGCGGCCTTTTTAAAACCTGCTCGTTAAGCTCTTTGGTTAGTTCATCACCAGCATTAAACCAACCCTGCCTAATACCTCTTTCAATGTCGTATTCTATTCTTGAAAGGTTTTCTAGGGTATTTTTAGAGCTGTTTGTGAAATCGACACTAAACATTTCAAATTGAATTGTTAGATTTTGATTGGTCGCCGGTTAAAGTACATCTCAGCTTGTAGAATTCGTTTCTTTCGTCTAGGTTTTCGACGTCTGCAATATCGAGCCTTTCGCCGTTTTCTAGCTTAACCCAAGTTTCAGCGGTTACCCCTTCAATGTATGGAATGTAAATGCGGTGCGTTATTGGGGTTCCTATATTATGCCCGTCGAATATCTCTTCACCCGTTACGGTTTCAATCAATGCAAAAATCTCAGCGCTAGGTAGCTGACCGCCTGCGGTTTCATCAGTGAACAAAATCGTGTAGTCGGTGGCGTCAGTAGGCGGCTGAATTGATCTATTTTCTAAAGTAATAACTCGATCTAAATCGCCGATACAAACTTTCCTGCGCTTCGATCTTATGTTCTGGCAAATAGCCATTAGAAAGCTCTGAATTCAAGTATTCGGTATTGATCGTAAACCGCCTTGGCAGTAGCAGGAGCATAAGCGCACGAGCAACTTCCATTATTGCAGTCTCCGGGATTCTTATAAATAAAAGTAGCATGTGTTAAAAGCGCAATTTTTAAATCTTCTGGCATACCTGTCGAATCAGTTGCATAGCCTGCGGTGAAATTTACCGTTATCGGATAAACCACGCCTTCGTCAAAACTAGGCCAGCTTTCATTGACATCAGGAAAAATCTGAGAGTAACAATTCTTCTCTGCAATTTGTATTAAGGGAATGCTTTGCTCTACGCCGTCCTTAACGTAAGTTATTGATTCTATGTCAACAAAAGGAGACCGCCTTAAAACAATAGGGTTTGATTTATGGGGATAACCGGGCGCAGGTGATTCGTCAACGTCACCGAAAATATCCCTTTTGGTTTCAAACTCTTTAATTATAAAGGTTCTGTGAGTGTACCTTTCAGCCTCAAGAGTAACGCCCTTTATGATAGAGATTAGCTTATCATCTTCTAAAGGGTTGAATATCTTAGCCCATGACTTAAGCTCTTCTAGCGTTATAGGTAGCTCTTCTGGTAAAACCTGATTAACTACCTTATAAGGCTTTGCACCGGTTCTGAAAGTTCTATTAGTAACGTGTACCAATTACTTATCCTCTTTGTTTTCAACCTCTAAAGCTTTGTTTTCTTCAGCTTTTGGCTTTTTCTTTGCCTTTGGCTTTTCGGCCTTTGGCTTTTGTGGCTTTTTCTCTTCGGCTTTTTCAATTAAGTTTAACTTTAAAAGCCTTTCGATATTTTCCATATTTAAGCTTGAGCAATCTACAGTCTCACCCTCTACAAGACTTAAAACAGTGTTTTTGTAGTTGCTTACGGCGTATTTGATGGTTTTTTTTGCTTTATACATAATTCACACCTTAGTTTGGATCTGGCCTGTAATCAGCCTTAGCAGTAACGAGACCGGCAAGGTTTGCGCCGCTTGTTACGTTAGAAGCAGTGATTTTCAATCGAACATAACGCTTTGTAGAGAATACGCCAAGAATAGGAATAGGGTCTAAAGCACCCGTAACAGAGTTTGCGATTGGCTGCTCATTACAATAAGCCTCGGTAGGTACATCATCCCAATCAGACTGATCAAAGCCGCCTACGTCAGACTCTTGAGCGCTTAATAAATACTCGCCGTCATTGTAAACGGTTACGAATACGCTCCAGTATAAGCCTGATTCAAAGTCGATTGTGTCAAATTCTAGGCTAAAGGTATCACCGTCGGCTACGATTGGCTGATTGTAAACAATGTGTGATTCCAGCTGATTTACTATATCTCTAAACATTTTTTTCTCCTAAATAAAAAAGCGGCCATTACAGCCGCTTATTTTATGACATTTTAACGCCGATTTATACGTTAGGCGTGTTATTAGTCGGTTTAAGCTCAGCTGCTTTAACTGCCAAAATTGCTACATCTGCACCGGTTGTAACGTTGGTTGATGTGATCTTAGCACGTTGAAAGCGTCTTGTACCAAATGCGCCTTGCTTTACTGTTTGATCGCCAGAGGCGGAAACCTCTTCTGTGATCTGCAAACTATCAGCTGTCACGTCTTGCCAATCAGTGCTGCCGTCATCGCTGTCTTGTACTGATAAAACATAGTCGCCATCAGTATAGTTAGTGAATCGAGCATAGAACCCAACGCCCATATCAAAGTCTGCAGTATCTACCGCAGCGCTAAAAGTGTCAGTGTCAGAGCTGATTGTAGCGACAAGAAGATTGTTTACGTCTACGTCGTTTACTAAATCTCTAGTAGTCATGATTAAATCTCCCGTTAAGCGTTAATGCGTAAACGATTCCAAGAATCGTAACTTGTAACATCGCCGCCAGTACGCTTAGTGGTGTAAAACTTAATGAATGGCTTTTCAGTCAAATCATCACGTAATACGCGGAAGCCCATGCGGTCAACAATTGTGTAACCTTCAGAGAAATCACCGTAAACGATAGGTAAAGCATCGGCTGCTACATCGTCTAAGTCATTCATGAATACAACGTCTTTACCGAGTAATACCATTTGATCGCGCTCGTTAATGAAGCGGCTCTCAAAAATGTAGCGGTCGTCATTGTCTTTTAGAATGATGATATCGCCAAAAGTAGCGCGTTTCATGCCCCAGATAGAGTTAGCTTGATACTCTTCTTTAAGACCGTTTTGCAGGGTCTTAAGGTCATTAGCATTGTCTAACTGTCCAGCTGTGCCGGTTGCAGTGTAAGTCTGGATGCGAGTGCGCTGGTAAGTTTGCCAAGCATCAGCATCAGCGTATGCAAGCAAGCCTTTAGGCTTTCTGCTACCGTCGCCACGAATGAAAGCAGTGTTTTCAGTACGTGAAATCTTGCGAGTAACTTTGCCTTGTAACCAGCTTTCTACGTCAACGCCAGCATCATCTAAAAACTTTTGAGAAACTTTAGGCTGAGCAAAGATCTCATGAACTGGAATGACTAACTCGCCAATTTCAGGAGTGTCAGTCTCAGGGCGAGGCGTTACCTCACCTACCCAGCCGCCGTCTGAAGCTTCGTTATCATCGATGATGATTTCTAGGCTGTCAGAGCTAACAGTTTGTACGTTTGCTACTGCGCGAAGTGGCGAAGTTTCAAAAACTCGCTGAATCATCATTGCAGATACTTCTGGACGCACTAAATAGCCGCCGCGAGGGTTAGAACCGACTACCATGGATTTGGTAATAGCTGCTACTTGCTCAGGAGAAGCACCAGAAAGAGATTTATTTACAATCCCATCTACCACTTCAGAAACAAGCTCAGAGTCCATTTCTACGCCAGTTTTTAAGTAGCGATTAAATGCGTCGCCGTATTCTGCGAACTGTTTTACGGCTCCGTCGTTTGCACCCTTCACAGCACGACAAAGAGATTCCTCTAGCTTTCCCGTGATTTCTTTAAGAGCTGCAACTTCACCGGCTTCTTTTTGGCGGGCTAGTTGAATGTCTTCAATAGCTGAGGCGGTTTTTTCTACTACCTCTTTGATGCCTTCATGCTCATTGACTTTTACGTCAAGTTCTTCACATGCTTTTTGAACTTCTTTAGTGTTTTGTAACACCAAATCAAGCTTTTCATTTAATTCTTTAGTTTCCACGATTGGTAACCTCTAAAATGTTGTTGAGTTTTGAATTCAGCTTTTTAGATTCAAACGAGCTGTTAATTTCGTCTAACTTCTTCAAAGCATCATTTATTTTTAGATCATGATCATCTCGAACATCATCCACATCAACGCCATCATCACGAGGCACCAATCTTTTAATCGTTGATATAAGCACATTTGTTTCTTTGTGGCTCATACCCCACGATTTAAGGCATTCTGTCACGTCTGGTAAGGTTTGGCAAATCTCTAGGAATGTAGAACCTAAACCTTTATTAGCATCAAACGGGCTTGGCATATCCATCTTTGAGTAGTACCTGTTGATATGCGACATAACACCAGCTCGATCTCTTTCTGGTATGTCTACACCCCCTCTCGCGCCTCTCATGGAGGCCATAGCAGCAAAGATGCCACGAGGAACAGCCACAAGCCTGCCCTGCTCAACGTCAACAAAAGGCAGCTTGTAAGCGCCAAATTCGTCACCGTTTTCAGCGTCATACCACATAAAAGCATCTTTATAGCTAGAGCTTGGCATTTCGTCAGAACCAGTAAAGGCTCTAACTCTTGCAATTGCTTGGCCTGAATCCCAAGCCCTCTCCCTAGAAGCTAAAGGCAAATCCTGAAAAGGTGTAACGGTCTTAACTGCGGTTATATTTGCAGAGGCGTTCATTGGCTCATTGACTAAGGAAATTTCCCATAGTTCTAGGTTTTTAATTAACCTAACCATCTTGCCGTCGCGCTCTTCTCTTTCAATATCGTCTACAGAAGTAAAGGAAAACCCAATAGACATATCAGTTAAAACGCCTTGTTTTGCTAGGGCGTAAGCTTCTGCACCCTCTTGAACTGCTAAATTTACCTCGCCCTTAACAAATAGCCCGGCATCTCTTTCCTCTACTGAGTCGATTGGAAAACCACCGATAAGCATAGAATTTGAATGCTGCCTTAGCATCCTGATCGGTCTATTGTTTTGCTTGTGCCTAAGAATCGTCTTTGTAAAAGCACCCCTAAGAATCACATCATCGCCACGGTCTAGCTCATAGGTTGAGGCAAACCCCTCGATAATGCCGATTGGTACGCCGTCGCGCTCTATTTCCTTAGTTTCTGTGACGTTAAAGCTGAATTGTTTGGTTTGTTTTTGCTCTAGCTTAAATTTCATATTCTCCTCAAGGGCTTATATCTTCGCCAGTGTATTCAGTTTTGCTGTATGACTTATCTACGATTTTTTTACCCATTTTAAGGTTTCCATCTGAATCTGTCCCGTCTATGTAATAAACCTC
>Ga0114925_10000310_pt1 | contig 20542 bp, 13 predicted proteins | sample SumtaG_2_FD_87287 | JGI IMG/M metagenome (GOLD analysis project Ga0114925, IMG submission 87287) | Deep subsurface microbial communities from Indian Ocean to uncover new lineages of life (NeLLi) - Sumatra_00607 metaG | ecosystem: Environmental > Aquatic > Marine > Oceanic > Sediment | place... | reverse complement strand
GAGGCAGTGATTATCTGTTCGAGTACTGATACACATTCTCAGCTAATTGAAGAGGCTGCTGGGGCAGGAAAGCATATCTTTTGTGAAAAGCCTATTGATTTTGATCTTGCTAGAATAGATGAAGCCCTGGGAAAAGTGAAAAAATATGGTGTCAAGCTTCAGGTGGGTTTTAACCGTCGGTTTGATCCTAATTTTCGGAGGACCTGGGAGCTTATTCATGAGGGTAAAATTGGCAAACCCCACATCCTGAGAATAACAAGCAGAGATCCAGAACCTCCGCCTGTTGATTACATAAAGGTTTCGGGTGGGATTTTCCTTGATATGACAATACACGACTTTGATATGGCCCGATATCTTATCGGAAGTGAAGTGGAGGAGGTATATACTGTTGCAGGTGTCATGGTCGACCCTGCTATCGGCAGGGCTGGAGATTTGGATACAGTTGTTGTCACTCTAAAGTTTAAAAATGGAGTAGTCGGTACAATAGACAATAGCAGGAAAGCAGTATACGGGTATGATCAAAGGGTTGAGGTATTTGGATCTGGCGGCATGATTGGTGTATCAAATAATAAACCCAATACGGTCAGGTTAAGCACATCTGATTCCATAAAAGGGGATCTGCCATTTTTCTTCTTCATGGAGCGTTATATTGATTCATATATTGCTGAGATGAAGGAGTTCATTCGATGTGTTGCTGAGGATGAGTCTCCATCAGTAACAGGCAATGATGGACGTTTAGCTGTGGTTATAGGAAAAGCTGCAAGTTTATCTTACGCTGAAAATCGTCCTGTAAAGCTTTTTGAAATATTATAGTACCGGAGACCATCCACCTGGAGTAAAATATCCGGTATCTCAAGTTAGTTTGGTGTGATGTATCTAATTCCTGTTGAGCAAACATTCTATTAAAGAAGGGATAAAGATCATGAGACTATCAGTTGTGCTTTCGACTCAAGAAACTGGTTTTAAAGCGTTAGCATTTAAGGGAAATTTTAAAAAAAATGTATCACTGATTGCTTCTTATGGCTACGATGGGGTAGAGCTTGCTGTTAGAGACCCTGAATTAATAGATCATAATGACATTCTGGAGGTAGTCAGAGAACATAGATTGTTAGTTCCTGCAATCGGGACAGGGCAGTCATGGCAGGATGAGGGACTGTCGTTTACTGATCCTGATCCTGCTGTTCGCAGGAAGGCTATTGAAAGAATGGAATCACATATTTTACTGGCAAAAGAAATTAATGCTGTAGTAATAATAGGGTCCATGCGAGGAGTTATCCGTGAAGGGATTTCGGAAAAACAGGCAATTGACTGGCTGCTGGAAGCTCTCAAGATATGTGCAAAAAAGGCTGTGGAACAAGGGGTTATGATTGCGGTCGAGCCTTTAAACCGATATGAAACTCCTTTGATCAATACAGCAGTACAGGGAATTGAAATTATTGAACGAGTTGGTTCTGAAAATCTTGGTCTTTTACTGGACACATTTCATATGAACATAGAAGAAAGGTCTATTGAGGAGTGCATAAGTGATTGTGGAGATAGAATGTTTCATTTTCATGTAGCCGACTCAAACCGCTGGTATCCAGGAGCAGGTCACCTGGACTTTAAATCTATATTAAAAACCTTGCTTGATACTGGATATAAAGGATTTGTGTCAGGTGAGTTCATGCCATTACCGGATGGAGATACAGCAGCTAAGCGGGCAATTGAATATCTTAAAAAACTTAGATATCTTGAAACCTAATTTTTCCCTTACCTTTAAAAGAGATCAACGATGCCATTGGATTTGAATATGCCAAATGTAATTCCTTCTTTAACACCAGATTTTTTTAGAAGGTTTTCATCCTGGCCAGTACATCATCCTGGGTACCAGAGAAGGGTCCGGGCCTTTCCATTTTTATACTGGTCAGCGCAGCTGCATATTTCAGGGATTCATCTGTGTCATGGCTGAGTTTTCTGGTCATATAAGAGATGAAACAGGTATCACCCCGGCCGGCACGACCGGACAGATTGCCTGGCTTGAAAGGAGCTGAATAGTATTTTTTGCCGTCATAAACGATGACTTCTGAGGAGTGGGTGATCATGACCTCCTCTGCACCAAGACTGTTCATGATTTGTGCTGCTTTCCTTCGATCTTCCGTTCCAGTAATCACTTTGGACTCCAGGGAATCGGCCTTCAGGTAGGTCAGATGGGGCAGATACTCATCTTTTTCATCCCAATCATTCCAGGCAAATTTCCCATGTTCACTGCCGTTTCGAAGCCACTGGCTTTGCCGTTGGTTATATCTTTTAGCTTTGTCTTCAAGGCTTCGAAACGGCTTGGGAAAAGCCACCTGTTTTGCAGGTGGTCTTTTACTGGTCCTCAGCATGGCCTGGAGATCAAGTGCTACCTTCCCTCTTCTGGAAAGGGTTTTGATCATGGAAGGCTGAAACTCCCCCTTGAAAAGCCCGGCCAGATTATAAACCCTGGCCTTTACCTCCGGTATATCCTCCATACTGAAGGGATCAGCCTGGGAGAGAAGATTCACTTTCCGGTTATCCACATCGTCGGTAACGAAAATATTCTCAATAGAGGTTGTCTGCTGGCTGGGAATGGCCAGGACTTCAATCCCCTCCTTCCTCATTCCGTTAAGCAGCCCGAAATCATCCTCAGCCATCTTGGTGACAACCAGCAGTTCAGCACCGGACTTTTTGGCAGCAAAAGAGGAAAAATAGGCAGCCCCACCGATAAATCTGGAAACTTCTCCCCTATAATTCAGGATGTCATGGCTTACATGACCGATTATAACAATATCGTAATTTTTCATTTTATTAGCCGAACTTGATATCCTCATGTTAAAATCGTATTTTCATAACTTTAACAGATAACATATATATGTCAATAATTTTGTAATTTTTGGTTTATCCATTACCTGTATATTATAAGGGAAAATCATTAGAAGTTAGTTTGTAAAAAGTTTTTATATAAAAGTACTACTTTGAAAAGATGGTATGGAAAAGATTCCCAAGGGATTCTTCAAGCCGTGATGTGAAAGAAAAGCGGTTTATTTTATTTAACATTTTCCATTTTTGCGGGTGCTCATTTTGCTGGAAAAGCCTGAACTCTTTAAGAAGAATCTGATAACTTGAATTCTCCGGATCGTATGTTACTGACTCCTCCAGAAAAAATTCTGTCCTGGCAGTTTTCCCAATATTATAGTTACAGATTGCAAGATATACACAGGCAGCAGCGAGCCTTTTATCATCTTCCAGCAAATTGTATGATTCAAGTAGATGATGAATTGCAGCATCCCATACTTTGAGATGATAATACGCATATCCTGCATCGTAGAAATATTTTCCGTTTGTAGTATCGAGCTCCGTTGCCCTTACAAGAGGTTCGACTGCTTTTCCGTATTCACCTGTTTCAAAGTAGGCAAGTCCCAGCAGGTTGTAGAGGTTGGAATTCTTTGAATGTTTGAGAGCTTCTTCAAAGTTCTGTACAGCCTTCTGAAAATTACCTTCATTTAAAAAATTTATCCCTTTATAGAGAAAATCTTTTGCATTCTGCGAGATGTCTTCATGTTTTTTCGTGACAGTTTTTTTTGCCGGGACTGTGTAGATATAATCGTCACCCACAAGTGTGTGATAAGCTTCGTTGATTTCTTTAAATTTTTCTTCTGCAAGCTCTGCCAGAGGATTCCCCTCGTGCTTGTCAGGATGATATTTGGCAGCTAATTTTCTATAGGCTCTGGCAATATCTTTCTTTTTTGCACTTCTTGAAATACCGAGGATATTGTAATAATCTTTTTCCAATTTTTGCCCTTTTTAAATTCTAAGATAAAATACGGTATTTTTCAAGGTTTTATTAACAGTAAGAAATAAATAAAAAACTTTATTCAAAAATTGCCTTTATGGGTAGAGATTATTTCCGATATAAAAATTAGTACCCCGATGTGGATAAGCCACATTCAAGATTTAAAGATTTTTTTGCCTATTGTGCAAGAAAATCAGTATTAAGGTACTGATGCGGACAAGCCGCATTCTTGATTTGTAGAATTTCCTTGCCAAAAAAGCAAGGAAATTGTTATTAAGGTACTAATAATAATTTAATTGAATATCCTATGAAAAGCATACTTTTTCATTTAGTATTTTTATTTGTCTCTTTTCCCCTCTTTTCCCAGGACATTGGTTTCATGGGGATTAATATTGGAATGGCCCGGGAGGAGGTACTGAGCTTTGCAGATGAAAGAGATATCCTGAAAGTTCCGAAAAACAGGGATGTGGAATTTTTTCCTGTAGAAGAAAGGAAAATACTTTCATTATCAATACAGCCTGAAGTTCCTCATATATACCTGCAATTTTTCAATGACAGGCTCTATGCTATTACTGTAATCTTTGATGAAAAGTATGTAGACTACTATACATTGAGCGGTACTTTAGAAGATAAGTATGGCCCCTATTCTGCATTAACCCCGCGCTGGCGACAATGGAAAGTAGAAGAGATTGAAATAAAGGTAGAAAAACCTGCAGTTGTAAAGTACATTGCCCTGGAAGAATTTTTAGAGGTGACTGATTTTAAAGGTAGGGGTGAGGAAAAGAGAAGTGAAAGAAAAGAAGTTCTTCTTGATGGATTATAGGAGCTAATGCGGTTTTCTCAGCTCTACTGCCTTGTTTTTTAAATATTGTATGGTATTCTCTGAAAAATTCTTATTCCCCAGGATAAAGATGGTATTATTCTGAAAAAGCGGTTCTCTATCAATCGGAAATGGTGTACATCGGACAGCTTCTCTCCATATTTTTGTTCCTGGAATTGGTGAAAAGTAGGACAGGTAGGGGCTTCCGCCTGCCTGAAATACAAAATCGATCGATGCTTCAACATCGTGGGCAGTCTGCCCGGGCAGACCGGCCATGATGTATGTACCGATATTCTTTCTCTGGTAACCCGCCTCTCTTAGAAAATTGACTGCCTGAATGTATTCGCTGTTCGTTGTTTTTTTGCCTGTTTTTTTCTGCAGCTCTTCATCCGCTGTTTCAAACCCAATTCGGATTGTATGAATACCTGCACTGAAAAAAGTTTTAGCAATTCTTTTTGTTATAAGGCCCCCGTGAATTCCATTGGGGAGATGAAAAGAAAGCCCCGGACACTTTTTGATGATCTCTTCAAGAACCGGGATTATGTGGTGGTCAGAATCAACAAGAAGTGCATCGTCGTAAAATGCAACATTTTTTGTTTTGAGAGTTTTTGTATATTTTGATATTTCTGAAATTATAGAGTCTTTTGTCCTGCTGGAAAAGGTGGGGCTGAGAATTCCTGAAGCACAGTAGTTGCATGAATAAGGGCATCCCCTCCTTGTCAGAATTGAGAAAAAGTTTACTCCTCTGTGAAGCTCGTGTGATGGTAGAGGAAAATCCGAAAACCTATTGACCGGCGGGTATGATTTGAACTGTTTACCAGATATACGTTCAATGAGCTTTAAGAGATAAACAAGATCATCTTCAGTATAGATGAAATCAGCATTTGAGTGGATCTTTGCGTGGCTGCTGCATAGCTTAGAATAAATCCCTCCCAGGATAACAGGAACCCTATTCCCAAGACCCTCCCGCACCAACTTTATCAGCTTGAAAATACCGGGATACCAGTATGTCATGAAGGAAGTGACCAAAACTATGTCAGGGTGGTCAATTTTATGTAAGTTATTGATAAACTCATCCTCTTTTATACCGTAAATTGCATAATTCCGGCGGACAAAGGACAGACATTCCGGTTTATTAATGATGCTCCGGATATATTTTGAACATCCGGTGTCTTTTGGTTTAGGATTTTTAATATAGCTGCTACACAGACAGTTAATATAATTAATATGAGCCCCTGCTTCCCTGAGTATCGAAGCAATGTAAAGTAACCCAAGTGGTTCCGCCCAAAAGTTGTATGCTGCAAAATCGGTTATCCATGGATTAATCAATAATATTGAAATTCGGTTTTTCATATACTATACATATTCTATGAAGGATGTGTGGATATAAAGGTTATGTTCTAAGCGAATACTCTTTCCGCTTCTCCGACATCCTGGAGCGTGTCTACTTCAACCCATTCATTATGCTGGATTTCAAATATATAGAGGTTGGCTGCCGTGACATAGGCACTTAATACATCATCAAAAAGTAAATTCACTTTTTTATTATTGACAAATTCTGTTAACCATTCAGAAAAATATTTTCCATATGTATCTTGAATGATCAGCATTCCGGATGACATATAATTGCTCTGTTTTATTTCTCCTGCTTTATTATCCCGAAGTACTTCGATTGACCTTACTTTATTATTTGAATCCGTTGTTATGAGAATTTCGTTTTCTTTTCCATTATACTTTCCTGCAAGATAGCATGATTTTCTGTCCATTTGAGTTATTGCCATTTTGAGTGTCTCAGGTCTGCAAAATATATCACCCTCAAGAAGAACAGTGCCTGCGTGTAGTATTTCACGTGCAAGCCACAGAGAAAACATATCATTTGTATTTGCATAGTGTTCGTTGTAAAGATATGTTATGCTTATATCATTATACCGAATCCCGATCGTATCCTGGATTACATCTGATAAATATCCCGTTACAATTGTGCAGCGCTCTATGCTGTTGTACAGTAAATTATTGAGAGTGTTTTCAAGTATGGGAACACCATTAATCTCAGTTAAACACTTGGGCGCATGATCTGTTAGGGGTTTGAGCCTCGAACCGGTACCGGCTGCGAGGATTAGAGCATTCTCAATCATTATTTTTTATTTTTAATTGGATGTGTACAATGCAATATAATATAGGGAAAAAAAAATAAAAAGTACTTTAATATTGGTAGGGGCAATTCATGAATTGCCCCTTCTGCTGAGGGAGAAAAAACCGGCAAGTGATGAAGGAAATCAGAAAAATAATAATCAAAAGATCGCCTTAATATTGACTTTTTATTAAAACCTCGTAATCTTCATTAGTGACTGCAGATAAATTTACATTCACCAGGACATTTTCATATTGGAAAGATGAAAATATTAAAGTTCTATATTCTTAGAGAATTTATACCCCCGTATATTGGAAGTATGGCGTTTTTTACAATGATTCTTTTACTTGAAAGGGTGATGAGTTTTGTGAGGCTTGTTGCGGGGGGGTATGCAACAGTGTTTGATCTACTCGTTTTAATCTTTTATTCTATTCCTCCTACACTTGCTTTGACCATGCCCATGTCAACCATTATGGGTGCTCTCATTTCTGTAGGCCGGTTATCCCATGACAGTGAAATTACAGCAATGAGGGCCGGCGGAATACGGCTGAGCTCAATTTTACTCTCTCTGTATATAGCAGGGATATGCATTGGGGGAGTGAGTTTCTACCTCTCCGACCAACTTGTCCCCCTGGGAAATTTAAAGTTCAGGACTCTTTATCAAAAACTCACCATTGCACGTCCGGACGTTCAGATAGACGTTCACAGTATTAATAAGCTTACAGGCGAAGTTACATTGATGGTAGATGAAGTAGATGATAAAACAGGTGATTTAATCAATGTTACCATATTTGAGACAAAGGAAGGTCAATATGTAAAAACAATAACAGCAGGAAGGGGATGGTTTCTTACCCATGATGTATTGATTCCTTTTATAAAGCTCAGGCTTGTAAATGGAACAATTATAGATCCGAAGGATAAGACAGGTGATCAGTTTAACAGCACAATATTTAAAACCCTGGATTTCAATATTCCTTTCGCAAATAAAGAAACGAGAAAAATTATGAAAACTCCGAGGGATATGAGCCTAAAAGAATTGAAGAATAATTTGCTTGAACAGAAAAAGGGCTCAAGGACCTATAATACTTACATTATTGAGTATAATAAAAAGATCGCCATACCATTTGCCTGTGTTCTTTTTGTATTTTTAGGCACTCCATTTGCAATTACGCGTGGACGAAGCGGTAAAGGACTGGGACTTGGTATAGGTGTATTAATAATATTTTTCTATTACATTTTTCTCCTGACGTTTGAGCGAATTGGTAGGTATGGAACGCTCAATCCAGCCCTTGCAGTCTGGCTGCCTAATATTCTCTTTTTAACTGCCGGTCTTATTAATATCTTAAAAAAGGGAAAGGTATGAAACCAATTCCAGGGAAAACTTATTCGCTGTTTCTTATCCGGGAGTTTTTGAAGAGATTTTTTATATCGGTAGTTTTTATCCTTGGATTGTCATTTATTGTAAGAACCTTACAAGGAATCGAATCATGGAAAGCCTATTCAATTTCACAAATCCTTATCATGCGTTTACTTGAGGCCCCTGGGATTATTTCGCGAGAGACTTTACTGGCATCGAGTATGTTCGCATCTGTATATACAATGAGTAATCTTACAAAAAACAGAGAGATCCTTGCATTGAGAAGCTGTGGCGTAAGTATATACAAAATAATATCTCCGCTCATTATTCTCGGTTTTGTCATCTGCATTTTTTCTCTCTTATTCGAGGACCATATTGTAGTCAGGAGTATATTAATAAAGGATAGATATTTTGCAAAGGTCAGGGGAGAGAAACCAAAGGATTTATACAGAGATCGTAATAATGTTATTGTTTTTGGCGAAAATAATATCATTTATAAAATTGATACCTATCTATCAAAAACTATGGAGATGAAAGGCGTTATGCTTATATCGAAAAATAATGATGGAAACATTGTATATCGAATAGATGCTGAACGGGCACAGTGGAATGGAAAGGGCTGGATTTTTTACAACGGGGTTTTACGGAATTTTGATAAAAATGGAGCTATTGCTGGGAGAAAGGTTTTTACTGATCTTGAGACAGACATAGCTGATGACCCACAATATCTAGGAAGAGATACCAGGAATTTAGAGAATATGACTTTAAAGGAGGGATATAAATACATAAAGATGATGAAAAAAATGGGGTTTAGTTATAAAGGGCTAATTACAAAATATAACAGGAAGATAGCATACTCTGTTACCCTGTTTCTTGTTATCATCATTGGCCTTACACTTGGAAGCATGCCGTTCAGGAATGCGCTTGTTATCAGTTTCAGTATGACGCTCGGTATTGTTCTGGTTTTCTTTTTCATTATTGAGATAGGATACACCTTTGGAAGCAGTGGGAAAATTCCCCCGGTAATTGGCGGCTGGCTTGGGAATATTGTCTTTTTATTCATATGTGTGTTTCTTCTCAGAAGACAGAGAGTTTAAATATTTAATAAATCAGGATTCCGTTTAAAATGGGAAAAAATACAATCATTATCAGAGGAGCACGGGCTCATAATCTCAAATCCATTAACCTTGAGCTGCCCCGGGATAAAATCATTGTTTTAACCGGGCTTTCAGGTTCAGGTAAATCTTCTCTTGCTTTTGATACCATCTATGCTGAAGGCCAGAGGAGGTATGTTGAATCCCTCTCTGCGTATGCACGCCAGTTCCTGGGTTTAATGGAAAAACCGGATGTGGATTATATTGAAGGGTTGTCTCCGGCAATAAGTATAGAGCAGAGAACAACGCGTAGGAATCCCCGCTCTACAGTTGGGACGATTACAGAAATATATGATTACCTCAGGCTTCTTTTCGCACGAATCGGAAAACCCTATTGCTATAAGTGCGGCAAAGAAATTAAAAGTCAGACAGTAGACCAGATAGTGGACAGGATAATGGGATATACTCCAGGTGAAAAACTGGTTCTTTTTGCTCCTGTTGTAAGAGGTAAGAAAGGGGAGTTTAAAAAAATATTTGAAGATGCTTTAAAAAGTGGATTTGTAAGAGTACGGGTGGACGGAGAAGTGAAAAGGGTTGAGGACGCTGCAGAGCTTAATCTGGATAAACAGAAGCGGCACAGTATAGAGATCATCGTGGACAGGGTTGTTCTGAGAAATGAGAATCGAAAGAGAATTGCCGAATCTGTTGAGACTGCCAGTGTTCTCACTGATGGCCTTGTTGGTATTTTAAGAGAAGATAAAACAGAAGAACTTTTTTCAAAAAAATTGGCCTGCGTTTACTGCGGTATCAGCTATCCGGAAATACAACCGAGGATGTTTTCATTTAACAGTCCTTACGGGGCTTGTCCTGAATGTATGGGGCTCGGTTTAAAGCTGGAATTCAATCCTGATCTCATAATCCCTGACAGGACTTTGTCCTTTAATGAAGGGGCTATCGTTACCTTCTTACCGCGTTCAGCCTGGGCACGAGACTCATTCGAAGCATTTGCAAAACACTTCCATATTTCTCCGGATATGCCTGTTACTAAGGTACCCGAGGACGTATATAAAAAGCTACTGTACGGCACAGAAGAGGAACTTTCATTTGTACATACATATGTTGATGGGAAAGGCCGCTGGGAATATAGATCAAAATTTGAAGGGGTCATCAGGAACCTCGAAAGGAGGTACAGGGAGACAAAATCCGAAGGAATGAGAGAATGGATGGGAGAGTTTATGAAAGAAATTACATGTCCTGCATGTACCGGAAAAAGGCTCAGGAAGGAGAGCCTTTCAGTAAGGATTGCAGACAGGTCTATTATTGATATTACGGAACTGACCGTTGACGTAGGGGTTGAATTTTTTAACGATCTTACTTTGACTGATAGGGAACTGACCATAGCACACCAAATTATCAAAGAAATAAAAGCGAGACTGTCATTCTTAAGAAATGTAGGGATTGGGTATCTCTCGCTGGATAGAAAAGCAGAGACACTTTCAGGAGGAGAAGCTCAGAGAATCCGGCTCGCAACACAAATCGGATCCGGCCTTGTTGGAGTACTCTATGTGCTTGATGAACCAACAATTGGGCTCCATCAAAGGGACAATAAGAGGCTGCTTGATACCCTTTTTCACCTGAGGGATATCGGGAATACTCTTATCATTGTTGAGCATGATGAACAAACCATTGAATCTGCAGATTATATTGTTGATCTCGGCCCAGGGGCCGGTGAGAAAGGCGGAAGAATTGTGGCTAAGGGAACGCCGGAAGAAATTAAGAAAAACAAGGATTCCCTTACCGGGAAATATCTGAGCCGGGAAATTACTATACCGGTCCCGAAAAAAAGAAGGAATGGGAGTGGCAATCACCTCATCCTCCGGGGCGTACGGGAGCATAACCTGAAAAATATTGATGTTTGTTTTCCGCTTGGCTGTTTTATTGCAGTGACAGGCGTATCCGGGTCAGGAAAATCGAGCCTTGTGAATGATGTCCTCTACACTGTTCTTGCGGACCGGCTCAATATGGCACATTTAAATGAGGGTGAATATACGGATATTGAGGGGATTGAGCATCTGGATAAGGTTATTAATATCGACCAGTCCCCAATCGGGAGAACTCCCCGCTCAAATCCTGCTACATATACCGGGGTTTTTACTCCCATCCGGGAGCTGTTTTCTTCTCTTACTGAATCAAAAATCAGGGGCTATCAACCCGGAAGGTTCTCATTCAATGTTCAGGGAGGCAGATGCGAAAACTGCGGAGGAGGGGGGACAATCAGGATTGAAATGAACTTTCTTCCTGATGTATATGTAACATGTGATGTCTGTAAAGGCAGGCGGTACAACAGGGAAACTCTTGAAGTAAAGTATAAGGGGGAAAATATTACTGATGTTTTAGATATGACAGTAGAGGTGGCGTATTCATTTTTTAAAAACATCCCGCAGATTAAAAGAAAACTGGCAACTCTGAAGGAGGTAGGGCTTGGTTATATCAGGCTGGGACAGCCTGCAACAACACTTTCAGGCGGAGAGGCCCAGAGAGTGAAACTTTCTTCAGAGCTCGCCAAGAGAAGTACCGGAAAGACATTTTATATTCTTGATGAACCTACTTCCGGTCTTCATTTTGATGATGTAAAAAAGCTTCTTGCGGTTCTGCAGAGGTTTGTTGATAACGGGAACACGGTACTTGTCATAGAGCACAACCTCGATATAGTAAAGAATGCAGATTATATCATTGATCTTGGGCCTGAAGGCGGTAATAATGGTGGAGAAATAATTGCCGAGGGATCTCCTGAAGAGATTGCAGAAAGTGACTATTCATTTACAGGTTATTATTTAAAGCTTTTTTTATCTGAATTTGCAAAAGTATAAGCACTCTCAAAGTTTTTTATAGGGGCACATTTAAAACTTGCGTTTAGTAAAGTAAGCAATGTCCGACATGTAGGGCGGATTTTAAATCCGCCTTGCTTATAAAGTAATATGGGTTTCATGTTCGGTATTTTCAGTAGAGAAGGGAAATTTAATGGTAATTAATTCTCCTCTTTCACTGTCAGCGAACTTTATTGTACCTCCCAGATGATGGATAATGCTTTTCGATATTTCAAGGCCTATGGTATCGGTGTATTTCTGGGGTTCCTCTTTTTTTTCTTCTTTTTTTGTTTCTTTTTTAGTTGTTCTGATCTGTATGGCAATGTAGTTTTTGAGTTTTTCTGTTTCTATTGAGATTGATTCATTGCTGTAATCAAGGAGGCTCATACATACGTTTAACAGCACATAAAAAAATTGGCTTTCTGAAACATAAATATTAACGTTTTTAGCAGTATATTGGATGAATATTTTTGTATTCTTTTCCTTTGCTATTGGGTGTATAAACGAAACCACTCTTTCAAGGATCGTTTTCAGCTGGCTGTTTCCCTTAATGGTATGATCGATCCTGTGACAATCGATAAGTTGATTTACTGTACTCTTGATTCTTGACATGTCTTTTTCAAGATTAGTAATATCTGGTTCTACGGTGCCCCAATTTTCAAAGGAAAGAAGTTTCTTTTTAAGAACCTCTGTTATTGTGATCATGCTCCGGAGTGGATTGTTAATTTCATGAGCGATACCAGCAGCAAGTTTACCAGTGGAAGCAAGTTTTTCTGAAGCGATAAGGTTTTTAATATAAGCTCTTTCTTTTTGTTTAATCAGCCTGATCTGTACGGCATTATCGATTACTTTCAAAAGTTCTTCAGGCCTGAAATTGCCTTTTCTCAGATAGAAAAAAATATGTTCTTCAGTTGCATCTATTGCCGGCCAGTCCTCTTCATACCCTGTCACGACAATATTAACTATATCTGGATCTACTTTCTGCCTTACATACTTAATGAGATCTCTTCCGAATATGCCGGGTAATCGCAGGTCATAAATTATTATGTCATACAGGTTCCTGAATAACAGTATTTTTGCTTCATTTCCGTTCTTTGCGCGATCACATGAGTACTTTTTTTCGATAATCTTTTTTAGGAACGCTCCATAGAACTCTTCATCTTCAACTATCAGGATTTTTACCATCTTTGATTCCTATATCCGGAAAGATTATTTCTATAATTGTTCCTTTTCTTTTTCCGGACAATGCTTTTATTGAACCGCCAAGTATTGTAACCATCTTTCTTGTTATACTGAGCCCAATTCCTGTGCCATTAGCTCTCCCGGAAGTAGTATAGAAGGGTTCGAATATTCTCTCGAAATCACTTTCAGGTATACCTTTTCCGTTATCTGCAATGTGGATAATTGATTTACCGAAATATTTTTTACAGTCCACTTCTATGGTTCCTGAATCTTCTATGGCATCAATAGAATTGGTGAGCAGGTTCACAAAGATTTGAATCAGCAAATTTTTATTTCCAAAAATAGCTCTGTCATGGGTATTGTTGATAAATTTGATATTTTTTCCTATGAGTCTGTGCTCCAGGAGGAGAAATGTCTCATCGACCACCCCAAATAGATCAAGGTTTTCAAGTTTGCCCATCTCTTTTTTTGAAAAATCCATAATACTGTCAATTACTGCAAAGGCTTTTTCCATACTTTTTGAAATGAGTTCCAGGTTTTCTTTAATATCTTTCTCTTCACCCTGTTTTCCCTTCTTTTTATAAATAACCTGAAGATTTTTTTTCTCCAAATCTGAGAGAATAAGCTCCGGTATTCCTTTTATTACTGCGAGGGGGCTCCTCAGGTTGTGAGCTATACCTGCAGCAAGCTCTCCCAGAGTTGCCATTTTTTCTTTCTGAATTGCTATCATCTCATTTTCTATTCTTTCGGTTATGTCGGTTCCTAATACCAGGATAGATTTGGTGCCTTCCATGGGGGCAGATAAGAAATGAAAAGTAAGCTGTTTTCCCTCTCTTTCTGCTGTCAGGTCCCCGCTTTTTCTTTGATTTATAATTTCTTTAATGGATTGCTGAAGTCTGTTCTGAACGAATATGTTCAGCTCAAAAAAGTTTTTATCCTTTAAATCCTGAAGAAATATTTTTTCAGCCTCCCGATTATATGTTTCTATGTCTCCGGATTCGTCGATACTCAGGATTCCGATCGGGGAGTTATCGAGAATAAGCCTGTTCAACTGTAAAATTCTCTGCCTCTTTTCATTTTCTTCCTTCAGCTGTTTAACTGTGATATTCAATTTCTCGGATTTTATTTTATTTGTAAAGTGAAGCTTCAGATTATTCAATCCAAGAGTAAACTGATCAAAAAATGTTTGTATATCCTGGGGCTCTGTAGGTTGGGCAGTCGTAATGAATAGTTTTCCCAGCTCAGGTCCATCGCCGGATTTAAGAGTATAAACAATTGTTCTGCTGTCTTCACCCTCTTTAAATAGCCCGGCACTCCCCCTTCTGATTATCGATTTACTTTCCTCTATTTCTGAGGATTTCACTGTTTTTCCATCTTCTGAAAAAAGTTTTGGATAAAACGTTTTGAATAGGAGGGATTTTTCTTCGTTAAGGTAGAACTCAAGAGCTGTAGAGTCAAAGTCAAAACTGTGCAGTAAACTTTGTAGGGCGGCAGGTAAAGCGGACTTAATGTCTCTTTCTTTTAAAAACAACAGGGAAAGTTTATTGAGCTCAGAAAGCAGATTTTTTTTTGTCTTTACTTCTCGTACCATTTGCTGATTATCGATGTACATTTTCCCCAGTTCTTTATTTGCATATGAGAGGATTTTAAAATACCCCTTGACATCTGTTTTTGGTATGTTCAGGATTTCTACAATTGTTGTGATATATTTTTCCAGATTATGAAGTATCTGGTCAAGGTCTCCAGCCAGCAACCCGATACGTTCGACAATTTTTTCGCTTACCTCATAAGGGGGTTCATGCATTGAAGTGGAAAATCCGGCGATATGCGTGATTTCATTTGCAATTTTCAATGTAAGGCTGCCGGTTGCAGAGTTTTCAAGCAGTGAGTCAGCATTTATATGGTGTTCATGAATAGGATGTGTGAGTTTTGCCGGTAATTCCCAGTATCTGAAGAGAAATTCAGAGACGTCGGTATGGTCGAAACCGAATATTTTCGTTTCTGCGCTGCTGAATGATAGTTTTTCCTTTTCAACTATTTCAACAACTTCATTGTATTTTTCTTCAGCAGAAAGGAGGAGAATAATTTTACCAATATCATGAAGTAAACCGGCTGCATATGCAACATCCTCTGATGGCAGTTTAAGGAGTTTCGCAATCTCTTCGGATACAAAGGCTGTCGCAAGTGAATGGAGCCAGAAGTCTTTATAATTTAACAGGTTGGATTCTTTTTCTGCAAAGATATCTTTCACTGTTATACTCAGTATTATTGCCTTTACGGTTCTATAACCAAGGAGCATAATAGCATCTTTGATATTAGAGACAGAACCACTTCGAGTATAGAGCGGGGAGTTTGCTATTTTTAGTATTTTTAATGTGAGAGAGGGGTCTTCCTTGATAATATTTGAGATTTCCTCTGCGGATTTCTCAAGGGTCAGTGTCTTGTAGATTGCCATCCTGGTGGCTTCAGGGAGGGCTGGTATTTCGTTGATGTTAATGGTCTGAGCTAAAAGATTTTCTATTGAGTTCAATGTAAATTTGTCCTTCTATGCTTCTCTGTCTATTATCGGGATAGATTGGACTGAAATTGAATTTCCTATATATATATTATAATACCGCTTGTTTACATCATAAGGAGGATTTTGCATATGTATATTTTTATTTTTGGTTTTTATATTGACATTAAAACAGTTAAATAATATTATTTTTAAAGATAAGGCGGCATAGCCAAGTGGAAAGGCGATGGTCTGCAAAACCATTATGCGTCGGTTCGAATCCGACTGCCGCCTAATTTTTCTCTCATTTTGACCCTTTTTTGCCGGAGTGGTGGAATTGGCAGACACAAGGGACTTAAAATCCCTCGGGGCTTATACCCTGTGCCGGTTCAAGTCCGGCCTCCGGCATATTAAATGCCGTCCTTCTGTCCGGGTATAAATGCTTAATAACCCCCTGAATTATATATGAATGTAGGGGCAGCCCGTGTGCCTGTTCCATGCACAAAGTGGCTGCCCCGGTTTCAAACCAGCCCAAAATGGGTACAGCAATGCTTTTTTAATGTATCATATTTAAAATCCGACCTATTATTGAAACGATTGTAACAAAATGGTATATTTTAAGAAAGAGCATAAAAAAATGAAAAATAAAGCAATGCCGGTAATTGTGCATGTAGATATGGATGCGTTCTACGCATCTATAGAGCAAATTGACCGGATAGAATACAGGAATAGGCCTTTAGTAGTCGGGGCGGACCCTCGGGCAGGAAAAGGGCGCGGGGTCGTTTCTGCTGCAAGTTATGAAGCACGGAAATACGGTATCCACGCCGCCATGCCAATCTCCCGGGCGTACAGGCTATGTCCTTCTGCTGTGTTTGTAAGACCGCGAATGGTGCGCTACCTTGAAGTATCAAGGCATATAATGAAAATTCTTCATGAATTCTCTCCTGTTATTGAACAGATAAGTATTGATGAGGCTTTCCTGGACTGTTCAGGCACACTGAACTTGATCGGGCCTTCTCATGTTCTTGCACAGCGTATTAAAGATCGTATCCAGAAAGAAACTTCCCTGACTGCAAGTGTTGGAGTAGCCACGAATAAATCGATTGCTAAGATAGCATCTGAACTTGGCAAGCCTGACGGTTTAATGATATGCCGGCCCGGAGATGAAAAAAAGTTTCTTGAAGATCTATCATTGGATTATCTATGGGGAGCCGGAAAAAAAACAGTAGAAAAGCTTAGGGGCCTGGGATACAAAAAAATCGGTGATATAGCTGCATGCCCCTCTGAGAGGCTTATCAAGGAGTTTGGGAAACGGGGACTGCATCTCTGGTATCTTGCAAACGGAATTGATGAAAGACCTGTAATTATAGATGTGGCCAGAAAATCGATCAGTGAAGAAATTACATTTAGCAGCGATGTTGAATCTGACAGACACATCGAACATACTTTATTTCGAATTTCTGACAGGCTTTCACGGAAAATGAGAAATCTCAATTTGAAAGGGAGGACTATCACAGTAAAGATCCGGCTTCAGGATTTTGAAACGTTTACAAGGAACCGTACCTTTTCATACCCTGTGAATGACATGAATACTATCCGTTCTGCATGCACTTATCTTTATAGGAATTTTGCCAGGAGTAATAAAAAGGTCAGGCTTATTGGAATTGCAGTATCAAATTTGGAGAAAAAGCAGGCCCAAAACACAGAACAACTGGAGCTGTTTCAGGAAGATAAAAGTGATGTAAACTCTGTTAAACAGGAACCACAAAAAAAAGCAGATGAACTTATTGATGAGATGAAACGCCTCTATGGGTCAAAGGTGACACGTGCAGTATTTCTCCCTAATTTCTTTGATAGAGAAAGGGAGTAATTTGAAATTATCTCTTTTCCGGCTAACATTATATGGGGTATATTTTTTTAGTCGCTTAATTTTAGCACCCTAATGTGGCTTGTCCACATCAGGGTAAACCACCACCTGCAAAGCAGGTGGTGGTTTCCAAGCCAAAAGGCTTTTAAAGGCATAGCCTTTGAATTAATCTTTTTAGAAATATTATAGACCACCGCCAAAGGAGGTGGTTTCCTTTTGGCAGTGAATAGAAGGAGAGGCAGATATTAAAGATAAATAGAAATTACAAGAATTTTACCCGCCTGATAAAGATTATTTCTATTATAGGGAAATACGGGTTTTCTGCATTTTTAAGCAGAATAAAAGTAGGCCTTGGAGCACTGCCGGAAAGAATTGCACACATCAAGCAGGAAAAATCCATAATTTCGCTTACTGCACCTGAAAGAATCCGTCTTGCTATTGAAGAGCTGGGCCCTGCTTTTATTAAAATGGGTCAGATCCTGAGCTTGAGGCCCGATATTATTCCTCCTGAATATGCACAGGAACTTGAAAAGTTACAGGATAAGACGCCTCCTGTCCCTTTTCAGAATATAATGGAAATTATAGAGAATGAGTTTGCAGGAAATGTTGATGATGTTTTCAGGTCAATTGATGAGGCGCCTGTGGCGAGCGGATCAGTGGCACAGGTCCACAGGGCAACTTTAAAAAACAGCGGTGAGACTGTTGCAGTAAAAGTCCTGAAGCCGAAAACCAGGGAGATCGTCGAAACGGACTTGAGCATTATCGGTCATCTGGTACGGCTTGCAGCCAGCTATATTCCCGAATTACAGGCTTATGATCCTATTCAGACGATATCAGAGTTTTCTGAAATTCTTCTGAATGAATTGAACTTTTTAAAAGAAGCAAATACTATTGAAAGGTTTTCACGGTTTTTCAAAGATAAGGATTATATCCATATCCCGAAAATTTACAAGAATTATACAACAAACAGCGTTATGGTCATGGAATTTATTGACGGGATTAAGGTTTCCAATGTAAGTGCACTGGAAAAGGCAGGTATGGATAGAAAGGCAGTTGCGGAAAACGGTGCTGAAATTACTTTGATAGAGATTTTCGAATTCGGCTTTTACCATGCTGACCCACATCCCGGCAATATATTTGTTCTCCCTGGGAATACCATTGCTCCTGTTGATTTCGGGATAACCGGATATATTGATGAAGAAGGTGTTCAGATAATTGGTAACATTCTTTTTGGTCTTATTGAAGGCGATGCAGATAAAACCATACGTTATCTTAAACGGTATAATTTCATCACAGATGATGTTGATGTTCGTAAATTAAAAATCGATCTGATTGATTTTATGGATGGAACGCAGGATATCAGGCTGTCTCAAATTAATGTCTCATCATCCATCGGGGCGCTTTTCTCAATTACCAGGAAGTACCGGATTAAATTTCCCAGTGAATATTTTCTCATATTTAAAACCCTGCTCGTGGTTGATGGTGTAGCACGTAAGCTTTATCCCCATTATAACATTATGGAATCTGTTAGACCATATATGAGAAGCTGGTTCTTTAAACAGTACAGTCCGAAGAGGTATATGAAGGAAATCCTTATTCTTCTTGATGATATAAATTACTTCCTGAAATATCTTCCCACAGAGTTGAGTTTGATTATTAAGAAGATTCGTTTTGGGCAATTGAAGCTCCCGATAGTACACGAAAACCTTGAAAAATCTGTAAGTGAAATTGATAGAACCGGGAACCGGCTTTCATTTTCAATTATTATTGCTGCTCTTCTTCTCTCCTCTGCTATTATCGTACAGGCAAAGGTCGGGCCGTTTATCAAAGGATATCCTGTATTAGGTCTTGCAGGATTTTTTACCGCTGTTGTAATGGGCTTATGGCTTTTGATTGGCATAATAAAATCTGGCAGGTTGTGAGAAGGGGGATGAATCTTTATTCATTCCTTAAATAGAGCCGGATATCTGTGTTTGAAGCCGTTGATATGGCAAATAACCGTTCCTTTTTAAAGTTATAAAGGTAGAGTTCTTTTACCGGAAGTTTTTTTTCTGGTTCATATGAGCGGGCGATTATATAACATGTATTTTCCAGTTCAGGGGGTATGATTTCCTGGATAGTGAAGGAAAACTCTTTTCTATAATGTTTTTTCTGTTTTCGGTCGAAAATAATAATTTCATTTTTATTATCATTCTGATATATAAGGTATCTGTCGTTCTGGCTGACTGATAAGAGGCCTATCCAGTTTTTACTCTTATATAATTCCTGCAGTGATTGCCCCGGCTTTTTATGTTCAAGATAAAAGACCTTATTTTCTTTTATAATGTAAAAGGTAAAATCAGTAAGGAAGAACGCTGCATCCTCTGTATCCATGGAGAGGTAATACATGATATCTCCCGAAGGGATATTCACAATATAGATTGTGTTTTTCTCTATGATAGCCAGTGTAGAGCCGTCATAAGAAAAGAGCGGTAAATTTTTCTGACTGTCAAACCCCCGGGAAAGAATAATACTTTCGTTGCCATAAACTCTATAGAGATACAGATCGTTCTCCTGTGAATAGATTATCCCATCTCCATTTGGTGCTTTCTGTATATAATTTACTCCTTCTGCAATGACACTCCTACCTTTTGTCTTTCCACGTACAATACCTAATATTTTCAGGTTATCTATTATCTCAACAAAATAAGGATTTCCATTATAAAAGAAACCTGCTTCTATAAATTTTACACCACTTAGAATTCTCTTTATTGTACTCGCCCTATTTGAAATCAGGTAAAGAGCCTGTTTATTTTCCCCCCGCTTAATGACTGATACAACTGTATCATTATCGTAATCGAGGCCTAAAGCAACGAAATAGCCCCCAGTATCAAAGCGCAGTCTTGTGCTCTTTCCGATTTCGATATTTCTTGTTACGAGATAATCTGTGCCCTCAAT
>Ga0114925_10000309_pt1 | contig 20582 bp, 21 predicted proteins | sample SumtaG_2_FD_87287 | JGI IMG/M metagenome (GOLD analysis project Ga0114925, IMG submission 87287) | Deep subsurface microbial communities from Indian Ocean to uncover new lineages of life (NeLLi) - Sumatra_00607 metaG | ecosystem: Environmental > Aquatic > Marine > Oceanic > Sediment | place... | reverse complement strand
TGAGCCATTCAAGGATAACCGGCGCACTAGGACCCGCAAGCCGAGCAAACTGGAGAACACCGGACAACGCAATCCATAAACCAAGTGGCGCAAGATCGCCCCAATGTGGATTCCAGCGGAACACGCGAAAAGGAATCTTGAAAACCTGGTCGTCCACCAACTATTCTCCCCACCTCATACAGATTGTCAACCTGCCCGTAACACACCCGTAACACACCTGCCTATGGCCTTTGGAACCTTCAGATCCCCTTTTTGTTGATTCCTATTGCGAGGACTAACTCCGCAAGCATCACAGCTCTGATTGACAAAAGTTCCCCTACAGGTATTCTTCAATTGATGGAGAACGAGATACTTCAAGGCATCAAGGCCCTCTCCTTCGACTTCTGGTACACAATAGGCCGTTATGAGACCGAGGAAGAGTGGAAGCGTCAGAACCAGATAAGAGTGAAGGAGTTCTCACAAATACTTGCGGAGCTCGGTGTTGAGATCTCGAAATCCCAGATAGGATGCACATTGCAGGATGTAGGAGCGGAGTGCGAGGCGGAGAGGCTAAAAACCGAGATGGAGATCTCCTCCCGTGAGGTCGTATCCCGTTTTCTCACGCGGTTAGGTATTCGAAAGCAGGTCGCAGGCGGCCTTTCGGAGCTTCTGCGCTCATTCGATGAGGCGCTGCTTAAAGTAACAATTGTTGCAGAACCGCAGGCCATCGAGGTGCTTGCCGAACTCAAGCGCCGAGGATACACACTTGCATTACTTTCGAATACATCCCACGGGCACATCATCCGCCGCATAATGGACAGAGAAGGCTTAAGCCCCTTCTTTGACCACCTCCTATACACCGATGAGATCGGCCCACGCAAGCCAAATCCTCAAGCATTTAGGATACTGCTGGATCGGCTAGGGACACGTCCAGAGGAGACGGTTCACGTCGGGGATCGCATCGATTTGGACGTCCTGGGTGCGCGCCGGTCAGGTATCCGAAGCGTGCTGTATGCCTCAAATCGCGCCACCTGCTACGACGGCTATCCCCATCCCGATTTCTGCATCCGCAACCTGACGGAGATTCTGGATGCCTGATACTCTGATCGATACACTCCTTGACACTGCCGTCTCGATCGATACCTTCTCCCAGGCTGCGTATCGAAGCGCCTCCCCCAGGTGGTTAATTTGGATCATACTTCTTGCGATCAACGTGCTATTCGCCTTCTGGGGATACATGGTTGGCAGGCGCAAGGGCCACGGAGCGCTGGGCGCGGTGCTTGGGTTGTTCCTGGGTGTTATCGGGATTATTATAATCTACGCCATTCGGGGACGATCTCAATCAGAATAATTGGAAATCGAAGGCTAAACTCAGACCCGCTGGCTTCTCCTCCTTAGGGACGCCAGGTTCAAGGGATAGAGAAGCGACATTGCAAGCCCGCGTATCTCACTCTTAAGGGATGCGATGTAAAGCTCCTCCTTGGCCTCGCATATCTCGTGACACACAGGAAACGGCTCGCGCCCCACCCTGGTCAGGAACTCGTAGTGCTGGCGGCTGAACCAGATGTCGCGTGCCTTCTTGGAGCGGATGTTTCCGAACGAGTAACCGCCCATCACGGTGCAGGCGATAAAGTCGCCCACCGGATTGATGTTGATAAAGTAGTGGTAGGGACACCGAAAGAGGCGGCGCTTATCCTCCAGGAGTTTGAGCACGCGCTCAACGAGGTGCATGGTGCTCTCGACTCCCCTGCTGATGCGCCCCATCCTGACCAGCTCATCCCTCAGCCACACTACCTGCTCTCTTGTAGGCTTGAGTGATTCTCTAACCGGAATCATGTGGGAACGTGCTATCTTGCGGCCATTCCAGACAGTTCTCTCTACACCTTCAACTGTGTTCTCCCATACGATTCCGAACGAAAGCCCATCAAGTCCCTCTTGGGCAACGAAACGGTACATATCCGGGATGTATTCGATGTTAAGCTTGGTCAGTACCGCGTAGATGTCTATCAAAGGATACGGTGTGCCAAGCTCTTTCCTAGCCTCTTTAAGAATCTCCACGCCCCGACGCGAGCGCTCCCAGGAGCCTTTGATTCCCCTGAGGGTATCGTTAACCTCGTTGGGCGCGTCTATGGAGAAGCGAACCTTGGAGATACCGGCTCCGATCAGCTCACGGGCAAGCTCAGGAGTCATGGCCATACCGTTGGTGATGAGGTTGCAGCTGGTGAATTTGCGTATGTAGCGCACGATCTCAGGCAGATCCTTGCGTAGCAGCGGTTCGGTAGAGGTGATGCGGAAGCGCTTCACATGTAAATCCTTGACCAGCTGGTAGACCAGGTCTTTTATCTCTTCCAACGTAAGCCTATCTCGCTCCTTCTGCCAGCGCATCCGCCATCGCTGACAGATAAGGCAGCGCTGGTTACAAACCGTGTTCACGGACATGTTCACCACCGGTGCGTAGCCTCTGGCGAAGAGGCTGATCTCTTCGGCGGCGCGCGCAAGATTCACAGCATAGATTGTAGTCATGGAAAACCAGATCGCAACATCATTAAGATCGGTTGCGTCTTTATAATTAGATAGGAGGTTAAGATGCGCAGATTACTTTTAGCAGGACTGGCCTTGCTCCTCTTTGGGTGCTATGATTACACACTGATCATAAAGATGGAACCTGACGGCTCCGGCACCCTTGTATTTGAGATAGGGATGCCGTTCGGAGAAGCCGATACCCTTGAGTTCCCGGAAGAACTCTCTCGGCAACTCGACACAACGTCGGGCTGGCAAACGTCTACCTTTACGGTAGATACGGTGGCAGATACCATCCTGCAACTTCACGTGGAAGGGAGTTTCGATTCCCCGTTTGCCTTAACTAATCTATCCCACTCCTATCTCTTCGATGCCGACAGTTTCAGTTTGATTAAAGAAGAAGGCGCGAATAAGCACTACTTTCATCTGTATAAAAGCTACGCGCCGGAATGGGAGGAGTCAGAAGATGAAGCAGATATTGATTCTGAAGGCTTCGATCTCAACGCCTACACCTGGCACGAGGAGCTGATATTGCCAGGTGAGATTATCGACCACAACGCCGACGAGCGGAAGGGCGATACCTTGATCTGGGAGCGCCGCACCTGGGACGTGTTCGAGAAGGGGTTAATTATGGAAGCCAGCTGGGAGGTAAGCCCTTAGATAGAGCCAGCCACCAACTTACCGCGGCGGATGACCGCCTGGGGATGGAAATTGAGGGAGACGAACGGATCTTCATCGAATACCAGAAGGTCGGCCTCGAGGCCTTCGCGGACAGAGCCGATGCGGTCTTCAAGATGCACGGCGTAAGCCCCTTCGGATGTGTATGCAGCAAGCGCTTCCTCTGGGGTAATACGTTCTTCAACTATAGGATGGCTCAGAAACGCCTTGATCCCCTCTGCCGGATCGGGTAAGGTTATGGGTGCATCCGAACCGGCGGCGATCCGGATACCGGCATCGAGGATGGAGCGGAAGGGGTTACTCCAGTGCCTTCGATCGCCCAACCGCTCGGCATACATCCCCCCCTCTTGACCCCATATCGTTTCAAAGCAAGGCTGCACACCAAGGATAACCCCAAGCTTTGCCGCTCGTTCTATAAGATCAGGTAGAAGCAATTCGGCGTGCTCGATGCGGTGCCTTCTAGGGTTGCCCGGTTCTATCACCTTCTGGTAGGCGCTTAAAAGCTGCCCGATCGCCTCGTCCCCTATGGCATGGAAGGTCATCTGCAATCCGGCCTCATCAGCACACCTGACAAGGGTGTCCAGCTCCTTCTGGGAGAAGTAAAGGATACCGTTGTTGCCCGGCGCGTCGGTATAAGGCTTACGCAGTGCAGCGGTATGGGAACCGAACGAGCCGTCGATAAGGATGCAGCCACCCAACCGGGTAAGTTCAAGATCGCATATCTTGCCGACATCCTGATTCTGTGGGAAGAGTGCCGCCTCTATACCAAGCCTCTCCCCTATCGATCTTATGATCTCCACGTCCCCAAGGCTCGCTTCATCGCCGATCATGACCGCCGCAGCGCTCACCCCCTTAGCAAGGAGATTCGCTCCTGCCTTGATGAAAGCCTCGATCCTGACATCACGCGGAATACGTTCCTGCATGCGTTCTACCGCAAGTTCGTTGAATCGCCCGGTGAGATGATCGTTGGCGTGTTCGATGGGCTGATCATATAGCAACCAGCGCCGCGCCGCCTTGTTCAGATATACGGAGTGACCGTCCTCGCGGCGAATGAAGATTGGAAGATCATCTGCAACGCGATCCAACTCGTCTGTCAGAGGCTCCCAGTTCGTCTCCTTTAACCTTTCCGGAGCCAAGTTGAATGCGTAAAGGAATCCAAGTTCGTGTGCAGTGGGAAGATACGATGAGAGCGAGGTAAAAAACTCCTCTCTGCTACGAACCTCCCGGAGGTCAAGGAAGACAAGCGAATACCCGTATTCAAGAAGATGTATGTGAGAATCTATATACCCAGGCAAGAGCACCTTGTTCTCGTAAATCCCGGCATCGGCTGAGGATTCAACCCTTCCGATCTTGGCAATCCTGGAGCCTTCAACCAAAAGATCGGCTCGCAAGGATTTGCGCGGTGGGGAGTGGATCAGAGCATCCTTGAATAGAATCATCCGATCTCCATGAGACTCACAAGTTCAATATGAGCGGTCTGGGGGAACATATCAGCCTTGACCGGCCTCCAGATGCTCCAACCCGTCACCGCACGTAACCAACTCCTCTATCTGAACGTTGAAGGCCTGGGCTACCATGCAAGCAGCGTGCTGCGTACGATCTCATCTGCTGCCCGCTCAAGCAGCTGCCGGATGCCCTCTTCCTCATCCAACTCGGCATCAAGCACCTCTGAGGTGGTTTTTCTATCATCCCAAAGTACGGTGTTCTTTACCTGATCCCGGCACTGGCTTTCAAAGCGCAGTTCGTATTTCCACTGGGATACGTTGCGCGAAGCATCGTAGACAGCCGCGGTGCGCCTATAGCCGGTGATACTGACCCTGAGAACGAGATCGGCCGAGGCGTCCGATGAAACACGCAGACGACCGCTTCGGGTGAAAGCCAATACGACTCCATCCCTGAGGTTCTCGGCAAGAAGGGGACGCAGGGTCTTGTTCTCAACATCGGAGATATAGATCGTTTTAAGATACGAAGGCAGGAGAGCGCGGGTTGAGTACCCACAACACCCAACGAGCAGCAATGCTCCAAAGATCACCATCTTACGCATTGTTCATTATCCCAATAGAGCAAACAAAGTCAAGGTGGCTGCAGGAGCTCGACTCAATTGACACACAACGACTTCATCACTTATTACCCAGAGGATAGTCAAACACATATACTTGCTTTACTCGCTCGTGGAACTTCATACCTAAGTGTTGTAGTATCTTGTGCTTGCGTTTACTGGCTGCGAAGGCCAGGAACCTCGCGCCCTCCGGTAGGGAGGCGAGTTTCGCTTGAGCCAGTTTGCTCAATATCTCAAGGGAGCGCTCATCGCCCTCAAGAAACGCAATCTCTCGACTTTCAGGCGTATAGCGGTTCCTCATAAGAACCAGCACTCCACCGACTTCATGGGTCACGTAAACCAACCCATCCTCCAGGAGGGAGCGGAAAAGTTCTTCTGTGAAATTACGGAACTTCCAGGTATGGGGCAAGAGTCCCTTTGAGGCGACAAACTCTTCGCTGGATCGGACGAGTGCCCAGGCCTTCTCGGTGACCTCTGCACCGGCGAGTAACTCCTTTTCATCTAACTCTACTTTCCGCAATGTACCTAAAGGCTCCCTCTGCTCGAAGTAATCAAAGAGAGCGTACTCCTGGAATCCAAGGTGATGTATTATCGCAAGGCTTGCGGTGTTGACGTCGGCGGTGGAAAGCCTTATGCTCTTGGGGCTTGCGGCAAGTGCCAGCCTTAACTGCTCCTCGGCAATCTCGCGTCCCAGGCCCTTTCTGCGATGTTCCTCGGCTACGCGTATGGCTTCTAGCCAGAGCTCTCCAGGAGATAGCTCGGTGGTCTTGGTGATACCGACTATCTCCCCTTCAATCTCGGCAACGTAGAGTCCACCCTCCTTTATCCACTCATCAAGGTAGATGGGAACGTAGTCCCAACCCTCCCAGGTGGCGGATGCTATTCGCAGGATTCCATCACGATCCTTGAAAGTCGCCTCGCGAAGTTTTATCATAGCGCTCCCTTCTTCCATTTACCTGAGGCGAAGTAGCCCCAGTTAACCGCGGTCTCAACCACGACGGACGCGCCTATCGCCAGCCAGACACCTGTGGTATCCATCCCGACTATTTGACTTAACACGAAAGCCAACGGAAGCTTGACTATCCAGTTTGCCGCCACTGCGGCCACGGCAGGGCCTAGGGTTCGTCCTGCACCGTACTGAGCTCCGGACCACGCCATGGAGAATGGTAAGATCAAAAGGAACGGTGCCAAAACCCGCAGGTAAGCCGATCCGACCTTTATCACCTCATCCTGCCCCGGGGCAAAGACGCCGACGAGCCAACCGGCGGCGAGGAAAAGAAGTGTCGAGAGAATGACTTGCAGCAGGAACCCGGATAGAGAGCTCAGACGAACGATGCGTGACGCCGCAAGAGGTTTCCTAGCACCTAGATACTGACCTACGAGGGACTGGGTGGCAACCGTAAGGCCTGTGAGGAATATAAAGGGGATGCCTATGATCCGAAGCCCCACAGTGAATGCGGCCTGAGCGACAACACCGGAAAGACCAACGATGTAGAACATCACCAAACCGGTCAGCGGCCTGGTGATCCCCTGAATCATGGCAAAGAAGCCGACCTTGAGGAAACGGACGAGAATCGCTAGCCGTGGTGGAACCACTCCAAGCAAGCCTCTTCTGCTCAGGATTATGAGTGCTGCTATCACGTTGAACAGGGTAGCCACAGCAGTGGCGATTCCTGCCCCAAGCACACCCAAGCGGGGAAAACCCAGCCAGCCGAAGATCAACAAGGGATCGAGCACCAGGTTAATAACGTTGGAGCCCGCGGAAACGAGAAGCGGGGAAAGGGTATCGCCTGTTGCCTGCATAGCGGTGAAGGAGGCAGCAGAAAAGTAAACAAACGGCAGGATAACAAAAAGGATCACAAGGTAAGGAGTGCCCACCTTCATCACCTCCGGACTGGCACCGAACAGGGAAAGTATAGGCCTGCTCAGGGGAACACCTGCAAAGGCTAAAAATACCCCCAAGAACACAGCCAGAAGGAGGCCGTGAAAAAGTGCAGCTTGGGCCTGGGGTCGGTCGTTGGCTCCTGCAAAACGGGCCACGAAAGCCATCGTAGGTGCGTTTGTCAACTGGGAAAGTGCGACAAGAACCCAGAAAACCGAGCCCGCTACCCCCACCGCGGCAAGAGCAACTGAACCCAACCGACCGATCCAGAACGCGTCCACTATGATCATAAGCTGGGTAAGAAGCGTGGAAAGCGCAACCGGCCAGGCCACAAAGATAATCGTGCCTAGCCCTGCATTCTTTAGGTTGACGACACTTAACGGCTTATCTCGTGACCGTGGAGGAGGCATCATGGATCCCGGTGGTCAGCGAAACAGGGATTACTTAAAAGCCAGGCCCTGCTGCTACTGGGCCTCTCCGCGGAACCTCTCAGGCTGGGTGGGTTGTATCTCCTCCTCTTGAATCGGCTCTTCGGGCTGCTCCTCTTCGGGTAGGGGGGCTTCCTCAGTGGCTTCCTCTTCTTCTACGGGTTCAGGGTTGTAGATCGCGTTGATCTCGCGCCAGATTTTGAGCGCTTCGTCTTCCTTTACTCTTGCAAAACGCAGGTAGTTGATCTCGCGCATACGCATCTTGGGAGTCCAGTCATACTGGCTTTCCAGGTCTGTGGCCCAGACAACGGGCATCTCTTCTTCAGATGCGAACGCTAGATTCAGGTACTCTGTCTCTGTAGCATAAAGGTCTGCAATAGCCAAGAGCTTATCCTGGATATCCGGGAACTGGGGCGCTATCCGCTTAAGATATGCAGCGGCAAAGTCACGATCCTCGGCAAGCTGCTTGTACATCCAGGCGTTGGCGTCGACGATGCGATTGAAGTCTTCTGCTCTGAGGTTATGGAACGCACCCGTTTCAAGGGCCTGAATCCAATTCTTCATCACCTCGAGGCCACAGTAGTAGTCCCCGATGCGCTCGGTCTCAAGAACCTCCTGAGCTATCGCGAAGGAACGGATGATGGCTTCCATTAGGGTCGGGGGAACATCGCGTCCCTCAATAAGATAAACCTTTTTGGGAAAGGCCTCGGCCAGCGTGTAGCCTGTACGTTTACTCTCGTAGACCCGGACAAGGAACTCTCGTCCGGACTTCTGGTACCCGGTTATTATACCCCAGTCCGGGAAAGCCGCCAACTGAAAGGCGATAACAGGACTACCTGCATCAACCGTCTGGATTATAGCATCACGCACGGCTTCAACGTTGCGCATGTTCTCCTCTAACTCGAGGTATCGGTACTCATAACCCAAGGCCCCCAAGGCTACAAGATCACAGCGGTACCCTTCGGAAGCGAGAACTGCCGAGATATCCCAGTTATGGTGCATCTGAAGACGAAAAGCTGCCCCAGAAAGCCCCATCAGCATGGGATAGTCAAGCGTATCCTTGAGGTAGTTCGCTGTCCGGGCAAGCGAGAGAATAAATGAGTTATTCATCCCTTCTTTCTCATCCAAGGGTCCTATTCCCTGTAGCAGAACCGCATCCGACGTGTATTCAAGCTCAGGCAGTTGTTGCTCGAGGTAGAGTCCCATCTGACCCGGAGGAAAGATGAAGCTCATGGTTTCCTCGCCGCGGTCAAAGATAACCTCGACCGAATCCACGGCCAGCTTCTTTACCGCTTCCAGCTCCTCTATGGACTGGACCCAGTTCCCATCATAGGAACGCAAGATATCGCCTTCCTTGATACCCACCTGATCGGCTATACTGCCTGGAACGATTCCAACCACCAAGAGGAAGGACTCATCAGAGGATCGTCCCTTCGAACGTTCGCCTCGCTTCGCGGCGTAACCCACAGTGAACAACCCTGCGATAAGGAGAAGTGGAAGGAGTTTCCACGCAAACTTCATGATGCCTCCTTAAAATTTCTTCCTACCGCCACCACAAAGGCGGTATATCCGACTTATCTCCTCCATAAAATTAGCAACCTGCATTCCACACTCAAGAGTTTACACGAAAATACGCATCTTGCAAGCCCACTAAAGATAATTGATTTTCGGCAGTTGTCAAGACCGTCCAAGCGTAACACGCGATCTTCCACTGCACATCCCTATAGGTCTCAAGCTTGACAAATCAAGCCTTGTGGATAGAATTAGCCTTGTGGCGCTATCGTCTAGTCCGGCCCAGGACACCTGGTTCTCAGCCAGGAGACTGGGGTTCGAATCCCCATAGCGCTAGTTTGCTTCAAACGGATATGGAACATCTCAATAGAATTGAAAGGGAAATCTCTTCAAAGAAGGAGCCTGCTTACTTGCAGTTGCATGAAGTTGAAGGGCTGATATTACGTTTTCGTAATGTAGCCGCGCATATCGTAGAAAAGGACCTGTATTGTCCCACAATTCTTCCGCGGGTTCAATAATGAAGTGCAACACCCATGAAATTTAGTAAGCGTACCAGGGGAAAGCCAGCCCCCTTCTAATCCTTTGAGTTCAATTAGCCCCGTTTCGGCGGGGCTTTTGTTTTACACGCATCGGTCATCCGTGTCTCGACGCGGACAATTAGCGTTGGGTAAGAAGCTTATATAAAATTGCCTTCTGGATGTGCAGCCGGTTCTCGGCCTCATCAAGGACCACCGAGTGCTCCCCGTCAAGCACCTCGTCTGTGATCTCCTCTCCGCGGTGCGCGGGCAGGCAGTGTTCGACCAGAACGTCAGGCTTGGCGTGGCTTAAGAGTTCGGAGTTCACCTGGAATGGTGCAAACAGGGACCTGCGCTCGGCGGCTTCTTGCTCCTGTCCCATCGAGGCCCACACGTCGGTGTAGATAACGTCGGCGTCGGCGGCAGCCTCATGCGCGTCGTGGATTATGGTTATTGAAGCACCTGTCTTTGCCGCTTCATCGGTTGCCGCCTTAATAAACTCGTCCTTTGGACCATAGCCCTGTGGCCCCCCGATCACCATATGGGCTCCCAGCCTGGCCGCGGTCAGCATCAGCGAGTGGCACACGTTGTTGCCGTCGCCGAAATAAGATAACTTGATTTTACCCCAATCGAACGCTTCGCGTTCGCTCGGGGACCCCGAACCTAGATGCTCATAGATAGTAAGAAAGTCTGCAAGCGCCTGGCAGGGGTGCTCGGCGTCTGAGAGCGCGTTGATCACCGGGATGGTCGCGTAGGAGGCCAGATCAACCACTGTCTTGTGTGCGAATGTTCGGGCGGCGATCGCGTCAACCCAGCGTGCCAGGTTGCGAGCCACATCAGGGACAGACTCGCGTTTGCCTAAGCCTATATCAGCAGGGGCAAGGTAGATTACGTTCCCGCCCAGCTGGAAGAATGCCACAGAGAAGGTGACCCGTGTTCTCAAGGAAGGCTTCTCGAACACGAGCACCAGGGTCTTACCTTTGGCAAGATCAAGCTCTAAACCCTTTATCTCGGCAGAGATCTTGAATAGTTCCCTGATCTCCTCACCATTTAGATCAGCGATTGAAACGAGATCCTTCTTCACCATGCCTCCTGGCGGGTCAGTTATGTTCCACAAGAAGTCTTTTTAATCGATCACCACGACCTTGCGGTTAGTCTCTCTTGTATCCGAGATAGTTCTTACAAAGTATACCCCAGCGGGTAGAGTACTGCCACTTTTATCCTGCATCTGCCAGCTGAATGGGGTGGTTCCTTCTGTCCGGGCAAGCAGACGTCCGGATGCGTCGAATACTACGACGTCCACCTGAGTGCCTGCAGGACCGGCAAAGCTCAGGTTTCCAGTGGTTATGGTCTGTATCGGCTCGATTATCGGCCTTATGTCTGCAAGTTCGTGCAATCCGCTGGGTACACCTTTGAACGCGGTTAGCACCACATCGTCCAGATACCAGCCGTCAAAATGCTCATACCGGTCGGTAGTAAGACGGAAGCGTATCTGGAGGTCAGAGGAGGCGCAGAACCTTGAGAGATCGAAGCGTTCCTCGCGCCACTCATCCTGGAAGCCTGAGAAGCGCTTTAGTGTAACCCAGCCGCCGGTCTGGCTGCTCTTTGCTTCTAGTGCGCCCCAGTCCCAGCCTTTTTCGATGGAGTAGAGATGCCAGAAATGAAGCTCCGCAAAGACCTTGTCTGAAAGATCGAGTGTAGGACTCTGAAGATAGTATAAGCTCTCGTCGTTGTAGGAACCATCCGGTGAATCGGTTATGGAATAATCCCCGGAGTGCGAGTTCTCGTCGGTCAATCCCCAGTTGGAGTACCAGCCTTCATAGTTCTGGTCGTCAAAATCCTCGGCGATAAGGGTATCCCTCCTACCCACCGGAAGCGTGATCTCGTGAATAAACTCCTCGCCTGCCGCCTGGATGGTAAGCGTAAGCGGGATCGCCGAGTCGGGCGGCGCGGAGAGGGAGATCTTTACCTGAAGCGGATCGGCTTCGTTTGTTCCGGTGGCCTGGGGTGCCAGTGATGAGATGGACGCCGTGGGTTTAACGAGTTCAGCCCTTGGATCGGATCCGCCGAGTTCAAGACCTATCCGACCGGATCCATCCTTCACGCTCATGTTATGCACCCGCGCGATAAGATCAACGGTTTCTCCGGGCGATATCTCGCCGTCCCCGCCGTCTGAGAAGTAGATACCCTCAAGCTCGGGGTAGACAGCCGCTGCCTTGGCAGTGGCAATCATCAGGGGTCTTGTATCTTCAATCTGTTCAGGAACCCGCCAGTCCTGCCAGTAGTCGGTTCCTACCTCGGGGGTCGCAGCAAATATTCGATTCTTCTCCCCGGTCTCCCCGTACATCCAGTCGTCTGAACCCCCATTGGTGTTGTAGAACTGGTAGCCCGGGAATACCGCGTAGTGACAGGCACGGGTGGCTATCTCCCCCCATGCGAAGTATGCCGCTGAGTCTTCGCAGTTTTCGTCTTTATATCCCCACGGACAGATGAAGAAGTTGGAGTGGCTGTGGAAGTTGAGTGCGGTTACAAATTCATGCTCCTTGCACAGGTTCATCACCGACTGGGTCTCAGGCTCGGAACCGGGTTCAGGGCCACGATAGAGGTTATTTTCAGGATCTGGCGAGGAGCCCTGGTTATCGTATCCCCACATGTAGGGATAGTTGCGGTTGTTATCTACTCCCTGCGGTTCGGTGCCCGTTTGCCTGCGGTTCTTGCGGTGCATGCCGCCGCCGCCAGGACGCATCTCTTCATTGTAAAGGTATCCGTCAGGGTTGATTATAGGGATGACCCAGATCTCGCGGTTATTCACAAGATAGGTGGCCAGGGGGTCTTGCCCGTAGTTTTCGCAAAGCCAGCGCGCCCATTCCATGCAGATGTTTGCCCCGATCGGCTCGCGGGCATGATGAACTCCGGTGTAAAGCACTTCAGGTTCATTCTCTTCGGTCTCCACGTTGTCCGAGATCTTTACAGCCCAGACGTAGTTTCCGTCCCAGGTCGTGTCACCAAGGCTGTCGTTGGGAAGGATCATCCTTTCGCTTATTATCGAGGGGTACTGTTCGCGCAGGGAGTCCAGGATGGCGTTTGCCTCATCGCAGGTGTAGTAATTACCGAAGTTTGTGGGACCAATCATCTGTGCGGCGTAGTAGACCTCGAGATCCTCTATGATGATCTGGTAGCTGACGCCAGCTTCCTCCAGGAGCTCTAGTCCTTCCTGTGTGCACACGATCTCTGCCCGGTAGCCGGCTTTGCCGCCAACGATATCAAATCCTGAGAGTACGGCGGGTAATGACTTCCCTTCGAGAGGAACCCCTACCTCATACCACGTCGTCGCAAAGGCGGCTGTGGCGAAAAGAACCAATAAAAATAGCCTCTTCACGTCATCTCCTTTCAAGTATCCGATTCAGGATCGTAAGGTTGACCTTTAGAATCGCCCCTTGGGGTGTGGCCCACACGACTAAAATCGGCTGTCTTTGAATGTTTCCTTCATAAACCGCCTCGCCTGCCATACTGTAGATTGCAATCTCTGCCTCCGGGTCGTAGCCTTCAAGCTGAAGGAGACCGTCAGTTTCCCATCCCTCGAATCCTTCTTCCTTAACGAGACGGTTCAAATGTCTATCTTGTTTCTTCAATATATCTTCCACCGCTTCACGGGTTGCCTCGCGTGCCAGGGGTTCTTCCCACCACTCCAGGAGCTCGGCCCTTGTTATGTATCCGTAGACCTCAGCTTCGATAGGTCTCAGGCGCGCTCTTATGATCCCGCCGTAATAGGGCTCGATGCTCTTATCAAATATCACCCGGCCCACGCGGAAGGCGGTATCTTCTCTGATCCGGACCACGTCCAGCGCCTCGAGCTTATCTGAGAGCATGGTGATGGTCCCAACCAGGGTTGTATCGTCCTCTCCTAGCACAAGACTATATGCAGATAATACAGGCAACCCTTGTTCCGTCATAGCAATACGCATCGTGCACCCTGAAAGCGACGCGAGAACCGCAAAAAGCAACACTCGATGCATTCTTTGGAGTATAGTCTGAGCTTTCAGGCAGTCAACCTAATTGTGAGGTGATAATAGTCTGCGAGAACAAGAGATGCTCTCTTGTTTTTCCGAACGAGTCTTTTACGAGCTTCGCGCAGCATCCCTTTGGAGATGTCCAGACCGATCACTGACCTTTCAGGTGAAGCTATCTGATCAAGCAGATACCCGGTGCCGCAGCCGATCTCAAGTATCCTTTCCCAGACCAAACAGTGCAAGCGCCAGGAAGAAACGGTAGAAAGGGGCTGCCAGATCATAGATGCGGGCCAGGTTCATAAGGGAAGTGAGGATCGCTTGTGCTGTCGGAAGACCTCCACCGAACCGAATCCCGCACCGCGCAGGAGTTCTCGCGCCTTCCCGTTGCCGTAACCCACCTCATAGTCCTTGTGTGCGTCGGACCCCACCGTAACACCCGTAACACCCGTAGTACCCGTAACACACCCACCCAGCTCTGCAAAGCGTTTAAGTATACGCTCACCCGGATAAGGCTCCTCGGTTGCGTGCCGCCAGCCCGCAGTGTTCAGCTCAAGGACCAATCCGGACCGGGCGGCGGCCTCAAGAATCCTCCCGATGATCTCCGCATACTCCTCCCCCCTGTAGTTCTGCGGGGCAAACAGATACTTCCTTATGTAATCGAGATGACCCAGGACCTCAAATAGACCGCTCTCTGCGACCGTAAGCACGGTCTCGAAGTAGGGCGCAAAATCCTTGCCTGCCAGCTCACGCTCCCTTACCCATCGTGAAACCAGCACATCATCCACGTAGTGCACCGATCCGATCGCGTAGTCGAGAGGTTGCGAATCCAGAAAATCCTTTATCTGGCTCTCTTTTCCGGGGATGAACCCAATCTCAGCGCCGTAGAGTATCTCAAGCTTTCCGCGGTAGAGCCCACGCAGGCGCTCGACCTCGGTAAGGATTTTGGCACTGTCGATTAGATCCACGTACGCCTCGTCTGAGGGCAGGAACTCCACGTGGTCGGCGAAGCCCGCGATCTTTAGACCCCTTGCCGCAGCCGCCCGGCATGCGCGTTCAGGAGGGAGGTGGGCGTCCGGGGAGAAGCTGGTGTGAATATGCAAGTCAACCATTGCGAATTATACCTTGATCCGGGGCGTTTTCAATTGAAATCTGTCTACGAATATTTCGATCTGCGATCCTTTCTGTGCGGGAAAAAGGGAGCATATATGGAGTGCAACGAGCGTCTCGTTGCGGTACAACAACATGGTTGTTGCACTCCAAAATCATTGATTCTGATTTTGTAGGATGCTATCTTCGCTTTGACCAAACTTCACGGTTGACGATATTCGAAGGCATCTCGCCTCCGAACACCTTGAGCACCGCGTACGCGCAGAGCTCTGCCATTGCTGAACGTGCCCCGTGGGTCGCCGAACCGATGTGAGGGGCAAGCACCACGTTTTCCATCTCGAAGAACTCGGCTGAGATATCCGGCTCCCTTTCGTAGACGTCAAGCCCTGCTACGGCAAGTTTGCCTGCCCGCAGCGCCGCAACGAGCGCTTTTTCGTCCACGATCGGTCCGCGCGAGGTGTTTATAAGGACCGCGGTGGGTTTCATGCGGAACAGCTGGTGTGCGTCTATGAGATGTTTGGTCTCTTGAGTTAGAGGAAGATGTATGGAGACGAAGTCGGCCTCATGCATCAGATAAGAGATGTCTACTTTTTTGGCGCCAAGCTCCTGCTCCAGGGTTTCGTTGCGCTCCTGGTCGTAGTAAAAAACCTTCATCTCGAATCCGCGCGAGCCGAGCGCAAAGCGGGTGCCGATGCGGCCCGCGCCGATGACCCCAAGCGTCTTGCCTCTTATCCCCTGACCGAGTAAAAGCATCGGCCCCCAGCCTGAGAATCTTCCTGCCCGCGTGAACCGTTCCGCTTCTCCGATCCTTCGGGCGGCGGCAAAAAGAAGCGCCCAGGCAAGCTCGGCTGTGGCGTCGGTCAGAACGTCAGGGGTGTTGGTCACCACTATTCCTCTTTTCGTCGCCGCATCTATATCTACGTTGTCGTAGCCCACCGCGTAGTTGGCTATCACCTTGAGCTTGGGAGCGGCCTCCATCAGTTCCGCATCTATCTGATCTGAAAGAAGCGGGATGAGTGCCTCGGCATCGGCTACCTTCTCGGCAAGAAGCTTGCGCGGGATCGGGGTAGAACCTTCGTAAACATCCACTTCGTGTCCTTCAAGGAGCTTTATGCCTGCGTCCGGTATGCGGCGGGTTACGTAGATCTTCACAGTTCGAACTTCCCTGCCTTCGGCCTTTTTCGTTTGTCCTTGGGATGCTCACCCAGGTGCTCGCAGGCACGATCGGTTACCAGTCTTCCCGAGGGTGTGCGGGCAAGGAAGCCGATCTTTAATAAAAACGGCTCGATCATGTCAACGATGGTATCAGATTCATGCTGAAGTGTAGCCGCTATAGCCTCAAGCCCCACCGGCCCTCCGCCGTAGAACCGTACGATCGCTAGAAGCAGGGTCCTGTCCAGGTCGGTCAGGCCGATCTCGTCCACACCCTCAAGTTCAAGAGCATCAAGTGCTACCTTGCTTGTGATGCGTCCGTCGGCACGCACCTGAGCAAAATCGCGCACCCTTTTAAGCAGTGTGTTTGCGATCCTTGGCGTTCCCCTTGCGCGCTTGGCTATCTCTCGTGTCCCCTCGTCGTCTACCTCCACTTCCAGTATCCCGGCAGAGCGCTTTACTACCATCGCCAGCTCATCGTCGGTATAGAACCCAACCGCCCTGGTGATGCCGAAGCGTTCCCTTAGCGGAGCGGATAGGAGCCCGGGACGTGTCGTTGCTCCTACCAGTGTGAAGCGATCCAGCCTGAATCTGTGCGAGCGGGCGTGCGCGCCCTTGTCGAATATAAAATCAACCGCGAAGTCCTCCATCGCCGGATACAAAAACTCCTCAACAACCTTTGGCAGTCGGTGCACCTCGTCTATAAAGAGCACCGACCCGCGCTCCAGACCGGTGAGGTATGCGATGAGGTCGCCTGCGCGCTCCAGAGCCGGCCCTGAGGTGGTAACGATCGGAACCTCCATCTCCCTTGCTATCACGTTTGCGAAGGTGGTCTTTCCAAGACCCGGCGGCCCGTGAAGGAGCACGTGATCCATGGGTTCCTCGCGCTTGCGTGCAGCCTCGATTGCGATAGATAACGTCTCCACCAGCCGCTTCTGCCCGATGCATTCGGCTAGCCTTTTCGGCCTCAGATCCCAGCGGGCTTTATCGTCTGGACTTTCTTTCGCCAACAAAGAGCTAGCCTCACGTTCCTTTCTATCCTTGTCTTTAGCGTCTTGCTCTGTATACCGCATCGAACAGCTCCTCCGGGGTTTGGATCCCGGGATTTTCAGTCAGGACCTCGTCCACCATAGCCACCGCCTCTGAACGTTTGTAGCCCAGCTGGGATGTGAGTACCTCTATCACCTGTGCTCTCAGCTCATCGGTAGGGACAGCTTCTGGAAGTTCCCTTTCTTCCACTTGCATCAGGGCGAACTTTGCAACCTTGCCTGCCAGTGTAGCCGCGATCTTCTCCGCCTTGGTCCGTCCCACACCTGAAAGCTTGGTCAGGGTAGTGATATCGCGTTCCTCTATAGCCCGTGCGATGGTGCGGATCGGCATGGTCAAGGCTTTAGCAGCCGCGGTGGGCCCGATGTCCTGCACAGAAATCAACTTTGTGAAGAACTCGCGTTCCACCTCGTTTCTGAATCCGATCAGGAGCGGCTTAGGCGTTCGCTCGGTCTGGTGCTGGTAGATAAACAGCTCCAAATCCGGTTCATTCTCAAGACTCATGCGATGGATTTCCAGTCCCCTGTATACAATGTGAGGCAGCCTTACCTCGTATCCTACCTGCCCAACCAGCAGGGTTATGATTTCTGACTCTTCATCCCGCGAGATAATCCGGCCTTTGAGAAAACCAATCATTTCTTACGTAGTGTAGCCACGATCGAGGCCGCAGTCAAGGCCACCGCGGCGGCGTCGGCAACGTGAGAGGGGCGAAGCGGCTCGCAAAGCCCAAGGTTCTTTGCCACTGCACGCCCTATCTGTTCCTTGGATGCGTTGCCGTAGCCGGTGAGCGTCTCCTTGGCCTGGCGGGGTGAGATCTCAAGGATATCCAGCTTGTTTTGATGAGCGGTCAGTAGGATTACCCCCAGCACCTTGCCCAGTGAGAGTCCGGTTTGAGGTGTATCCCTTCGCACGAACGCGGTTTCCAGGGCTAAAAGAGAAAGGGTATAGGAGTCAACAACTTTCCTGATTCCCTCGGCTATCATCCCCAATCTTTCCGGTATCTTCTGGGAGGATTTTGTGCCGATGACTTCCTTATGAAGAAGCTCTAATTTATCTCCCACCTCAATGACCACCACCCCGGTCGAGGCCAGCCCAGGATCAACGCCCAGTATTTTCATAATCAGCTTAACCTATCCAAAGCCCTTCGGCCTCATCCTTTTGATCTTCCCCTTTTCTCCAGTATCCGATCCACCTGGCTTAGATGATTAACTAACCGCTTACTACTCGGCGGCAAGCTTCTCCATCACCTCTTCCGGGATATCGAAGTTGGCGTAGACGTTCTGGACGTCGTCAAGATCCTCAAGCGCGTCTATGAGCTTGAGCACCTTTTTTGCATCCTTTTCTGAGAGCGAAACCGTGTTCTGGGGTATCTGGGTGAGTTCGGCGTGAAGGATCTCAGCGCCGTTATCAGCGAGAGCGTCCCTCACCGAGGCGAAATCACCAGACTCGGTTTTGATCTCGTATATCGACCCGTCGTGGCGGAAATCCTCGGCACCGGCCTCAAGAGCCATCTCAAGGGCTTCGTCCTCGCCGTAGGCATCTGCAGGTAGATGGATGATACCGCAAGAGCGAAACTGCCAGGCAACGCTTCCAGCAGAGCCCATGTGAGCGCCGTGGCGGGAGAGCACGTGTTTTATCTCGCTCAGGGTGCGGTTCTTGTTGTCCGTCAGCACCTTTATGACCATGGCCACGCCTGAGGGGCCGTAGGCCTCGTAGGTTACCTCTTCGTATGTGACCCCGGGGAGTTCGCCTGTTCCGCGCTTGACGGCGCGCTCGATGTTGTCTGCGGGCATGTTGGCGGCCTTTGCCGCATCTACCGCGGTTCTTAAGCGGGGGTTGGCATCAGGGTCGCCTCCGCCAACCCTTGCCGCCGCTGTAATCTCACGGATCAGCTTGGAGAAAAGCTTGCCGCGCCGGGCGTCGGTCTGGGCCTTCTTATGCCTTATCGTCGCCCATTTAGAATGTCCTGACATTATACTCCTCGAAAGCTATTCGTCTAGGCCTTCTCCGTATACTACTCCTATCGCAGTTCCGCCGTCCGCTTCTGCGACTGTGATAATGGCTCCCATGTCGCCTTTTTTGAGAATAAGTTGTGCTCCTTCTGTACCACTTACCGTTAATACAGATTCCCAGCCTTTGCTAGAAAGGCCTTTATAGTAAGTGGTTACACGAGTCACGGATGAGCGTGTCTCAAACGACACGTTAGTTACTTGCTTTCTTTCTTTTTGCACGGATACGGATAAGGAACTCGTGACCTTGGCGCCGGGATAAACGAGTTCCTTGGGCATATCCTTAGGGACCGTCGCATCTCCGCCGACATTTATATCGACGTCGCCGCCGCCTTCCTTTTCCAATGCCTTTTCGATTACGCGCTCGCTCACACGCTCGGCGAAGCGCTCGGGTCTGCAGCATGCGAGGACGAATGCGGCGACAAATACCGCCGCTGTCAGAAGGATGATTGTTTTCTTCATGTTTTACTCCTCCATCTTGGATTGGTTTTCAAACACCCTAAAGGGTGCTTTTGTTTATAAAAACCCGTTCCTCCTCCTAGGGCTTTTGGCTTTTTTGACGGTACTCTCGGGGCCCCTCAATAAAGAGGTTGCCGCCGTGCATATCGTTTGCCACGATGCATGGGAAGTCTTCCACTTCGAGGCGTCTTATCGCCTCAGCACCCAGTTCTGGGTAGGCGATGACCTCGGCCTTCTTTATGGAACGAGCGATTAAGGCCGCTGCGCCGCCCACCGCGGCGAAGTAGACAGCACCAAACTTTTTCATCGCCTCCAGCACCGGCTGCGAGCGCTGTCCCTTGCCGATCATACCGCGCAGACCATACTCTATAAGAATCGGTGCGTAGGGGTCCATCCTGTAGCTTGTGGTGGGTCCTGCCGAACCTATGGGATAGCCAGGAGGTGCGGGTGCAGGGCCGACGTAGTAGATGATCTGACCTTCCAGGTCAAATGGTAACTTCTCACCTTTCTCGATCAACTCCACCAATCTCTTGTGTGCGGCGTCGCGCGCTGTGTAGAGTATGCCTGAGATAAGCACCCCATCGCCAGCACGAAGCTCAGCGACTACTTCTTTAGTCAGCGGTGTGGTTATCCTCTTGCGTTCCGGCATGAGCCTCCTTTGTAGATTAGACTATATCCATGGGCTGGCAAAAGTCAACATCCTTAAAACTCGTCAGGTTTACATCGCACTCGTCACAATTAAGCTGGTCAAAAGCTCCCCAAAAGCTGGTCAAAAGGTGGTCAAAAGTTGGACATTTTGGGGTGATTCCGGGACTTTTTGAGTCTTTTTGAACGATTTTAGACACCCCAGCAGAGACGTTTCGCGTCAGGGTTGAGTGCTACTCGTCATCCGCTTTCAATTTAGAAATAATTTTGCTCCGCAAGCGTCGCCCTTCGGAGCACTTTTCATTCTACATTTTGCACTTTGCATTTTGCACCCTTGAGGGGGCACTCCGCATTTTGATATTTGATTTTTGAAATGGGAGGACACCCTCTCAGGGTGTCCGGGCAGCCTGGAGAGGCTGAGCCACATAATCGCGCCCAGCATCTTGATGACGACCCCATACCGTCCATCCGAGAACCTCGTAGGGGTCGACCTTTAGGTCGACCCAGAAGAATTGAACATGAACGGGCCGACTTGAAAGTCGGCCCCTACGAGCTCGTTGCCGTCAGCTGTGAGCGGTCG
>Ga0114925_10000308_pt1 | contig 20606 bp, 17 predicted proteins | sample SumtaG_2_FD_87287 | JGI IMG/M metagenome (GOLD analysis project Ga0114925, IMG submission 87287) | Deep subsurface microbial communities from Indian Ocean to uncover new lineages of life (NeLLi) - Sumatra_00607 metaG | ecosystem: Environmental > Aquatic > Marine > Oceanic > Sediment | place... | reverse complement strand
CAGGGACTGTGGCTGCTGCTAACGACTCACCCTTAGCCAACACGTCATAAGCCGAAAGGCTAAATGATGCTGGTGTCACTCCCATATGAAGAGTGGCATGAGCTTGGGAATCAAGATCCACCATGAGGACTCGCCGACCTGCTCGAGCTAGCCCAACAGATAGATTGACGGATGTTGTTGTTTTTCCAACTCCACCTTTTTGATTTGCTACGGCAATTGCTTGCATAATACCAAGAGGATAGAAAGCGTTCCGCACAAACAACAGGCCGATTTCAACGGGTTTTGTGCTATTCATGCAGAGGATTCACGTCCTGAATCCAATCCTGAAGCCCTTTACCAAGTCGACCAAGGGCAACTCGACCAGGTTGTCCAACAACAGCCATCCAGCCTCCTTGGGCGTCAAGATTCACAACAACTGCTATTTGCTCATCCAGTTTTGGATCACTGAATACAAAGGCATAGTCCCATATTTCCATCGGCAAGCGCTCTGGAGGGCCCATCACTCCCCAGCGAAAACCAGCATCTTCCACGAAACCCCGCCGCAAATGCACAATTCCTTGGGCGTTCGTTATCTCACATTTCTGGGTTGCCAAAAGATGATGAGCACTGTGGTCAAGTGACAACTTCCAAAGTTCCACCACTGGAGCTTTTGTAATGTGCCGAGATACTTTTGGTCCGTAGAATTCCAGACAGTTTTGTGTCTGAGTCCTTTGATACGAGATCGCCACGATTGCAGCACCGACCCCAAACAGGAGGATGGCCAGCACAAGTAACGATCCAGCCCGACTTTTTCGTTCAGCATCCGAAAGTATCATGCTCTCTACTATATTTTATATGACTCCGTTAGAGTGCATAATCTATTTGCACTCTCCCTAGTATACTCTGGAGCCCAAATATTATGTCGAATGCCCTTGACCCGTACCGTGAAGCTCTTGTTGTAGAACACCACACCATTTGGCCTGAAGAGTACGAAGACTGGTCATCCGCAGACAAGCTGCGAGTTGAAACGCTTTTGCATGCAAATCCAGCAGAAGCGAATGACCTTGACTACATCCGTCAGCACAGTGGTTTTGCACGTGTCATTACTGTTACTCCGAATGATCTTGAACGGGTAAGTGTTGCTTGAACGTGCATACGATCAAAGTCCATCTCACGCGTGACGCACAAACTGATCAGTCGTACGACATACTGATTGGTGATGGCATTATTGGCCAGATTGGTCAGACACTTGCAGATAATTCTGTAACGCGATGTCTTGTCATAAGCGATGCCTCAGTCGATATGCATGCATTGAACGTCATTAAATCAATACAAGAGGTTGAGGTTACATGCCAAGCACTAACCATTCCCTCCGGTGAGTCTTCAAAATCACTTAGTCAGGCTGGGAATATTTGGGAAGAGATGGCCCTGCAAGCAATCGATCGAAGCACTCATATTATTGCTGTTGGTGGTGGGGTCGTGGGGGACCTAGCGGGTTTTATTGCAGCAACATTTGCTCGAGGCCTGCCCCTGTGGCACATACCAACAACACTTGTTGCGCAGGTCGACAGTGCTATTGGAGGAAAGACCGGCATCAATCTTGATGCAGGAAAAAACCTTGTTGGTTGTTTCTGGCAACCACAAGGCGTCTTTTCAGATATCCAAACACTCTCCACGCTGCCTGACCGAGAATACCGAAGCGGTTTAGCAGAAGTAATCAAATATGGCATCATCCTTGATGAAGAGTTCTTTGGTTGGCTCGAAGACCATACCGATGAACTGTTGTCCAGAGAATCTTCCGCTCTCATGCATGCTGTGAGTCGTTCCTCTGCCTTGAAAGCTCACGTTGTGGAAAAAGACGAACGTGAGGTGACTGGCCTGAGGGCAATCCTTAATTACGGACACACGTTTGCACATGCGTTTGAAAAGGCGGCAGGCTACGGGACACTTTTGCATGGAGAAGCTGTATCGATAGGAATGGCATGTGCTGCTCGGTTAGCACACAGTCTTGACCGTGTCGGGGAGGATATGGTCTGTCGACAAAATACTCTCATCTCAAAATTCCAATTACCACAATCACTCCCGTCTTTAGACGTGTCCAAAGATGATCTCATCACAATCATGGCCCGTGACAAGAAATCCGTTCATGGTCAACTTCGATTTATCCTGCCAAACAAGATAGGGCACGTTGAAATGATTGCTGATATTCATCCCGATCTTGTGAAGTCTGCGATACAATGATCGGTTCTCAGTGCTTTTTTCTTAGATGAATTTTGTGGGTGAGCCCGCCGTCTTGATCACCAATGCGTCTCAACAGCAAGACCACCCTGGTCAGCCATTGGCATTGGCACGACTCGAACCTCAAGCCCCACGAATTGAATTTCTGTCTGACTGACAGCTCGGGAGCTTGCCCATGCCAGATACCAACCAAGAAAGGCTTGTGATGGATAGTGTGAGTTCTCAGTCATTCTTGCAAAGCCCACAAATGTTGAACACACGTAAAGTGTTCCTTTGAGGAGTGGGCTTTCTGCCATATCTGCTGCCGCGAGAAATGGAATGGCGCCCACAAATGCGTGACCACTCACCCCATTGTTATCGTTAAATGGTCGCCACGCGCTGCCGGCCTCTTCTTTAGGCCTTGATGCTCCAGTAAACCACTGCAATGCATAAAGTGGTGGAGCCCCAACAGCAAACATGCGCAAGGACCGACCACCCCATTCTCCAACGGCATCACCGACCGGAAAGTTTTCAAATGCAACTCCCGTGGCATACGCCGCTCCGAAAATAGGCAGAGCATAACGCCCTTCACCAATATCATTGCAGCCAGAGAAGAACTTTCCGAGGCTTGTGGGGGCAACACCTCTCATCCATGCATCTTGCATGGTCTGATCAAAACCAGTGTTTGCCATAATTGCTCCTGCACCAAGAGCAGCAGACAGACAAGCAAGATTTTCACAACAGTAGAAATTTCTGTAGTCACTCATGACCGCATGCCACGCCCGAGACACATGAGGATGACGGCTTCCTATCCATGGCCGTTCATCAATTGGAGGAAGGGGGAGTGCCTGAGCCGACAATGGCTGCTCTTCAGGCATGGGAAGTTGGTAGGAGGAACCATCGATTGGAGATATTTGAGACACCAATTTTACAGTGATATCTTCTTGTGAAGGTGGCGTGGCATCCACATGCCAACCAACTCTGGATGCCAAACTTCCTTCCTCGAACCCTGACAACGATTGTGTTTGAACAACTGCATCAATCCAAGCACCTCCAGGAGCAGGTACTACCCTGACAACGACGCGTTGACGCCGTGGAGGCCATACCCCCGATTCATTCGACAGATGAGGCTCTACCCAGGCCGACTCAATAAGCCCGGGCTGGGGTGGAGTCCCGAAGAAAACGGGTGGCCTTGCGTGAACAACAGGCCAATCAGCGCGTACTGTAGCCAACGTTTGGTTCCACACACGCTCGCCATCATGTCCCTCCAGAAACATACTGCCATTACGGCGAGTCTCCTCTGCTTGGCTCATAACAGCAGATATAATGCAAACAAGAGACACCACAATGGTGATGCGGAGTTGCGAGAAAAGGAATATAAACGACCGTAAAGCAGCCATAGCGTGGCACTATCCTTAAAAAAATATTCCTCAGGAGTGTTTCAACAGTCACGTCATGGAGCAAGGCATTTTTTTGGCAAATCAACGATGATATGACCAAAAAACACTCTTCTATTTTCGTTGCCAATTCCAAAAAAGCTTTTAAATGTCTCCTACGAAAGATGGGGAACAATGAAAATCATCACATGTACACATGCCTTGCCACACACAAGCATGCACACTTATGTTTCATCTCCCTAAAACGCATTTTCTTAGGCAAAATGACGTTTTCTCACTGAACACATCTTTGAGATTCGTACAACTTTTCCTAGCTTGAAGACTGGAAGTTCTGACAGGCTTGATAAACCAGGAGAGATAAAAACATCATTACGTACACAAACATGCAACTTCTCAACATTACCCAACATAACACAGCACTTTTATAGCTTATCAAAGCATTAATGAGCGCTATGCCAACCAGTAGAAGGCATACTGCCTGATCCATTGTGAACTCGGCCTGAGGATCGTGATCAACATGTTGAAATAGAAACGCGATACCCTATCGAATCAAAAATTATTGTTCCCGGATTGGGGGATCGCGGTTGGCATGTTGTACGTCTCCCTTCCTGCTGTCTGATAACAAAAACTCCTCATTCAAATAGCTTTCTGGGAGTGCCGGATGACTACGTTGCATCTTCTTTCAAGTTAATTTGTTCCCGTAGCATGTTGATTTTTTCTTCCTGTAAAAGAATTTTCTTTCGAAATGCTGTGAATATTATTTGTATCAGGGTCAGCGGGCCCACAACAATTATTAAAACAGGCACATCGGGAGTGGCACCAAGCCAAAGCATAAAAAAAATAACACCCAAAACCATGAGTGATGGAAGCATAAAAAGTACTTCAGACCACTTCGAAGAAAACCTTTTTTCAAATTGTTCTTCTTGCATAATCTCATACTTGCTCTTTTTCTTCTGTGTCACACCAATCTCCTTTTTCTTGAGCTTACAAAACACTCAGTTTTGTAGATTTTTTTCATCATGCTCATCCCAGCCCTTGGGTACTTTCTTGACGGTAGGGTAGTGATCAAAAACATGACCGTCCCCTAGCACACGTGGATCACCTTGCCGCTCAAGTTCCTGAAACATCGTTCGTCTTAGACGTTCCTGAATTCCAGCATAGGCATCGTTTGCTGCGAGATTGATCACACAATCTGGATCTTTTTTTACGTTGAAGAGCATTTCTTGAGGTCGTTTTCCGAATGCATGCTCCCAATATTTATTGCCGGGACCACGATCCATAATCAGTGATTTTGTTGGGCTACCATCGGTATCTTTCAAACCAAGCTCTGGATTACCGCAAGGCCACCGTTCAGGACAAAAGTTGTACACAAACAGATAGTCACCAGAGCGAATGCCGCGGGCAGGATATCCTAATCCAGCAATCGATCCAGGACGTGCATACACATCATTGCGTTCACGACCAATCAAAAGAAACGAACGTTCTTGGGTCGGCATATTATCAAGGAGATCGACAAAACTGTGACCCGTCAGATCCATTCCGGAGTGGTCAGAGGGAATGCCTGCAAGCGAGAGAAACGTTGGTGCAAAATCAATAAAACTAAGAAGCTCAGAAATGCGGCGACCAGGATTCTTGATTCCTCTTGGCCAACGCATGACTGTAGGCACACGGTGAGCATCATCGAATGTATGCCCCTTCACTCGCGGAAAAGGCATGCCATGATCTGATGTCACAATGACAAGTGTCGTTTCACGAAGGCCAAATCGATCAAGCACATTGAGCATTTCTCCGACATGGCTATCGAATCGTTCAATCTCGGTAGCGTAATCAAGCATATCGTTTCGAACAGTATCATTGTCTGGCCAATATGCAGGAACGTGATCAATGTCATCTGGTTTCTTTCCAGATTTTTGACCAGCTCCCGATTCATATCCTCGATGGGGATCTGAACTTCCGTACCAAAAAAAGAACGGCTGATTGTTGCTTCGATCCTCGAGAAATGCCTCGAATGCGAGGTGAGGAGTAGCCTTACTGCCAGCCGGCACCTCTGGCAAATCAAAGTCTCGTGGTTGGCCATGGAGATCAGTAGCGCGACCAGGCCCCCAGACCTTTCCTTTTTTCCCAACAGCGAAACCATTTTTTTTGAGCACTTCACTAAACACTGGTAATGCAGCTGGAAAAAAATTCTGGTGATTCGCGGCATCTTCGTTTTGCCAAGAATTCCGACCCGTCAATAAGGCCGCTCGACATGGAGCACATTTCGCTGACACCACGTAGAAGTTGTCAAAGACAATACCCTCTTGAGCAACTTGATCAATATGTGGAGTGTTTACCCATTCACAATGGTATGCCTTCCCAAAATGACATGATGCATCATCCGCAATAATAAAAAGTATATTCGGTGAAGGTTGCACCTCTGCAAAGCAAGGGTTGAGGTTCACCATAACAATCAGGGAAAAGCATGCAGATAATAAACTTCTCATACCTTATATCTTTCTTTGATTTTTATGTTTCAATAAATGACGTGCCGATGACAAAAACATACGCGACAGCATACTCCATGCAGAGCCTGGGCCTCACGGTCTTCCTCACCAAACACCACGTCATCGTCAATGTCATAGCCATGGTGCATGTTCGTAAAAAGATGCATTGGCGTATCGATTAACTCACGAATGACAATACATTTCAAGCAACCATGATGCCGGCCACATATCGCTAGCAAAAGAAAATGAACAGTACCAATAAGAAGCACGACGTTTATCTTCGAGGATCAAGGACGTGCCGTATGTGCCATGCATGTCGGATTACTTTGCATGAACACAACCGTCTAGTTTTCATCTTTCGACTTCCATGCAAAAGTTTTATTAACACTTATGGTTAAGGCTGAGGCAAGAAAGAAAACAGTGAGTGACAACCACGCCTTCCATGCAATCTCGTTATCCCATAATTCCAACCAGATTATTGCAAGGCTCAGCACCAACCCCATCACGATGCACACAATACACACTGTTAGACAAACTTTACTGACCAGATCTAAAATCATGCTTTTTCCCCGCTACTTTTGGTTCAAGAAATCGCATGATCGCATGGTTAATGAAGGAGAGCAAGAAAAGAACCCATAACGAAGGCACGCTTATAACGCTCAAACAGAACCCATAGACGCAACAAAGAATTGCCTGCACGATTACGCCCGATACAGAGCGACCTGGTATATCCCTCCCAAGGTCAGCGAGACCAACAAAAAAACCAAACAACAGCACTGAGATAACGATGGTACAAACTGACAGCGGAATGAGCCATTGAATAGAGTATCGATAGAAACGAGAACTTAACCCGTAAATACTCAATCCAATGAGAAAGCAGTATGGTGGGATTTGCCACACAAATGGGCCAAAGGCTGTATGTGATAAATACGCACCAAGGTATCCCCACATCACGCCACTTGCAGCTGCGGCGAGAATAGCCCAACGCCTTCTTTGAACAACCTGCAGGATGTGCTGAAAAGCCTGCAGGAATGATGATGTCGCACTGGGAGCATATCGCACCATGAGCTTACCAAATTTCTTAATCAGGGAAACTCACACACTACAGCATTCCGTTACAAATAGCACGGTTTGCCATACATCAATTCGTATGGTCTAAGCTTCGATCAACCCATTCACGCAACATGGTGAGCTGTTGAAAAAAATCCTGTTCGGCAATGTTGATAGGGCTCTTAAAAAAGCACGCCAACCACTCTAGCGCACCATATTCACCATTTCTCGATGCTCGGTCTACTAAACGCACTAAATCGAGTACCAGTGGTGCTGCCAGAATTGAATCACATCCTTGCCACGTGAACTGCATTGTCATCGGTGTTCCAAGAAAGCCCCGAAAATGAATATGGTCCCATGCCGTTTTCCAATCACCTAGACTCTCGATGTATTCGATCGACACATGAGTCTGGGGCGGGTATCCGAGGATGGAAGCAAGTAGATGATCTTTACTCTTAACTTTTGCTGACTTATTGAGTGGATCATCTAGCACTTTCCCATCCATATTCCCAAAAATGTTGTGCCCCACCCAACTCATTACATCAAGATTTCTAGCAGCAAACATGGGTGCAAGAACACTCTTTAGAAGTGTCTCACCTGTTTTTCCATCACATCCTGCATGGGCAATGTGTTGGTCATACGCTACTTGTTGCATGCATTGAGGTGTTGCTCCGACGGAGGGGGTAAAGTTGATGTATGAAGCTTTTGCTTCGGCAGCAGCCAAATAATACAAACTGCTTGCAGGCAATGGGCACTTTTCCTCACTATTGAGCAGTGGTTCAACATCCTTGAAATCTTGAGGAATGGGCATGGTTGGAGGGGGCTCTGTGGAAGCCACGTTGACGACTATTACATTGTCAAGATTCTCGCTTCGCTGAAACGCTTGAATATCGTCACGGATTCGATCAATGGCTTGCCGTGGCGTTTCCACAAGATGAACACTATCACGATCGGCAAGACTTCGGATCGTATCACCTGCCGACACAAGCGTTCCAGGACGCAACCTCGACTCAATGTCTCCAAACAATGTGGCCGCTCCTTCGAGAAGCTGCGGCGTGATGGCTCGGCTGTCATTCCACATTTTTTTGGCCTCATCCACGAGATGGCCACCTCGAATATCATGACCTCCAACCACAATGTTTGGGAAATCAACAAGTCCTAAATTCTCAAATGACTTTGTTGCTGTGATAAGGCCAACAGGATCGATCGCCTTTTGCTGGAGAGCGGCCAACCCAACCATAACGGTAGTAGATACCCCTCCCTTTGCCCCGATAAGCCACATGCCAACCCGCGAAGAAGAATGATTGTTATTCATGTGATTATTTTTTCTGATTCCAACCAATCGTCAAGGAGAGGTAACAAACAACTCCGTTCGGGCTATGACCATGCAATCCAACCTGTACAAACTTCATGATTTCATTTTCCATCACTACAATATGACCGACCAAATGAGCACACACTTGTATTGTGAGCAACGCCACCGAGCTTCATCTGATTAGGTGCTGCCGCATGTTGAATGATCCCCCTAGCATCCCACCCAAGCCATGAACCTTACTGATATTCTTTCGCACTGGTGGGGATTTGATACGCTTCGCCCACTTCAAGAAGAAGCTATCGATTCCGCAATTGCTGGACGCGATTCTGTGGTTGTGATGCCGACTGGTGGTGGCAAAAGCCTGTGCTACCAACTCCCTCCACTGATCGGAAATACGACGGATGTCGTCATATCCCCCCTAGTAGCACTGATGAAGGACCAGGTGGATTCTCTAGAGGCTATTGGCTATCCAGCTGCTGCCTTATATGCGGGCATGACGCGACACCAACATCAACAGATTAAGGACCGATTAATTGCCGGTGACTTACGGCTACTTTTCACAGCTCCAGAGCGTCTTGTAAATACTGGTCTTCTCGACCTTCTGGCTGAGGCGGGAGTAAAACGTTTTTCGATTGATGAAGCCCATTGCATTAGTCATTGGGGGCATGACTTTCGACAAGAATATCGACAACTCGCCATGCTCCGTGATCGATTTCCTCAAGCAAGCTTTCATGCCTTCACGGCAACCGCCACACCAAAAGTACAGACAGATATTATTGAACAACTTCACTTGCGCGATCCTGAAGTCCTTGTGGGCACATTTGATAGGCCAAATCTTACATACCGCGTCTTACCTCGAACATCCAAAATAAAACAAACACTTGAGATCTTAGGGCGTCACCATGGAGAAGCATCGATTGTATATTGTCTTTCCCGTCGAGAAACCGAGCGGCTCGCTGCAAAACTATCCCATGCTGGCATTCTTGCTCAGCCGTATCATGCAGGTCTCGATGCCGCAACACGTCACGCGACACAGGAAGCATTTTCACAGGAAAAAATAGATGTTGTTGTAGCGACCGTTGCCTTTGGCATGGGTATCGATCGATCAAATGTGCGCCTTGTGCTTCATACGTCATTGCCAAAAAGTTTAGAAGCTTACCAACAAGAGACGGGAAGAGCCGGCCGAGATGGGCTCGCTGCCGAATGCGTACTCCTTTATTCATCTGCAGATGTATTTAGCTGGGAGTCACTTATTAGGAAAAGTGTTGCCGAGACCGAGATTTCGCAAACTGAAGCACACGAACTCCTCAACGCGACAATCCAGCACCTTCATGCAATTCGAAGGTATGCTCAAGCCGCCTGCTGTCGCCATGCAACGCTATCAGAGTATTTTGGACAGCCGTATAGGAATACAAACTGTAACGCATGTGATATTTGTCTTGGTGAGACAGAAAACCTCCCAGATTCTACTCTGATCGCACAAAAGATCATTTCATGTGTAGCGAGGGCCGAACAACGGTTCGGTGTACGACATATTTGTGAAGTTCTTCGTGGGGCACAAACAACTGGGATCATTCGTCATAGTCATGAACGTTTATCCACGTATGGTCTCCTCTCAGAATTGGATCAGCGCACTACTGAAAATCTTATGCACCAACTGCTCGATCAGGACTTACTTCAGCGGAGTAGTGGTGACCGCCCAGTTGTAATGCTCAACACAAAATCATGGGAAGTTTTAAGAGGTGAAAGAGAGGTCATCCTTCTCCAGCCAAGTTCCACACAAACAAAAGCATCAAAAAATGCCTCTGATGATTGGAGTGGTGTTGATCGGGATCTATTCGAACGACTCCGCGTATGGCGACGCCAAATTGCACTCTCACGAAACAAGCCGGCATGGACTATCTTCGATGACAAGTCACTTCGATCGATTGCCAGCCAAAAACCACAGACTCCTGCCGACTTATTGCAATGTAAAGGTATTGGTGAAAAACGACTTGCTGACTTTGGTGCTGCAATCCTTAATATTGTGAATGAGAAAAACCAAATGTAGTTCACTGTCGGCCACGATTATTGTGGCTGAGGGGCGCCGATTATACTGCCTCGTATTGCCTCAGGCTTCCTTGTTCCATAACCCAACCTCGTGACTGAGAAAAAACGGGGCTGACATTTTGCTCAACGATGACATTGCTTATTCCTCTCCTTGTAAATGCTGCGATTACCTCAACAAGTTGATGCACTCTCGAATGAGACAAACATCTCAGCGGTTCATCAAGCAACAACAGTCGAGGACGACTCACGAACGCCCGGGCGATCGCGAGCATCTGCTGCTCTTCGCCAGCAAGTTCGGTAACTTTGGACTGCATTTGAGCACCAAGCGAAGGAAACAGTTCGCACACCTCGGCAATATCGCGACGCAATTGCCAGCGATCACGCTGGGTATACCCTCCTAACTCCAAGTTTTCTTTAACACTCATACGTGAGAAAAGGTTTCGTTTTTCAGAACAAAAACCAATACCTAATCGGATAATCTCATGTGGCATTAAGCCTACCAGCGCACGGCGACGGTAATAGATGTCACCAGACTGGATCGGCACAACACCAAGTATTGCAAGCATGAGTGACGTTTTACCGGCACCGCTTTTACCAGTAATCAACACTGATTCTCCCTCAGCCACCTCAAAGGAAGCGTTGATCACCTTGGCGATTGGTCCAAAAGAAACATTCACCTGATTCACGACAAGTAACGGCATGCGATTCTCCCTAAAGCAAATTCGTTACAGGACGTTTTTTTACGCGCAAGTCATGACGAACATTTGTAAGAGCACCCTCAGCTATTTTCACCCCTCGATCAAGCACAACCACTTTATCACTAATATCACTTGGGAAACTCAAACTACCACTTGTCATCAGCAAGGTAAGTCCTTGATCCTTCATACGGTGAAGCAGCTCCATAACAACAGCAACACCCTTTTCATCAAGACCGGCCATTGGCTCATCCAGTAAAATGAGATCTGCATCAGTAGCCAAAGCCCGTGCAATTTCCAAACGTTTACGATCAAGAAGGCTTGTATCACAAGCCAAGTGATCTGCCATCGAACCGAGCCCCACAAATTTGAGGATTTTATTTGCCTTTATGTGCGCATGCTGTTCTCCACGATGGTTCGCAGGTGTTCGAAGTAAAAGTGCGATGGAACCACCCGGAATCATCCGGTCAAGGGCAACAAGTACGTTCTCTCGAACGGTCATATTTTCAAATAATCGAGGGTTTTGAAATGTGCGGGCTATTCCTGCACGTGCAGCAATATGCGGTGAACCTCGACTACGACTCCAGATTACAATGACACCAGTTGCTCCAATAATCCAACCTGCCAAAAGAGCTGACCAACCACGAATACGAATGCGAGATTTTCCAGCAGCTAGACGATTGAGTGTGTCATCTGGGATGGGAGGCTGTCGCTGTGATGGCTCAGCAGCATCTGCCATATCCGATGTATTTGGCACTGTACTCGGACCGATGCGGCGTGCGGTTACAGCAGCTTGCAATTGATTTTTTAGGGACTTTGCTTCTTCAAAATCATCACATACTACAAGAACATCTCGGCCGTCTGCACTGACCACTCGCCATTTTCCTGCTAATCGATCCAAGGCTAATTCGGCACGAAAATAACTTCTTAGGCGACGACGTGCGGAATCAAAAGTAAATGATCTATCGAAAACCATACCCCGCCTAACAACTGCTAACCATAACCGATCTATATCCACTGCTGCTGCTGCTACTAATAATCCAGTAATCAATCCGATGCTTATTGCCATCCAGAAAACACCTGGACCAAAAGACCGAGTAAGCCTTCGTCCTCGAAAACGTACGGAACCATTTGTTGGCTCACATTCACCGCTGATGCAGTCACAAACAGTTGTTTTTCCTGCTCCTTCCGAGCCAGCTAATACAACGAACTGTCCATCAGAAACATCGAGATCAAGGTCGGTCACTGCAACAAGACCACCAAAACGCATTGATACTCGATCAATATCCAGAATAGGAATATCTGATGCCTTTGCAGAGAGTTTTGAATTCACTGCTGTCCTCCACGGAGTTCGGCTGCGAGCTGACGTGAAGGTATCAATCCCTCCGGACGAAACCGCATCACCATGACGAGTACAAGTCCCACCATTGCTAGTCTCCACCCACCAAACGATAAAACTCCTTCGGGAGAATGATTAAGGAGCTGCTGAAGAAGTGTGTCTATCCAAGGAAGAATAACGGTATCGAAACCAACAAGAATCGTTACCCCAACTAATGTTCCGAGGACACTTCCAAGCCCTCCAAGAATGACAGCACATAATATCATTATTGAACGGTTGAAACTGTATGCATTCGGATCAGCTGTTGTTGATAACATCGCGGCGTATAGACAGCCTGCTAAGGCCGCAACAGCTGCTGACATAGCAAAGGCAGATAGCTTTGTTTGAGTGGCAGAGATTCCAAGAGAGGCTGCTGCTGTAGCATCTTCACGCACGGCTACCCAAGCTCTTCCCAATCTTGAATTTTCTAGTCGCTTCATTGCCCAAACGACGCCAGCAAGAGCAGAGAGTGTAAGAAAGTAAAACCATCTCGGATCTACAACAAAGGCTGTACCAAGGTCGATATTCATGATCGAGACACCCGCGCCCGGAGGGGGGACAGGATTCAGACCCTTCATACCCCCAGTAACCTGTTCAAGGTTACGAAGGCTAGCTGTCACAAACTCACCAAAACCTAATGTAACAACCGCTAACGTATCACCACGAAGCCGAAGAGTCGGTGTACCCAAAGCAAAACCGATACTTGCTGCAACAGCAATACTCAGAACAGTTGCCGCTAACCAACCCATCTGAAACGGGAATAGTGGCACCGTGAGAATGGCCATGGTATACGCTCCTATTCCAAAGAAGGCAGCAATGCCTAGATGGAGAAGTCCGGTATATCCAACCATCACATTCAAGCCTAATGCAAGAATGCAGTATATGAACAAAATCGTGACTTGGCCTCCTAACGCACCACGAAGTGACGACACACCAAAAGGAGCAAGTGCAAGAGCAACAAATGCAAAAATCTCCCAATGTTCCCGAAACCAGTTTTTCACATCAGACATCAGGACACCTCCCGTGCACGTTGTCCCAGCAATCCTTCCGGACGAAAAACAAGCACGATCAGTAAAACAATAAAGACAAACGCATTGGCCCAACGTTCTCCAACATAGGCTGTTGAAAGTGCACCAACCAAGCCCACCGCGAAACTCCCAATGACAGCTCCTCTCAGACTTCCCAGGCCTCCAAGAACTGACGCTGTAATTGCCAGAAATCCTGTTTGGAAGCCCATCTGATAGCTAATGGTATTCGCTGACAATCCTGTCACGACACTTGCTGCTCCTCCCAAAAAGCCACTGAGGAAAAATGTAGCCCTAATAACCTTATTGACATCGACACCTATGAGTGCAGCTGCCGTACGATCTTCTGACACTGCTCGCAAGGCTTTCCCAAAGCGAGTGAGACGAATCAAGGCCATGGCGAGAGCAATCAACGGCATGACCACTAACACGACAAGTAAATCATTCCATGTAAATTGAATTTCTTGAAAGCGAAGAAGGTTTTCTGAAGGTAAGGGCTGAGGAAATGATCTGTCTGGAGCACCAATCCAGAATAGTCCTATATTCATTGCGATTAGGGATACACCAATGGCCGAAACAAGGGGAGCAAGAGGCGGAGCATTCCTCAAGGGCTGATAGACCAAACGATCAACTACCATGCTTAGCAATCCACAGAAAAGACCACAAAAGATCACAAGTGCGTAAATACCAATCCATGTTCCAAGGCTTGGTGGTTGTCCTGTGGAAACAAGGCCCATCGGACCCACAAGAGAAAGCGCAAGGCATGCACTGAGCATGATCAAATCACCGTGCGCAAAATTAATGAAGCGAAGAACTCCATAAACCATTGTGTAACCGAGAGCCACAAGTGCTATAAGAGATCCGTTTGTAAGCCCTATCACACACTGCTGAAGCAAGAACAGAATGGACACAGCTTTTTCTCCTCAGAATATCTTTTGCTCTTTTTTTTACTCACTATCCACTTCATCCGATGTAATGGTCTCGATAAACTCAAAGCGACCCTCCCTCACAACGCTTACTGAAAGTGAATCGAGCGTTGTATCTCCATTTTTATCAAATTCCCATTCCCCAAGCGCTCCATCAAAGTTTTCCATATTAAGCGCTGATTTCGTTATTTGAGATCGATTTTTACTGCCCACTTCCTCAACCGCGGCTAGAACCACTCTTGCAGCTTCATAACCATACACTGCATAACCTTCCGGAAGTTCACTGTACAAATGCTGATAGCGTTCGACAAATGCTGCGCCCTTACCTGTAAGTCGCTCAGGAGGCAAGCCACCAAATGTGACGAAACATCGGCCTTCCAAAAGATTGGCTCCAGCGGAATCAATGAATGCTTTTGACTTGCAACCATCGGGCACTAAGAGTGGTACGTCAATTCCAGCGCTGGACATATCTTTTGCAAGTTGACCTCCCTTGCTTTGTACAGAACCACCAAAATAGATAAGCTCGGGGGATGTTGACTTAACGCTTGTCATGAGTGATTTAAATTCACGCGCTCTCGGATCAATAGAGTCGTGCCCAAGAACACTGACATTAATTTCTCGGCAGCGTGCAGCAAATAAATCTGCAATGCCTCGACCGTACACCTGCCCATCATCGAGAACATAGACTGTTTCAAACCCTCGACGTTTTACCCACTCAGCTGAAAGTGTTCCTTGCAGATCGTCTGCTGGTACAACACGAGCAAAATTGATGGTACCTTTTGGACGATATACACCTGGCTCAACTGGCTCACCCAAACCTGGTTTTGTAAGCCCCACTGCAGTTGCAGCAGGAGACACCATCAGAAGGTCTCCAAAATTTAAGATTGGCATGGATACTTTTGCCGCACCAGAATTGAGGGTTCCAATGTATGCAACCACATTTGGGTCCTGGAGAGCTCGACGGGCATTTGCCGCCTCCGCTTCACTCGTCCACTGACCAGCAGCGGCAGTTGAGTTATCAAGATCGAGATACTCGACTCGGAACACCCCCACCCGTCCCTCAATCTCCTCAATTGCCATTCGAATACCGCGAACAATCAAGTCTGCCTGCTGTTTATCAACTCCAGTCCTCGGAAGGCTGGAAATAATTCGAATGACTCGGGGATCGGATGATTGGCAACTGATGCACAACCAACTGACACCGATAATCAATACACATGCACATGCTCCTCTTAACTTCATGAGTAATCGAGGTGTTCTTTCCACAGGACAGGATCTATCTATTTTTTTATCAGACGCCATGTACGATGAATTCTTTGGTTTCGAAAGTCTTCTGGAATTGTTTGTCTTGTGATTTCACGAATTGTGTAATCATTCTCTATGCGATGCTGTTCAAAATGGAACCGCTTATAATTTGTTGAGAAAAAGACAACACCACTGGAAACAAGGTTCTTTGCCACGGAGGCAAGCAAATCAGCATGATCACGCTCGACCTCCCATGTTTTTGTGCTTTTGGCCGAACGAGAAAATGTTGGTGGATCCACAACGATCAAGTCAAACGGAGGTTCTTCACGCAACTGACGATACTCCAGAAAATCACGAACATCATCACGAACGAGGCGGTGTTTTTCAGTATCCACAAAACTGTTTGTGATCAGATTCGTACGAGTCCAGTCGAGATACGTATTAGAAAGATCAACGCTGGTTGTTTCAGCCGCACCTCCTGCAGCTGCGTACACAGAAAAACTTCCCGTATAAGAAAAAAGATTCAAAAAACGCTTGCCTTTTGCCTCGGATCGAATCATCGCTCGAGTCTGTCTGTGATCTAAAAAGAGGCCTGTATCAAGATAATCTGAGAGATTTACTTCAAACACGAGCCCTCCTTCTCGCACACTATGAGTCACTTTGCGACTCTGAAGTTTTTCATATTGATTCCCAAAACGCTGCCTTCGTCGTGCCTTGAGAAATACATGGCTTGGTACTATGCCTAGCTCTTCAGCGGCAGCTTCCATCATCCTTGATAGCCACACATCATGTTCTATGTCCGTCCGCCCATGTGGACGATCATATTCTGCTGCATGCAACCAACCTGCATATATTTCTATGACTAACGGTATCTCTGGAATGTCACGGTCATAGAGTCGAAATGCTTCTATTTCCTGACGTCTCGCCCACTTAGAAAGATGCTTAAATCGTTTAGCCAACCTACGCCGAAAATCTATTATCTGGTGTTCGATTGAACGAGATTGACGTCGTCCTGCTGACCCTATGCCAGCCTCCACTGAGGATGCTCTATCATCTGATAACGTGGTTTCGCTCTGTTTGCATTCTGTATGCTGCACGCGTTGCCTGTCACAAACGCTTGATTCTTTCGCAATAGTCAACTTCTCTTCACGACCTACTCGGCGTCTGATTTCAACCCCTGTTAAACGACATTGAATTGGTCCATTTTTCAACGGACACCGAAATGATGGACGAAGTCCCAGATGTTTCACGGCTGATATGTCAGCAGCCAGCACCACAGCGTTCCAACCTCCACATTGATGCACGAGCCAATCACCAATCCGACGAAATAAAGCAGCCGAACGCGATACTGGGAGTCGTTCACCATACGGCGGATTCGTAACCACGAAACCCGAAGCAGCCTGCGAACGAACATCCTCAAAGTTTTTTTGCTCAATAACAATGCACTCTAATACTCCTGCTGCCTGCGCATTTGCTTTTGCAACAAGTACTGCTTGAGGATCAAGGTCGCTTCCGTAAAAAACATGATCGGGGCATTGAACGCGACTTTCCAATGTATCAACAAGTCGATTTGCGAGAACGTGATCAAAATCCTTAAATCGAAAAAAACCATGGCCTTGTTCACGTGCACGCCACAAACCAGGAGCTATTCTCCCGGATATTGAAGCTGCCTCAATCAGAAAAGTTCCTGATCCACAAAATGGATCAAGAAGATGTGTGGTTCTGTGACTCAAATCATGTGGTTGCCACCAACCGGCACAAGCAAGAACCCCTGCGGCCAATGGTTCTGACAACGGTGCATCAATACTTTTTACTCTCCAACCTCGTTGATGAAGTGAACGTCCCGCAGCATCACGAAAAACAGTTGCAACATGACCAACTAAATGGATTGAAAGCCGAAGCGTTGCTCCACGAAGCTGGACACTGGGACGCTTTCTAAATCGCTCTCTAAACTGATCTACAATCGCATCCTTTACCACTTGCGCCGCATATAAAGAATGCGTAAGAAATGTATCATGAATTCTGGCATCGACTCGCAGAGAATCTGACGGATCACATTGTTCAGCCCAGTCAATATTCTTGACTGCGTCATAGAGTGCTTCTGGAGAATCCACACGAAAACGACCAAGTGGTTCTAGAATACGAATGGCTGTCCGACTCTCAAGCACAGAACGATAGAGCACTTCTCTTTCATGGCCCCGAGGTGCCGAGAACTCAACCGTTCGTCGGCCAACTCGGAAGTCAACCGCTCCGAGGTTTTCCAATTCCGTTTTTAGGATCCACTCAAGTCCCTCGAGTGTCCGGGCAGTTACTTTTGGGATCTCATGATACCCTGGCGCTGGCAACGGCCGAGGTATTTCAGGAATATCTGGAAAAACCACTATGACTCCTCTCGCCCATCAGCAGTATCGGACAGCATGATGGAATCCTCAACAAAATCTCGAATATCTGCTTTTCGCAAACGCCACCAGTAGGACGAAGCAAAGCCGGGCCATAAAGCTGATAAACGGCCACTTGGATTGCGATACCACGTGTTACATGCCTTGGTGGAAAAGGATTCTTGAGAACTCCAAACTGTTCGCTGAAAACGTTTTTGAATACTTTCATTGAAAGCGCACTGTGATTCTGGCCGAACTTCTATCAGCTTACGTTGCCTTAACTTGAGGATATCTATGCAGGAGAGGATATATCGAATTTGTGCCTCTATCATGAAAATAAGTGAATTATGACCGAGGCCAGTATTTGGACCCATAAGCATGAAAAAATTTGGATATCCGTGAACAAGGACTCCGTTGAAAGCCGAAGGGCCGGCAGCCCATTCATGAGATAATACGCGACCACCACGACCACGAATGTCGATTTCTTCTACCGGATTGAATGGACGAAAACCGGTAGCCAATATGATTGTGTCCACTGGGTATTGCACCCCATCCTTTGTTAAAATGTTATCTCGTTTGATCTCTGTAATCTGACTCGAAACAACACTCACATTCTTTTGCGTTAGCGCAGGATAGTAGTCATCAGAGAGCAAAACTCTCTTGCATCCCATGGTGTAGTGTGGTGTCAACGTTTCACGCAATACCGGATCGTGGATATGGCGACGCAATAACGACCGTGATTGGCGCTGCCAAGCTCCCAGCAACCATGGCCATACTGTAAATCCAAGAGCAATGGACTCAGATTCAACAAAAAGCATATTACGCCAGAAATGCTGCGCGCCCGGTATACTTTTGAATATCCATTGAGCAAGTTGAGGAACCTCCTTATCGTGTCGAGGAAGCACCCACGGTGGGGTACGTTGAAATACCAATAGACGTGACACTTGAGATGCAATAGCAGGGATAATCTGGATTGCACTCGCTCCCGTGCCCACAACCGCAACTTTTTTCTCTCTCAAGTCAAGGTCTTTTGGCCAACTGGATGAGTGAAAACACATTCCACCAAATTGCTTGATACCCTCAAACTCAGGACGATGCGGGACGTGCAATCCTCCGACAGCACTGATCACTATCTCAGCCGTATACACATCTCCATTTTCTGTTGCGATACGCCATAGTTGATCAGAATCTATCCACCTTAATTGCACAACCTTTGTATTGAACGTTATTCTTTGCTCAAGATCATGTTTTCTTACTAGCTCTTTGAGGTATTGGAGTATTTCGGATTGAGAAGCATATGTTCGTGTCCACGTAGAAGTTTGATCGAATGAAAATGAGTACAGATGAGAAGCAATATCGCATGCACAGCCTGGATATGTATTTTCACGCCACGTACCACCAATACCGTTCGCTTTTTCAAAAATCGTAAAGTCACTCACTCCCCTTTTTTTGAGACAGATTGCCATGCCGATACCGCCAAAACCAGTACCCAAAATGGCAATTCGTGTGTGATGCGTATGAGCAGAGGACAAAGAAGATGTTGCTGTCATGCCTTATAGGCTACCGAGCCATAACTGATTCAGGAAATCGATCCTGAATAGACTGAACAGAAAGAGACTCTTTTTGACGAGCTTCCATCGCTCTCACGCAAGCCTCAACAGCAGGCAAAGTTGTGATGCATGGGACACCATACTGCACACTTGCAGCACGAATACGACCCTCATCAGTACGAGCACCCTTCCCACGGGGAGTATTGAAGATCAATTGAACGTCGCCGTCTATAAGGTAATCCAGCAGATTGGGGTGACCTTCTTGAAGTTTCTTCACAGTTTTGACTGGTACACCCGACTCTGAAAGTGCACGAGCTGTACCTTCAGTTGCAATCAATTCAAAACCAAGATTCACAAGCCTTGGTGCTACTTTTACCATCACCGATTTAGCCTGAAGGCTTGCCACACTCACAAATATCCGACCAGTTTCTGGCAATAGAATTCCAGCGGCTATCTGACTCTTCGCAAATGCAATACTAAAGTGCTCACTGATTCCCATTACTTCACCGGTGCTTCTCATTTCCGGACCCAAGGCAATATCAACCCCTGCAAATTTTACAAAAGGAAAAACACTCTCCTTCACGCTCATATGAGCCGGGACTGGGTCCTCAGTAACACCCTGCTCAGATAGTGTCATGCCAGTCATAACCTTTACGGCAACTTTCGCCGCTGGCAATCCAGTTGCTTTTGCTACAAACGGTACTGTTCGACTCGCACGAGGATTTACCTCAATCACATAAAGGGTCGGCTTACCATCTTCTTTTTTCACAGCGAATTGAACATTCATCAAACCAATAACGCCGAGAGCTCGTGCCATTTCAACGGCAGCCGTTTTTATCTCTAAAATGGATTCTGGCGAGAGGCTATGGGGCGGAATACAACAGGCTGAGTCACCTGAATGAACTCCTGCCTCTTCAAT
>Ga0114925_10000307_pt1 | contig 20625 bp, 18 predicted proteins | sample SumtaG_2_FD_87287 | JGI IMG/M metagenome (GOLD analysis project Ga0114925, IMG submission 87287) | Deep subsurface microbial communities from Indian Ocean to uncover new lineages of life (NeLLi) - Sumatra_00607 metaG | ecosystem: Environmental > Aquatic > Marine > Oceanic > Sediment | place... | reverse complement strand
TTTTTTTTTTTATTTTTTTTTTTTTTTTTTTTTTTTTTACCAATTTTTTTTTTTGGTTCCATTTTTTTTTAAATAAAAAAAATTGGGGGGGGGGGGGGGGGAATAGGGAAAAAAAAGAAAATGAGAATTTCGGTCATAGATTGTGAAGGAATTACTGAAAGAGTAGGAGGAACCAACAGGAAAAAATTAACCATAGTTTGGATTAAAAAAGTCCATTTCCTTGTGTTTGATACCAAGAGCAAACAGTTAGATTGTCAAAAGACATTCAACATCAAAATGCCAATTCCCTTTAATAAATTATCTAGAAATGCTCAAAAACAGTGGAATTATACTCATAGAATTCATGAATGTACTTGGGATTTTCCTGGACACGATTACGAAAAAGTGTTGTCTTTTATTACCATACAGTTGAAAAATGTTCAGAAGATATATGCAAAGGGAAAGTTTCTTGAAGAAAGATTCTTAAATGATGTTGGAATGTATGGATCAAGCATAGTTCAAAAAGATTGGATAGAACCAAAAAAATATCCGATAATAGACTTAAATATGTTTGGAATAGAAAAATTTGATCATTCACTATACAGATACATGAAGATGTTTCAAAAATCAATTGAAAATCATGGTTGTGTTAAAAATGTAGAGAGAATGCAAATTGTGATATATAATTATGAGAATGGATTACCTATTCCACATGATCCACAACAAGAATGTGGATACTTTTTGTCTAAAATTATTGATAAACAGTTGTATTTAGAATAAAAAAAAAGAAGAAGGAGTTTATTTTCTTATTTTAACATGAAATTTGAATAACAAAGCTGATGCAATGAAATAAATGACACAAAGAAGAACTAAAACTATGATATCCAGGTTAAAATTCTCTGGATACATTTTCAGATTTTTCAACCAAAATTCTCCTGGAGCAGGAAACGGAGGACTCCCATCAGGGTCGATTCTTACTGTAATTCCAGTAAACTCATTTATCATCAGAACTTCATAAGCTGGTTTCCAAAATCCCAAGTACACAATCCATATTAACCACTTTGGCAGTGTTGAAATATTTAATGTTATTCCACTTGTTAGAAAATTGAATAAAACAATACAAGAGCATAACATTATGGCAGAACTCTTTTTTTGCAAAAAACACCCCACAAACACACAAACCAAATCTGACAAAATTGCAACCAAAATGAAAACAGTTAGAAATGGTAAAAATCTTCCAGGTTGTAATCCAACGATCCAATATGTTATAGTACTAACTAATATAGGTGGAAGTAATCTCATTTTAACTATATTTATCAAAACCCTAACACTAAAATATGTCATTGAATAGTAGTAACCTGTCATAATTTCTCTTTGGTAAATAACAAGTTCAGATTCCAATAACCAAATTGAACTAAAAGAAATTAATCCAAAAAACAGGCATAACCAGCAAATAAATCCCATTTTGTTTTGAGAACCAACAACTCCTACATCTTGCCCATGATAAAGGAATGCAATTGACGATGCGACAATGATTGACATTAATATTGAAAACATAAAATCTGAAAATAGGAAATGACACAATGATTCACATGTTTTCATAAATTCTATTTTAGTCAGTGCTATAACTTGCTTAAATATTGACTTTTTCAAACCACCAATATTTTTCAAATTGATACTACCATTCTTTATAAGCCCAGCAGTTTCATCATAACCACTTTCTAGATTATAAACATTCTCATCAGCAGTAACAGTGATAAATTCATTCAATTCCGTTCCTTGTTCATTTTTATCCTTCTCTTCATTTTCAAATGTAATCACCTGTTTTTTCTCTTCTTCTTTCTTCTCTTTTCCTTCCTCCTCCTCTCCCTTCTCCTCATATTCTGAGATATTAATAGGAATTTCCAATGTAGTTGAGCCTACTTCTCCAGTTAATATCATATTAATCAATTCATATTGTGTTTCTATAAATTTACTGTAAGAGGTTATTTTGCGTAATAGACTAGAATCACTACTGCTAAGCTTTTCTTCATTTTTCAAATTTTCAATTGCTAAAAGAACTTCATTCTTCTCTGCATGTAACATAATTTGTCCATCTTTCATGAAAATAATATCATCTATGTAATCGAAAACATCGTTACTTGGTTTGTGAATCGATAAAATAATCAATTTTGCATCTGATTCCTGTATAGCCTCAATAATATCAATTTCTGCTTCAGTACTAACCCCACTTGTTGGTTCGTCAAGAATTATGATTGGTTGTCCAGAAATTAGTTCTCTAACAATTGAAATCCTTTTTATCTCTCCTCCAGAAATACATCTATTTGTCTCAGATCCAATTCTTTCGTTTTTAATCGATTCTAATTTGAAGGCTCTCAAAAGAGGAACAACTTCGTTTCTGAACTGTGTTTTGGAGTATCTTTCGTTTCTCATTGTGAAACTGAACCTTAGTTCATCGATTACCTTGTTTGATGGTCTCATGAAACTGTTTTGTGACGAAAATCCACGAATCCTTTCTAAAGACAAGCGTTTAATATTTGTCCCATTGTAAAAAACTTCTCCTTTCTTATTCATTCTTCCTTGCATAATTTGACCAGCAATTATGTTCAATAAAGTGGTTTTCCCAGCTCCAGATGGGCCCATAATAGCTGTAATTTTCTTATTAAAAATTGCTCTAAATTTATACTTTGAAGTTGTTTTGAGGATAACCTTTTTTTCTCCAATTAGGCATGGTAATCTGCAGGTACTTTTCCATTTAGTTATGTAATATTCCTTCAAGTTCACCATTATGTTGTAATCACTATCAATGATTTTTCTAACTTCCTGATTCTTTTTGTCAACTTTGAACATATTTGAAACTCCTTTGGTTTTGTTATATCTCAATAACATTCTATTTATGTTATTGAATAGACAATGTTGGAAATCCGTAAAACAAATTGTGCAACAGGTAGAAAGTGTTATTAATAGGAATACCAATGTTAGGATATCAACTGTAGCACCTTGCCATCCAATAGAAATGATTGAAACGTAATTTGTACTGTTATCCTCTGGTTTGATAGCTTCTCTAAAACACCCTCCTCCTATACCACACAAGATTGGAATGTTTCCAACAAAGTTAGAATGATCAAGGTTACATTCTCGTGTGTAAGTGTTACATTCAATGTGACAATGACCAATCATTTGGATAATCATTATAGCTAGAAACTCTTCTTCACACTTTTTCGAACCATCTATACATTCACAGTGACTTCTTTCAGCATTAATTTGCATAAAACTTTTCTGTAAATCGTATTCAGTTGTAATGTTAAAAATTTCACATTTGAAAGTTTTGTAGTAATGATCAATACCAGTTGTTTCATCATTTTGAACGCTCCAAACTTCAACGTAACACAGATTCTCATTAACACAACCCATCAAAACTTTGTCTCCAACTAAATCAACAAGATCTTCATCAGTGATATTACATTCGTAGTTTTTGTTTGTTCCGTGGTAAATTGATCTATCACAGACTGGAAGATGATCTACATCTTTCATACAAGCTTCGTCGTTTTTGCAAATGTTGCATAACATCCCTTCCCAATCATCTTTTGGACAGTTACAAGAGGTTCTGTTGTCTTTCAAAAATCCTCCGTGTTCACATTTTAGGTCTCCCTCAAAACCAGGTTTATCTAATTTTACCAAAAGAAAGAGGATGAATATAAACAAAATAACCATTTTGACGTAATCAACTTTCATTCCTCTCTTTTTTTTTATTCTGGTCTGTCGGTGTACATGATAAATTAATAAAATTCAAATCTTGTTATTTTTTTCACAAAGTTCACTAAAAAAGTAGGATATCTTTGTATATCATTATGTTGTTTATTTATATAGATAACATAACTGGGTAGGAAAGGAGGAGGGGGAAGGAAAAAAAAAATGTTACCATTAGTGGATCCAGTAGAAGCTCGAAGGAAAAGAGAAACATTCCTAATGGAAAAAGATCAAATAGTGGTAATGTGTTTGAGGATATTACTAGACCCGAAGATTTTTCAAACTTTTCTGAATTTAAAAAATCATATTCATATTGGCAAGCTTAAGGATATTCCGCTTGTGGCTGTTATAGTAGGTAGGGTGGATGGAGAAAGAATTCCAGAACCAGTGTTAATGGTGGAAAATAGAGAAGATAGAGTGATGAGAAACGAGAAGGAAATACATATTGAAGAACCAGAAGTACTTCAAGATTTGAATGGTGATGATGATGATAACGATGATTTTGTTATTCCAATAAATGAAATTGATCAAATGGTTGGTGAAGGGGAAGTTCAACAACTTTAGGGATATTTTTGTACTCCCATCCTCCCTCCGTGTTAGAATAAAATTAATTGTGTGTTTCTATATTCCACATCAATTTTTCACAACAATTAAAGACAGAAATGAATGTTTTAGATGATCTATTTATAAAAGCATGTGACAATTCTTCTGGAAGATCTACATTCTGTAAAATTGACAGTTTCTTATTAAGATGTAAAATTTTAGTAGAATGTGTAATATCTATGTGTGAGAACAATTTAAGTACTAGTAATGTAAACAGTGCTGTCATAAAGGATTGTATTTCCAAACTCAGAGATTCAACTTTCATCAAAATAAACGAATTGAACATTCAGGATTACAACAAAATAGACTGTGATAGATTTGTCAATATTTCATTGAAACCACTAGCAAACATACCTTCAGATCCTCCAAGGTGGTTATTCGTGTCTGGGTTGATTGGTATCTGGTGGTTTATTCACATGAAAAATGGAACTGCTTTATCTGAGGGACAGATTACCGATATTTGGAAGAGTTTGATAATGGTTAAACAGGTAATTTGTAAGAAGACTAATGATCTTACTTGGTATTCTAGAACATTGGGGTTTTTTGAGCATTTGTTTAGTGATATCAATGTGAGAAAGAGTTACAACATTGTTTTATTAGTAAATTGATTTTATTTGTGAAAATTTTGTACAATCTCCAACTATTTTATCATAATCTCCAACTTGATATTTTTTACGCAATTTTTGGAGTGATTTCAAATTTTGCAATGATTCTTCATGACTCTTTCTTTGTCTTTTTCTCTCTTTCTTAAGCTGATATACTTTCCATTCCTTTTCTGTTCTCGTGAATTTCATAATGAAATATTTTAGTGTTAAGAGCATGTTTTTGACATTTTGAATGTTGACTTCACCGAGAATCTTTTTAACATCTTTATTTTCCAACCCTATCTGAAATATTTCATTGACTTTATCGTAGACAATATTTATTGGCATCCCAGCAACTTTCAATATTTTTTTGTGTCTTCGCAAAGATCTAGATGATATTTTGATGTACAATGGAACAAATTCTGGCATCATAAGGAGTAATCTTACAACGTAATATATTCCAGCTGCTACGCCAACACCAGTTGCAGATAAACCAGTTATTTTTACGATTTTGTCTGTAATTTTGAAGATTAACCATCCAAACTTTGCATATTCCATAATTGTTGGTTTTTGATTTATCCATTTTTCAATTCTTTCTGGAGTTGGAGCTGGAATAGGTTCTCCTCTCTTCCTTTTCTTTTTCTTTTTTTTGAAGAGAGAAATTCCTATTGGTTCATGTGTTTCCAAAAATTTTTCAGTTGGAATTTTAATAAGGTTTAATATTCTGTAAGTTTTTTCCAAGTCACCGTTCTCGAAAAACAGTTGAGGGTAAATTAAACAGATCTTTTCTTTCGTATAAATGTTCAGGTCATTGAGGCCATACAATAATTGTAACACGTTTCCCCCTCCCTCTTCGATGAGTGAGGAAAGTTCTTCATTTTCTTTACTAAACTTTTGAATTTCTCGAAGAAGAATCATTATCTCTGATATAGAATCTACAAATCTGTAGTAAACTTTCAAACATATTCCATCGTGATTTCCGTCTTCGAAAAAGTCTTCGTTGGATTTTTTTTTAACTTTTGTTACAATAGCAAATCTAACAATGTTGTTGTCAATGTAACATTCTCTAGTTTTACAATTCGAGTATAGAGAATAAATTTCACTTTTGTCATAATTTAATTTTCTACTGATCAGAAAATTAAATTCATGATTTGACTTCATTTTCTTAAAATTTAACTTCAACTAAATTTACAAATAAGATGTTATATTCGTTTTTTTTTAATATAGGTATATTATACAGAAGAAGAAAAAAGAGAAAGTTATTACTTTGGATATTCCTCCCTCCTTTCCCCCCCCATTTTCCGATCAAACTTGACGTTTCTACTAAAAAAAAAGGATGATGTTGAGTAAAAGCTACTCTGTACTTGATTCGTGTAATAGTTACGTTGATATTGTTGATCATTTTTGTCAAAAAATAGAGTATATTATCAAAATCTGTGTATACTTATCTAGAACTATCAAAAAAAACTGTTGGGGAGACTTTGTTTACATTCCGTTTGGACTAAAAATTTTTAAAAATGTATCTGGGTGGATAGATTACGTAAAGTCCAATGACGGCTTGATATTAGAATTGTGTGAAGTTTTATCAGGTTGTTGGAGTCACTTTGATCAAATATCAGTTAACATGGTAGATTCAAAAAAGGATCTTATTTTTGATAAATCTAATGAAGAAGAAGATGAGGAGGAAGAGGAGTTAACAATTCCCATTGATATAGATTATAGGGTCATACAATTACTGAATTCCGGGTGTTTAAATGAAGAATCAAATCTGGATTTTCCCTCATCTACCAAAGAAGAACAAAATTTGTTGAAAATGGAGAATTTTACGGAATTGGATAAATATGAGAAAATGTTGAATTTGGATTTGGAAGAATTATTTCGAAATGTAAATGAAAGTTTGAACAATTATCATTCAGTTTTTACGTTCATTGATCTCACTGTTAAAGATATAAAGAGTCAGATCAATTATCTGAGATATTGTTGTAATTTGGAAGGAAGATTTCAATTGTTTGAAGATTACGATATAAGTTTAGATGTCATAATTAAGATAATTTATGACATAACAATTCGAATTGATGTACACAAATTTTGTTTTTTGGAAAAGATGCAAAGTTTTGATAAGAAAAATTTTGATGAATGTAAGGAACTTCAATCAAAAATCATTTCAACTGATACTAATTATAATGATTACAGGAAATGTGAAATATGTTTTCTGAAGTCAAAGAGTTCAAAGTTTGTTGGTTGGAGTTGTAAACACGGAAATAATGTTTGTTTGAAATGTGTTCAAAAAATAGTTTCAAAATCAGTAGATAAGGGAAATTTCCAAAATTGTCCATATTGTAGAAGTAGAATGAGAGAATTCACTTTTGTAAAAACATGAATTTTTTTTTAATTAATCTTCATTACATTTACAACAGCTTTTACATAATCTTTGGTGACAACCCGAACATTCAAAAAGGTCAAACTTTGGGTACTTTTGACACACCTAACATTTGTTGAATATTTTATCTTGACAATCCTGGCATTGTTTGGAGATCATATATTCGTCATATGATAACTTGTCTCTAAAATGTTCAATTTGGATTTTATCCTTTGGACAGAATATACATCTCCCAAGGCTTACAATGGAACACCATGAACAATAATAATGATACTCTTTCTTTCCTTTCAATGACTTACAGAGTTTTTTCTTTCTTTTACACCTGAAACATGTACATTTTTTATCATCTGAAATTTTATTATCAAAGCACTTTGGACACACAGTAAATACAACCCAATTTGACCAATCCGTTTTTTTGTCGTTAAAATCGTATGAAGCAGTTTCTGGATTTGTTGAGGATTCAAATTTGTCACACACAATACACTTTTTTGAGGACATTCTTTCGACTTTCCTTTTTTCCCTCCCTCCCTTCTTCCTTTTTTTTTGAATGGGGATGACAAAAAAAAAGGAAGTAAGAAAAGAGGAGAATGAGTAAGAGATCTAAAGTGAAAATAGATTTGAATGAGACGACTATAGAAAGTGTCGATAATTATTATTTTTTAGATAGTAATGGAAACATAACATTTGCAATGTTGTATGATGAAATACCTTATTTTTGGAGAGATTTTTATAAAAAACTTCATAATGGGATAGGAAAGGGTGGGATTAAGGATGTAGACAGTCTTATATCAGAAGTCAAGATAAATTTTGATTGTAAAAGTTTGGATTATTTTTATCGTGCTGGTAGATTGTACCTCTATGTTAATCATAAAGAATCTAATAAGATAATTAAAATTATTCAATATTTCATAAATTTAGGACATAGATTGTTCCTTAACGACGGATCAGAACTTACTATTAACATTGATAATTGTCCAAAATATAATTGGAAAACTCGTGAAGTGTTACTACTTAAAAAATACACAAAAACTGTAGAATCAGATTTTGTATGGAAGATGTGGAAATATATATTAAGTTATGATTTGAGATTGGTAAAAAGATATAAAAATGAAAATCTTCAGAAATTTTGTTTGAAACATTTTCCAAAAGAGAATAATGTTGTAAATTTAATGACGATGAAGAAAAATGTTTATTAAGAACTTTGAAATATTTACAAATGTTCAAATGTAAATTAATAAAACACGTGATGATAATATTCCAACTTTTGTTATTTTTATGTCTGATTGAAAAAATACATAATGTTTGTATCAATCAAATAAATGAAGTTTCGGGATGTTCCTTGTCTACACCAGTTACTTTAACTTGTATCGGTAGTTCAAAGACTATAATTGTGAAGAATAATGACTTTAGTATAAACTCTGTACTTTCAGAAGAATCCTTTGTAACTGTAAACGTTAGTTTGTGTAGTACAACATTTGTGGAAATAGAAATTAGTTCGAACGTATTTTCGGCAAGTGGAATTTGTTCAACTTCGAAAAGGTGTATTGATACTGCAATTTCGGTCGTTGAAATCGGGAACTCGACAATTGTCAAAACTTTGAACATAACTAACAACATTTATACTGATGATCAATTTGGTAGTTTTGATAACAGAACTAGAGATTCTACGACTTTCGGAAAAAACGGAATATTCATTTCACTTGCTAATCTTACTGACATTGTTGACATACTTAATAGAACAGACTATTTTGAGTACAACTTTAACTACAAAGGGAATTTTCAGGGTGAATCTTCTTACTATTTTGATAGAAATTATTGGTTACCTGGAAGAATATATGATGTGTTGATAATCCAATATCGAAATGGTACGTTTGGTAATGAAACGTGTGAATATGCGTGTAAAGATGTTTGTAATTCGTGTGTGATAGACCCAACCAGATACAACTCATCTTCACTCACCAGGTGTTACAATAGAACTCTGTTTGATAGTTGGGCAAAAATGGGATACCTTTGTGAACATGAAACAGTTTGGGTGTTTCCAGTAGAATATAGTAAAGAATCTACAACACTAGTCAAATCCTTTGAAATAATAGCAATGTTCTGGACTGTTTATCTTGGTGAAATTGATGAGAGTAACGGGTTTCAACTTTTAAGTAGACCAAAGATTTTACATGATCACGATTTGGAACCAAATCCAATTGAAGGAGGTGGTGGTAATGTTCCTCACAGTATTTATTTGAATGGAGATTTCCTGTCTTTCAAGGATATAGATTTTTGCATTATTGGAGAGTATGAATCCCCGTTTTATGGAGCAATTCTGTTTTCTACTTCATCAATAATCACAGAAGCTGTTTTCGAGTCATGTGAGTTCAATGGAAGTAGTTCTAGTGTGGTTTTATTCAACCCAATAGCCATGAACAATAATATTGACAACCTCATTTTCCGATACTGTGTTATCATTAACATAAAGTTTGACATTGTTCCTGATATTTTGAGGCATTTAGAGATTACAAACAGCAACTTTTTTGATTTGACAAATGGAATAATTGACGTTGAAGTATTGGACAGATTCATTATTAGCAACAATACCGGATTCAACATTACATTTAATTCGTTGTGTGAATCTGTGATTTGTCTCAAAAGTACTATGTGCAATACAACTGGACCTTGTCTTTTTGCAGACAACACATTCACTGGATTCCTTGTAATAGATGAACTGGACTTACCTCTCTACACTGGAGTAATTTACTCAATTTACAATTTTATGGAAGTGGGAATTGAATTGGAAAACATTTTCAACAACAGCGATTACCAGAGTTTCTATGGTATAGAGTATAAAGATATGATGAAAATACCTTGTAGCTACGTAAAATTATTCGAAATGAAAACTTTGAATCCAGATGTCGAGGGGTGGAATGCTGACATAATATGTGATCGAGATGAAGTTGATGAAAAATCGTGTTCTGGATTATGTATACTCCCATTACCCCCTCCTCCATTTTGTGAAGTTAGTTTGAATTTCACGATGTTGAACTCTGTTGGATTCGGACACGATAAATTCAACAAGTTGAGTGACGCAATTTTCGGATGTTCATCATTTCCTATACATCACATATTCATTCATGCTGGTGAATATTCTGATAGTGGAATAAATTTTCAACCAATGGATAGTGAAACTCAGACAGAATTACTGATTGAGAAGATTGAAAATCCAGGTCATAAAGTTATTATAGTGGGACATACTCACACGTTTTCAGATCAATACGAGAAGATTAATATCACTGGAATTGAGTTTCACACGAGCAATTTTTCAGCTAGCATTCCTATTTTGATTTGTACGTCAATCACAAACCTGTTTTTTGGAGATGTAAACGATTTTTTCATGAAAGATGTTCTTCTCAAGGCTGTTGAAGATCCAAATAATGATGTTCCTTGCGCTACTTATTTGATGTTTATGAACTTTTTTGGGAAAGATTTTGTAGTGGAAAATGTAGATTTGAGGGGTAGTGTGGGATGGGGATTATTGGTAATGAATCAGAATCCATCTAATACAACAACATTTCGATTGAAAAACATCACTGGAGTGGGTATTTGGAAAACTTTTATCGATTTGCAGGATGTCAGTATGACTTATGCTGAGAATTTAGAATGTATAAATTTATGTGGGGGGTTGGCTCTGACAGAAGCAGTGTTTAGAATAACCAACAAGGTTTCTGGTTATGAAATTGGCGAATTAGTAATTGTTTTGAACAACATTCACATTGAATTGAATAACCCAACTCTTCAGGTAGAATTAGTTGTACCAGGTGGTACTGGTTATATGAGTACAATTTGGATAGAAAATCCAAATGTAGGAGCTTCTTTCGCAAGTAAAGTGGAATTTAGAAACATAAAAGTTGATAAGTATCCAGTTGGATGGAGGTATTTGAATATTGCGGAGGAGATACTTTCTTTGAATGAAATTGGAGTTCCATTGTTGTTTGACAGTAAAAGGGGTATGAGAGAGACAGCTAGAGTTAATTTCATAGAAGGAACAAATTACGATTTGAAAAATGGGTTTCCTTCTGTTGATGATTTATTGGGTGATGTGAATGCTTGTAATGATTTGTGTCTACCTGTAGACTCATTTGTATGTTTTGTTAGCAAAGAATTCAATGAGTTCACATTTCAATTTGGTACCAGGCGGTTTAACAATATACAACTTGCAATTAACAACTGTACAGTGACATTGGATCCAGTTCCAATAAAAATATTGAAAAATGGAGGTTCTTCGACTTTACGAATAAAATATGATGAAAGTTTGTATTTTAACGAAACGACAAGAGGTACTGAACTGATTGGAGAAATCGATATTTCAACCAATATACTAGTATCAATATGTGGTAATCATCAAATAAAAACACTGATTAGCAAAAAACTGATACTGAGAAATTTGGAATTGACAATTGACGAAAATTGTATGGATAGTTCAGTTCCAGTACTAAGGCCTGATAACCCACCAAGTGTTATTAAACATAGTCTGACATTGGAAAACGTGGAAGTTGTTGTGAAAAATTTTGATGAGAACGATAATTCAACTGGATTAATGGCTCCCTTTGCATTATTGGAATTCGGTAACTTAGAAACAGTGATCTTGAGAAATACAAAGTTTGATAAAGGGTTCAGATTGCAAAATGTTGATATTCTGACTTTAAAAAATCTAATGGAAGTAATTATTGATAATTTACAGTTTGAACACTCGTATGGACCAGCTCTGAGAATTGAGAATAGTGATAGTGTTCTTATGGAAAACTCACTATTCTCCTTTTGTGCTGTAGGCGTAAATGTTTTGGAAGATTATTGTGTTTTCATAAGTATTCCGAATACTGGAAGTATTGTAATGAACGAAAATACACTTGACAGACAAGCAGCTTCAATATTTTCACAACGTAACGGAATTTTTTTTACAGCATTTTGGTTGGAATTTACTACGAATATTTTTGTTAATACAACAGGAGATTTGGGTACATTAAGGAATATAACAATGTGGCACATGAGTAATTTGATTCCAGTTGGAATAAGGATAAATGGAGTAACATTCTCGCCTTTTTTCTTATCTCTACCACAATTGATACAGAAGAAATTTCCAAGAGCCATAAGTAGGAACAACATGGATATTTCATTCTCCCTTTTTCATGATGTAGTAATAAATACAAAAGATGATGACATAAAGGTCAATACAACTAAAAATGAAAGATTATTTTGTACCCAGGGGTGTCCTGTGTCTGCTCAGGATATAAGTGTGATATCATACTTGATTATAATAGGAATGGCGTTCCTATTATTGGCTATACTGATAATTTTGTGTCCAAATGGACCATATTTCCTTTTCCCAGTGAAACCTGAGTTTGTAATCAGTTCTGATTTGATTTGGAGAGAAAAGAAGAGGAATGACTTGTTAGTTTCGGAAAAGAAGGAATCTTGATAATTACAACAATAAAGAGCTTTATTCAACAACTTTCATTTTATTTTCACCATAATTTCTTGTAAGTTCAAAGATTTCATTTCCATAATCATAACCACCACCACCACCTCCTCCACCTCCGAAATTAGATCCAAAGTTAAAATCCTGAATCCCTTGGTTTCTAACTCCACCCATTCCTCTTCCAATAGGTCCTAAATTAGTTCCAAAGTTAAGCCTCTGATTTCCTCCTCCTCTTCCAATAGGTTCTAAATTAGTTCTAAAGTTAGGCCTCTGATTTCCTCCTCCTCCTCCTCCTCCTCCAATGTTAGGTTGTGAATTTCCATCTTGAAATCCTTCGTAATAGAACTCGTCAAAGAACGCCTCGTCATCTTTTCCAAAATGATGATTTTGAATAGGAATAGGTTGTTGAAATGAATACCTATTTGGTTGTGTTTGTCCTCCACCATCCACCTCTTTTTCCAGTTCTTCCTCGTCATCAGAATCTCCGGAAAAGTATTCATCTGTGAAGTTTGTTGCAGTTTCTCTAACATCCATCATATCATGAACGCTCAAATGAGTAAGGAGTTCTTTACCACCAAACTTCTCAAATTCTTGAATAACATACAAATTTTTGGAGGTCTTTCTATCAAACGTGATAAAGTTATCCAATCCTTCAAATGCCATCAGAACAGTTCTAACATCAGTCAACTTTAAAGATTCGTAGATAATTTTTATACAACCAATTTTCAGCATGTGCGCCATTTGATTTGGATTAGCATGATAAGTAGTATTAGAAATAAGGTAGAGAATCTCTGACTTCAGATTAAATGGACTATTTGGGTAAAGATTAACTATAAACCCAAAGATTCCACACTTTATCACTTTTTGAATGTATTCTGGACCCTCACATACTATGTTGGATATAGTCCATACTACCTCCTTTTTGAATTTCGTTTCATTTTTCTTCAATAAAGGTTTGAGTTCATTCAAAATGTTGCATTCTTTGATCATAAACTTCACATTTTCAGCTTCGGTCGAAATAAGGTGTCCTATCACAGAAAGAGAGAGAGAGAAAATCGTTCTCTTCTTCTGTTTCAAAGGATCATTCTGAATACTCTCATAATTGATCTTCAAGAACCCAATAAGCTCATTCAAAACTTGAGGTCCATATTTGTGTGTTAATATCGATGAAGAATTCTTTGGAGATTTTTCAGTAGCAAAATACAACATCCATAACACGTCAATAACAATTTGATCCATAACACAATTCAGCAAAAATGTAACTGGTTTCAAGGCTGGTGCAATAAAATCATGATGAACAGGTGGATTTTCTCTATATAAATTTGAGAATGTCCATACAGCATCGGATAACTTATCCATATGATTCAACTTGATCCTGACTTCCATGTAATTGAAAAGAATTGACAAAACTCCAGCTTTCAATACAAAATCTCTGTGCTTTGTTGATTCACCAGCTATATTCCCAAATGCCCAAACAACATCACTTGTAATGTCCAGGTCATTGTATTTACCAACACAATCAATCATAGCCTTTAATCCACCAGATTTCATAACCAAATCAGTATGCGTAGTGTTACTGGAACAAAAGTTCAACAATATTGTACAGCAGCTCATGACAATACTCTTGTTACTGAAACAGGTGGTAATACTCTTGTTACTGAAACAGGTTAAGCATTTTACAACTTGAGGAATAAACCCCTGATTGGCAATAATTTCAAATGGAGGATCTTCACAAGTAGTGAGATCTTGTACAAGAGCAAGGGCTTCATCTATTTCCTTAGCCTTTCCAGATTTGATTTTGTTGACGCATTGAGGTAAAAGTGCAAGTTTTTTTTCCATTTCAACATCTCCTTTCTTTACACCAGCATCTTCCTTCCTTCTTTTTCGCAATAATTTCTCTTTCCTCTTCTTCCTCAATTTAATGTTTCTTTCCATACTCTTGATCTTGGATTCATCCCTGGTCATGGTACTTTTCAGCGGTTTTCTTTCATCCCTTTCAAATTCATATGATGATGGTTCTTTTCCTGTAACGAAAACCGACGATTCCGGTTTATTACCCTTATCCTGTCTATCGTACATGTTCCTATTCATTTTTCTTCTTTTTTTTTTACTTAAACGGGGGGCGAGTTGGGATGGGATTAGTGAGGACTAAATAAGTTTATTTTTAATAGGATTACTGTTACACACACAAATATATGACAAGATATCATTTAGGGAAAAATTAAAAAATCTCCTTTTCTTCTTTTTCTTCTTCCCATACTTATTTCCTAATAAAACTTCGGTTTCCAAATTTTTTGAAGTCGATGAATTAAACGCAGCAAAAAACTGCTCTTTTTCTTCAATTCTATAGACGTATTTCCTTTTGTGTTTGACACTTTCACTTATTTTCTTCATATTGAACTCACTGTATTTCTTAAGTTGAATCCTTATGTCATCTCTTGTTGATTCCATTCTATTGACCTCATTAGTAATTATTGACAACTTTGATTGTTTTTCCACGATCATCTTCCTGATTTTTTTGTAGTCAACTTTGTCATCTTCTATTCTTTGGATTTGTTTTCCATGAATACCATGAACTATATTTCGATGTGATTTTGATTTTGACATTGGACTTGGAGGTTCTCCTCTTTTCTCTTTAGGGTAGAGCAAATCCATTATTCCAGAAACAGCGTCTTTACTACTATAATCTGATCTTGTGGAATTGGATCTAGACCTTGATTTCCTACTTTTCAATTCTTTCATTTTCTTTTGTCGGTTTCTCACTCTCTCATTATGTCTTTTAGCTGACTCTATCCTTATACTAGATTCTGTAACAAAACATTTTTCTCGTTCATTGATAAGAGTTTCCAGAAATGCGTTTTCTCTGTATTCTCTAATTGTATCTCTGTTATGTTCTGTCAGGTATACTTCAGATACAGATCTTTTCTTCCTCCTTTTGAATACAAATTCATTTTCCTTGATGTTTTCAATTTTTTTCATCACAACTACTTTAGTCAATACCCCTCATTTTAAATATAAAGAGTATTGAAAAATTGATTTAGTCTAAAGTTGATGAGGGGTGAAAAAAAAAGGAGGGCGACGGGTACTCTTGGAAAAAAAAAGATGAGTCATAAATTTAATAAAAGTGGGAAGAAGAAGAGGAAGGTTAAGGAGGGAAAGAATTCAGCAACCAGTGAAGGACGTATTCAAATGAAAAAGGATACTTATAGACAATTGTTTGTTCTTCATTGGGAATTGAAAAGACTCAGGAAGAATGTTCCAGTTTTGAATAAGGAATTAATTGAAAAGGATCCAGATTACGTACTTTCGTTACTTCATGGATATTTATCTGGAAATTTTTGGTCTATTCCTACAGACGATTGGAAACCAGAAGATGTAACAAATTATTACTTCCCAAAACACTTGTTTAGAAAATCTGTTTCCAAGGTATCCTAATGGTAGTGGTGATGATGATGGAATGGTAACAAAAAAAACGAGAAGAGGAATCATTTTTTAGTCAGACATTAGATACAAATTGTTTCTTTTAAGAGAGCCTCTGTTTTCAGCATGTAATTTTTTCAATGTATTAACCATAAATTCTTGTCCAACTTTAACAAACTCGCTGAATTCCTTAGAAGTCAGTTCTATAATTGGATTGGTATCATTTTTCTTTCTACTTTTCAGCAATTTCAGGAATTTGTAAGTGTAATCAATCTCACCCGAACCTTCAATTTTCTCCGATTTGTGTGTCTGTTGTACATGTTTTAGAATGATGTCAAATGTGTTCATTGGAGCAGCAAACAACACTTCATATTCTTTCTTAACCTTCACAACAAGCATGGTTCTTGATCGATACTGAGTGAAAACAACAGTTGACTGTTTCAAACTGTTAACATATGTGATTTTTGTGTTTGGATCCTTGAATTTTATCAAGTCAGAGCATATTTCTATAACGTATAACGTCAAAATATTACCAAAGTTTTCTTCTCCTCTCAAATCCTCAAATTCATCTTTAACCTTCTTTTTCTTCTCAACTTTACCGTCTTTCACAACTTTCCTAATCTTGCTTGGTTTTCCTTTTGGTTTTTCTCCTCGATTTCTTTTGATTCTTCTTCTTTTCTTAGTTTCTTCAGGGATTTTGAGTGAATCTATTAACGACGACAAAATGTATTTTCCATAACCACCTGTTTCTAACACATTCAAACCACTTATTCCGTGTAATTTCGAGATTTCTTCAATTTTGAAATCTGAAAACAGCCCGTTGATTTCAAAGATAACATTATACACTCCAGCATCAGTCAATTTATTCATATTTGTAATTTCAGCAGTTCCTTTACATTTCAAACTGATTTTGTGAACCAATTTCATGACTTTTATCATTCTTGAAATGTAATCAGAATCCTTCTTCTTTTTCTTGACTGTTTTTTTCTTCTTTTTCTTCTTCTTCTTCTTTCGTTTTGGAGGAGGAGGAGGATTTTTAGGATGAACGATGATCGTCCTTTCCAGTTTTTGTGGTGGAGGAGAAGAGTCCAAGTTCATTTCATCCTTCTTGTTTCTCCTAATTTCTTCTTCTTTTTCTACACTATACATAAACCTCGCTTTTATCTTCAACTTTTCTTTCATTTTTTTTTGGAAAAAAGTTGTCCCTCGCCTCCCACACTCTTTTTCTCTTCCCACCCTTTTTTTATTGATAAATAAGTTTGAAAGACATTTTGACACAAAAAAAAATGTAGGGATAAACTATATTTTACACAAACTCATTAAATTGAATGCTGCATCTCTCATAAGGTTTATTTGAGTAAATTTCCATTGACCGTTACTTAATATTACCTTAATATCACCTTTTTCTATCATTCCCGTAATCACCTTGTTGAACTTAACATTCCTTTCTTCTATCATTTTAATGATCATTCTGTCCAATTCGACTCTTCCTGACTTCAAAAATTCCGAAAAGCTTCTTTCATAATTCCCCAAAATTTCATCACATCGAATCAGATCGTTTTCCTCTACCCAATCCCGTTCATCATAACCAACCCATTTTATCTTATAAAGTGATTTTCCTCGTAAAATCATTTTTCCCTCAATACGTTCTACTTCAAATAAGTTATTACTTTCTTCCATTCTCGAAAGGTTCAATTTCCTCTTCCCTCAATTTTTTTTTTGATGAGAGGGGGGGGGGAGGAAATTGAACTTAACAGAAAGGGAGAGGAAGGATTAGTGGAAAAAAAAATGCTGTGCTTTTTATTTAATCAAGAATTTGTAAAGAGAGATCCAACTCATTGGATGAAAATGATAAAAGAATCCAACAACAGAAATAAACATTGATATAGAAATGTTAAGCAGAAATTTCATTATGCAGGAATCAAACTTATTCTCAAGAATTGGTATCTTGTAAGGAGAACATAGAAATCCAACAAGACATAGAATATATCTGACAAGCACAATCAAAATAACATTAATTATCCAATTGTAAAAATCCAACATGATCAATGGCACAAGCATAATCCCAAATATCAAATACAAGTTGCATAAAATATTCAAAAAAACAATTAATTTTGAAGCAAATGTGTAAGAAAAACCTCTCCAAGATTTTATGAAATCTTGTCTTCCATAAATATATTTCGACTTTGGATTATACCAGTAATTTTTTGAAGAATATTTCTGGTTATACATGTAAGTCGTGACCATTATGATTGAATGACGATAATAAAAACCCTTTCTAGAAACTATCCCCAAAACGTAATAAAATATGAATATTGGAATCATGTACGAAAATATAAATGACGACTCCCAATAACTATTTCCTCCAATTTTGTAAACATTATTTCCACAAACAACAACACTATCTGATTTCGATTTAGAACAAAATATTTCTGGACAAAGCAAATTCGGTCCACTAAATCGTAATTCTGATATTGACAACTGTATTAGTTCTTCAGTCACCAAGTCAGGTTCCATAATATGAAGTAAAATTTCCATGTGAGTAAGATTCATTATAACAAGACGTATTATTGGGTAAGAACTTTCACAGGTTTTGTATACTTGACTGTTTTTGTAAACATTTTTAAACTTTTTAATAACAGTTTCTTCTAATTTTACGTCAGTTTTATCTGGAAAAATCAGCAAGATATTAAGTGTAGTTTGTTCCTTCTTTGGAAAATTCATAATTTTTCAGTCCTCCCCCTACCTTCCATTTTCACTTTAACCGTTTTCGGTAGTATGAGGGAGGTGGGGGAGAAAGTAAGGAAAAAAAAGGGGGGGTTGAAAAAATATTCAAAAAAAGAATTTGAATTTGAATATTTTTTTCGTTACAAACTATCTGAAAGTAAGTAGGAACATTCTTAAATTGATACAGACGGAAAAGAAAAGGGGGGAAATTTTTTTATAACATTGGTATTATTTGCATAGCTAATTACCTTGAAATCATACAATATGAAAAGAAGAGTGAAAAGAATGAAAAAAACGAAAGGTGAAGGTTCAATTGACAAGAAAACCCTGAAAACTGGAAAATGTATAGCTACTGGAAGTTATGGAGTCATAAAAAAAGGTTCTGTGAGAATAGATGGTATAAAAATTGAGTGTGCTGTAAAAGAAGTTCAATTAGAACCTGATGACATTGAAAAGTTCAAATATGAGTCAGAAATCATTTCTGAATGTTCTCATGAGAATATCGTGAAGACATATGGTTATTTGGTTTTGTATGATAAGGGAAGTATTGAAAAAACTCCTGGGTTTGTTGTAATGGAACTTTGTGAAGAGTTGAATCTAATGATGATGATAAGAAGAGATGGTATAGGAAACAAGGCTAGAATGTACTATTTGACTCAGGTTGTAAAAGGAATGATATATCTACACTCTAGAGAAATTGTACATAGAGACTTGAAGTTAGCAAATATTCTCATTGGTAAGGACGGAAAGGTGAAAATATGTGATTTTGGTACATCAAAACATGACAAGATTGCTAACAAAACTCTGTGCGGTACTCCGACTCACATAGCTCCAGAATTGATCTCCTTATCGCTTAGGGGTATCGAACATAAACTAACAGATGTTTATTCGTTTGGAATTTTAATATGGGAACTGTGGTCTCATAAAGAACCTTATCATGAACTTAAAAAGTCGGGAAGTTTCAACAATTATGCATTGTTAATGAAAATTGCTACTAATAATATTAGACCAGATTTGAATGAAATGATGAATCCTCCTATAGGGATTAAAAAATTAGTTTGTAAATGTTGGGATAAAAGTTCCAAACAAAGACCTCAATCGTTTGAAATAATACTGAAAATTATTATAGAAATAGATAAGATAGTTCCAAAAGATCCAGTTAAGGTTAAGAGAAGAGGAAAAACAAATTCCTTTAAACAATAATAGTATAAAAAACAAAAAGGAAATTCTTATTTGTAACAATAACAACAACTAAATACAACAACAAAATAAAAAAAAAGACAATTTAACTTTTTTTTGTCATTCAACTTTTCTTCCTCTTTTTCTCAAAAGTTTATCCTTCCTCTTACAGACGTCATACCTAAGAAAACGTACTACTCCTATTGCAAAGAATAATAAAGAGAACAACGCTATGGAAATTTTCAGGCTCTTTTGGACATGAAACCACAACTTGAAAAGTATCAGTGACAACAGGAAAAACAAAATGGCTCCGACTATTAATTTGTCTTTCTTTGTTAGATTTTTCAACAACAGGCATACTCTATTTTCCATTCCGAAAATTAAGAAATTGTGAGGAGGGAGGAAAGAGAGGAGAAGGAGGGTGGTGTGGTGGAAAAAGGGGTGGGAAAAAATACTTCTTTTATTAATAATACTCTCTTCTATGCTTTTCACTTATAATATTACTAGAGCTAATTATTTTCAATATTTTAAATCTAAGG
>Ga0114925_10000306_pt1 | contig 20630 bp, 7 predicted proteins | sample SumtaG_2_FD_87287 | JGI IMG/M metagenome (GOLD analysis project Ga0114925, IMG submission 87287) | Deep subsurface microbial communities from Indian Ocean to uncover new lineages of life (NeLLi) - Sumatra_00607 metaG | ecosystem: Environmental > Aquatic > Marine > Oceanic > Sediment | place... | reverse complement strand
GTAGTCCCTACGGTATAGATATTAATAAGAAAAAATAGTATTAAAATATGAATAGAGATCCAAATTAGTAATTTTCAAGTGAAATTCATCCCACGCCTAAATAAAGGCGTGGGTTTTCTTTCACAAAAATGATAAAATATTCAGAAAAAAAATATAAACTAATTATAATATAGAATCTTATTAAAAATCGTAAATTCAATGCTAAGCATTGAATCAAGGTTGCCATTTGTATATTAACTTAAAGGACTTAATTTGCGAACTTATTCATTAGATCGATGGAACTGGTCTGAACGGGCCGAAAAATGGGTATTTGTGTCTAAGACTCAAAATGGCAAACGAACCTATCAATATCAATTAAAACCTCCCCAAGAATTCTTAGATTTAACTAATGAATTAAAAAAATTAAATCAAAAATTAATGGCAGCGACAGATATCCTAGAAAACCAGAGACTCTTTAATGATTTAATGAAACTTACTAAAAAAATGCAAGAAATGAGAAAATAGTTCATCTTCACTATTGTCCCAACTGCCTTTATATATGTACGAATAACAACTATCTTATTCAGACTTTTTTTAAAAATTTTTAATCTAAAAAAAAATAAAGATGATTTTATATGAAAATTAAAAAATACAAAATAAAAAAGAAAAGAAGAAAAGGCCTTACCTTAATAGGCCTTTTTGCTTTGATAACGGCGATGAATTTTTCGTTTGTTTCTATTGTTCCTACAATAGTTAATGAGATTAATGAAAACGATGATACTAATTTTAATAATAATGATGATAATTTAGAAACTAAATCTTCAGCTACTATAGTGGCACCAATCCATATTAATAATAATTGGAGTGCCACCGAAGAATTTTATTGGTGGTGTACAGGAGAAGGTACATCTTGGGACCCATATATAATAGCAGATGTTGAAATTGATGCAGGCGGAGGTAGTACAAAGGGTATTTTTATTGAAAACTCACAGGATTACTTCGTGATTAGAAATAGTATAATATATAATGCTCAAATTGCCACATCTGGGATTGAATTATTTAATGCGGATAATGGATTAATTGAAAACTGTACAATATATGATAATCGAAGAGGTATCGGTCTTTATGATGCTCAAGACATAGTAATTCGAGACAACGATATTTATGATTGCAGAAATGGAATCATCTTAGATGCTTCAAATGATGCTCTAATAGAATCGAATGATATATCGGGAAATATGTGGAATGGAATTAGTGTTTCGAATTTTGGTTCTGTTAATACAATTTTCAATAATACTATCTATAGTAATGGCTTTAATGGAATCTTTATTGAAGATAGTGATAATAATAACATAACTCAAAATACTATTTATAATCATACTAATGGTGGTTATAGCGGAGTATACATATTCCGAAGCGCACGCAACTATATTGAAGAAAATAATATAACAGACAGTTTTAATGGTATTCGATTAGATGCTGATTGGATGGCTAAAGAGCAAAATGAGATTTGGAATAATGACATTATTGATTCATTAGATAGAGGAATCTTATTGGAAAGGAATAGTAATAATAATTCTATTTATGGAAATTATCTTGAAGGGAATCCTGTAGGAATTTATGTAGAGGCTTCCAATGATAATTTTATTCGTGAGAACACACTTGAGCAATGCGATACTGGGATTGATATAGGTAATGCCGCAATGAATAATGAGATCCGAGATAATAATATTGCTAATAGTTTCGGTACAGGGATTTCTCTACATGACTTCAATAACAATAATATTGTAGCAGATAATCAAATAATAAACATATCAGGTGTAGGAATTAGACTTGAGAATTCAGCTAATAATAATCAACTCACAAATAATACGATAATGTATTGCGGTTATGGAATACGGATATTTGAAATTTCAACTGTTTTTATAACGAACAATTATTTATTCAATAGTACATATGACCAGATTTATATCGAGAATTCCGATAATGCCAAAATTGAATATAATACCCTTGCTAATGGTACCAGTGCTGGTATAAGAATCTTTCGGAGTGGCATTCCTAATATGGATTGGCATGAAGTAAGATTTAATAACATCGAAAATCATACGGGATATGGAATTCATGCCGCTCAAAATGCTCAGACACAGTGGAATAGATATTACTTTAATAATTTCAGAGATAACAACAACGGTTCAATGCAAGCTCTTAATAATGACTGGAACTGGCAAAATTGGTTTTATGGAACTATGGCTCATGGAAATTACTGGAATGACCATTCAGGTCCTGATGCGAATGAAGATGGGATACTAGATATATCTTATGATACAGGTCCTTGGGGTGATGATGATTATCCTTTAAAATATCCATTTGAGTATTATAATCTTTCAGCTATAATAGTTGATGATGATTATGATAATTCAGTTATGGGTTGGAATGTAACACGATTCAGTAATATTACATCAGCATTAGCAAAAGTAGATAAGGAGAGTATTTGGTGGCCTTATTCAGTTAATGTTTTTGTGAAAAATGGAACTTATAATGAAAAATTAATCGTAGGTTCGAGTATGAGCATAATAGGGGAAAGTGCAGATGGAGTAATCGTTGATGGCGCCGGACCTCCCTTTATCCCTATGATAAATATAACAGCTAACCAAGTTTTAGTCAGTAAATTAACTCTACAAAATTCACCTGTAGGAATATATATCGAGAATCTCAACAATATTCTTATTGAAGAATGTAAAATCTTGAATGTGGGTAATGGTATTGAGATATGGCATTCAAGCAACATCCTCATTACTGATAATGAAATTTCTTATAATATTAATGATGGTATTGCCGTCCGAGCGAATAGTGCGATAATTAATAATATTACTATGTCAGATAATAACATACACGATAATGGTGGCACTGGAATTAATATTTTTGCCAATATGCTTGGAGGTGGCTTGATTACAGACATTACCATTGATAATAATATTATTGACACCAATGGACTTCTTGGTATTCGGTTGTTTGATGCAGTATCTGGTTTTGAAATAACATCAAATAACGTCACGAATAATCCCGATGGAGGAATCTTTTGTATAAGTGGTGCATCAGCTGGTCCTAATAATGGTAATATAACACAAAACATTATAAAGGATAATGGAGCCGGAGCTACACCTAATGGATATGGAGTTAGTTTAGGTCCTGGGATTGGTAATGTCAATGTTTATTTGAACGACTTCATCGATAATAATGCTGTTGTCAATGGTATAATCCAAGGGTTTGATGCAATTGCAGGTAATAATGCTTGGGATAATTCTCCACTTAACACTAAGAAAGATAGAGGAAATTATTACAAGAGTTGGGGTGGATTAGTCGATGCGGATGAGGATGGTATTGCAGATAATAATTATACCTTATCCGGCGCAGGTGAACAAGATACAGCTCCCTTAATGAATTCGTTTATTTATTATGATATAAATGAAATATATGTGGATGATGATTATACTAATGCGGAACCAGGCTGGGGTGCAACAAGGTTCAATCAAACTCAGCCAGGGATAAACGCTGTAGAAGATGGTGGAACTGTTAATGTCTATAACGGAACCTACCAGGAGAATGTCTTGATTGATAATCAGTCGTTATATCTTATTGGAGAAGATAAAGATGGAGTTATCATTGACGCAAACGGAAGTGGCTCTGTCATTTCAATTTTTAATGCATCCGAGGTATATATAACTCAGATGACCATTAAAAACGACAGTCAAGCAGGAATATTCATTAATAATTCTCAATACATCTGGGTAGAACATTGTATAATAACAAATTTCATGATGTATGGTATTTATGTTGAAAACTCGGATTCTACAAGATTCAATAACAATACCATTATTAATGGCTATATGTATACCGCTATGCGTACATATCTATGCGATGAAGTAGAAATTGATAATAATACATTCTATGGGAATTTAGAAACACAAGATACATCAACTTTATTGATGGATGGTAATATTTTCCTTAATAATAGCGGCTGGATTCTACAGCTTATGGGTATGGCTGATACAACTGGTTATAATATAAAAACAACTAATCTTGCTAATGGTAAACCTATTTATTTCATTGATGATGCAAGTGGTATTAACCTCGTGATGATGGGAATATATGACATTGGGCAATTAATTCTGTATAATGTAAATAACTCAATATTTACTGATGTCTCCATTTCAAATGTACCTATTGGAATTATGGTATATAAGTCAAATAATCTAAATATCTCGAATAATGAATTTGAGAATATGGGAGTGGCTGTTATTAATATTGATTGTGAAAATATTGTGATACAGAATAATACTATGTATAATGTTTTTCAAAATGGTATCTATCTAATAAATACCAAGTATGCTCGTGTTAATAACAATAACATTACATTTTGTACTTCCGTGGGTATTGATTTGATAAGTTCAGAAGATGTTGAAATTTACCAGAATATCATTAGTAATTGTACTGTTGGTGTCCAAATTGGTAGTTATTCTACTGATAATGGGATTTATTTGAACAACTTCACTGGTAATACTAATTATGCTATATCTACAGATGGTTCTGAAAACGAAATTGTCCTAAACAACTTTTTCAACAATGGAAATAATCAGTCTTGGGATAGTGATTTAAATAATAATAACACTTGGTATGCCTATGAGGGATTGGGAGGTTTTTACGGAAATTATTGGGACGATTATTCTACGAGGTATCCTTTAGCAAATCCCGTAAAAGGGGTATGGGACACTCCATACATGCTTGATGGAGGTCCTGGTGTGAACGATACCTATCCATTAGTCTGGACGGCAGAATACTACGACCCTAGGGACATCTATGTTGACGACGATTATAATGCTGCTACCATCGGATGGAATATAACTCGCTTCGATAATATTCAAGACGGCATTAATGCTGTAAGTCCAGAGGAATGGGAATTAGGTACAGTTCATGTAGCTGATGGTACTTATTATGAAAACTTATATATTAATAGATCTCTCATAATTGAAGGTCAAAGTCTTAGTGGAACCTTATTGTATGCTAAAAATGCAAGTATAACCACAGTTGTGATTGAGGGAATTAATAAAAGTTTAACCATAAGTCATATGATGATCGGTAACAGTTCAGCTTTCAATATGTCATTAATGATATGGCCAGAATCGATGACAATCGATAATTCATCAAATATTATCCTTTATGATTTGAATGTAACAACATCGATTTTCGGGATAATGATTCAAGAGTGTACTAATATCCACATTGAAGATTGTTTTGTCGACTCATGGGGACCTGATGCGATTAGTCTGAGAAATAGTTCTACGATTCAATTAATAAATAATACTATACCAATGGGTAATATTAGGACTGAAGGGGGTGGATCGGAGGAAGTTGTAGGGTTTACGATGGATGGATGTGATATCATCAATGGATCATATCTACTTCTGGGAGGAGAAAAGGATGTTATTTCAAATTATAATATCCCTGATACAAATACAGCTCACGGGAAACCTCTCTTATATAGAGCTAATTTAAACGCTATAGATATTACGGGAGAGGTGGGAGAATTAATATTGGTAAATGTCAATAATTCCTTAATCCATGATATTACTTACACATTCAACGATACCGCCATTTGGTCGTACTTTTCAAGCTTTAACACCTTTATAAATAATACATTTATCGGATCAATGAACGCCATAATCATTAGAGAACAATCAAACAACAATACAATTACTATGAATACTTTTAGCAATACGATTCATAGCATGCTTTACGATTGGAACAATAAGTCCTATATTTTTATGACGGGAAATTCTATGTACAACGAGATTTCTTATAACAACTTCACGAACGGCGTAAATATGACGGGAATTATTACTTACGGCTCAAATGATGAAATTCACAGAAATCTTTTTAAAGGTCTTCTTTACGGAATGATACTCGAAAGTAATGCTGAATACAATGTTATTCATCTAAATAACTTTACTGACAATCAAATGTACGCAATATTTTGTAAAAGTAGCTGGAATGATTTCTACAGAAATAATTTCATAAACAACTTCCAGAACAATACATGGGATGAAGGAATGTTTGGGAATGATTGGTGGGATCTATCTAAAATGGAGGGTAATTATTATAGTAATTACTTGGCAAGATATCCCACAGCAAACAATGTTAATGGAATTTGGGACATTGATTATCTACTTGATGGTCCATATTCTAGACTTGATACAGAACCATTAGTTTATCCCGCAGGATTCTATGATTACGACAATATCTATGTGGATGACGATTTTGATAACTTTACATTAGGATGGGGTAAAACTAGATTTAACACCACACAAGCAGGAGTAAATGCTTCTAATCCTGGTGGTACAGTTCATATTGCCAATGGTACTTATGTGGAGAATGTGGATATTGCTTACAAAAGTGTTACCCTATTGGGAGAATCCGTTGATGGAGTAATAATTCAAGCAAGTGACAACATGATACCTACATTGAACTTCACTTTCGCACCAGGCGGAGAAGCTCATTATTTAACTGTAAAAGGTAGTAATGGTGCTGGCATGTATTCTTATGGTATATATGTTGTGAATAGCCCTAATTTGATACTGTCAGATTTAAAAGTTACCGAGAATTTGATGGGTATTAGTATTGGTTATTCAGAAGGTTCCCTCATAGAAAATGTACAGATTTATAATAATTCTGAAATAGCGCAAGCAATGGGGATTGGCTTATTATATTCAAATAATACGAGATTAATAGATAATATCCTCTACGACCTACCTTTACAAGAAATGGGCGGTTATAATTTTACTTTAGATGGAAACCAATTCTTTAATACGGGTTACATGGTGGGGGGAGGAATGATTGATGCTTTAATGACTCATAATATTCCAGATACAAATACGATAAACGGTGATCCATTGATTTATAGAGTGAATGCAACTTCCCAAATTTACACAGGAGATATAGGCGAACTAATTTTAATAAATCCAAGCGGATGTACTATTAATAACGCAAAATTCTCGAATTCCCTTGGTGGTGTTTTAATAGTAGGTTTAGATAACTTGACAAAAGATAACACCATATCGAATAGTGAATTTTATAATCTATCATGGCCTATGATCTTATCACAAATGACTTATACTCTCATAGAGGGAAATACCGTGAATAATACTGATTGGAGTGGAGCGAGCCAATTTGGTGTGTTTCTATGGAATTCGAAAAACTCAACTGTATCAAATAACACCGTGTCAGGCTTTGGTTATATGGGAATGGGTACAGGAATTGGCTCCCAGGGTTCTAATGGAGTTGATATTTATGAAAACTACGTCACGAATTCTACAATGGGTATAGCTATTGATCAAAATAGTGTAAATGTCAGTATTCATGATAATATCGTCAATAACAATATGTACGGAGTCTTTTTATATGCAACTGATGAACCTTATATCTTTAGAAACAACATTACTAATAATATTATATACGGAGTGTATTGTAACGCTACAAATGCAAGAATATACCACAATAATTTCATAAATAATGGAAATAATGAATCCTATGATGGTGATTTCTTTAATGCCAACTACTGGATGAGTCCTACATTATTTGAAGGAAATTATTGGAGTAAATATTCAGGAAGATATCCTGTAGCAAATCCGATAAACGGTATTTGGGATATGCCATATCAAATTGATGGTGGCGGAGCTTTTAATATATGGGATCCTGCCCCATTGGTTTATACCTATGAATACTATGATCGAGATACGATTTATGTAGACGATGATTTTAATGCAGGCACTCTTGGATATAATGTGTCTAGGTTTGATAATATTCAAGGTGCTGTTGACCGAGTAAACCCAGGAGGAACTGTCTATATAGCTGATGGAATTTACATTGAGAATATTATTATCAATAAATCTATGAATGTCGTTGGTGAAAGTCAATTAGGAACAAGAATCTATGCTCTACAGCTTAATGAAAGTGTGATTATAATAAACAATACGTTTGATGTCACTCTTGATCCATTTACTGTAGGAAATGCTACAGACCCTATACCCGGCCAATACGGACAGTCATTTAGTGCCCCCTATGCTATACAAGTTGTTAATTCCTCAAATGTAATTTTAAGGGATTTGCATATAAGAGATAGCATTATGGGCATTCGAATTTACAAATCAAATAATACATTAATTGAAGAATGCATTTTTACCAACCTATACGAAGGTTTAACTACCAGTGAATCAGACAATATCATGATATTCAACAACACAATATATGATACTTATTTCCAGACCGATCGAACTTCGAATCTCTGGGTCGATGACAATGAGTTCTATAATGGTAGTTATGTGATAGATATGAATCCACAATATGCGGCTACTCATAACATTCCAGATACAAATACTGTTAACGGAGATCCCATTATATATAGAGCAAATTTAGAATTTCAAACTTTTGAAGGTGTTTTTGGTCAATTATTACTGGCAAATGTTAATTACTCTACGATTCATAATGCTCAATTTTCAAATGTTAGCGTAGCTTTACAATTAGTTGATTCATACCATAATAACATCTCGTTCAATGAATTTACTGATGCTTCATACAGTATTTTTATTATAAATTCGCAGAATAATACAATAGCAGGGAATACATTCAACGCAGCCAATAATCGCCAAGTTAATGGAGGTATGGCAGGAATTTTCTCTATAAATTCTCGAAATAATACAATCATTGGCAATAAAATACGATATTTTGAGGATGCGGGCGTTGGATTACAGCTTATGCAGACTAATGATACCTTAGTTTACGGGAATTTGATCGAAAATTGCACTCAAGGTATCGGTTTATACGATGACTCAGCAAATAATATAATTTATCGAAATATCTTAATTAATAATAGCGAACAGGGAATTAACTCTTACACCCGATACAATAATATAATCTATCAAAATAATTTCTACGATAATGGAGGTAATCAATCTTGGGATTACGATACAAATCCAGCATATAATAATACTTGGTATAATGAAGCTTTAAATAGAGGCAATTACTGGAGCAATTATCTATCAAGATATCCTTCAGCTAGCGATGCGGGAGGTTATTGGAATATATATTATGAAATTGATAATAGCAGTGATTCTTATAGACTTTATGATGAATATCCATTGGTAGATCCTTTCCCAGTCATTCCATCGGTTGAGATTATTTCTCCTTCAGGAGATATAGATACGAATTCGGAGCCTACTATAACTGTAGAGGTCCATGAATATAACTTCCTTATACATAAAATGTGGTTTACTATCAATGGCACTACTACGAAAAATTTCTTCACGGATAATGCTAGCATAGATATTCAATGGAGTGCTGCTCCTCCAGAAGCGTGGTGGACCCTCAAGTTCTATGTAAATAATACATACAACTTTATTGGAGAATCTGGTACTATAACAATCCATAAAGATGAAATTGACCCTGTTATCGCAGATTTAACCTTTAATGCATCAGTAGAATGGAACCAAGATCATTTGATCATATCCTGTAATGTGACCGATAATTTCAAACTAAGAGATACAAATCCTGTTGAAATTCGGATAATCAAAGGTATAACAACAGTTGTATCTTGGACGCCAATGACATTTGTAACAGGAAATGAATATACATTTGATTGGGATGCAACATCACCACTACGAGATGTTGGTACTGATTATTATTTTGATATTAGAGTAACTGATAACGTTTCTAACGTACAGACTGATGCTAATAATGCGTTTGTCATCGAAGATAGCTTTAACCCTGAAGTTACAAACGTAAATTCAGATCCCGAAGCAGATTATGGAACCGGTACTATTTATGTTAATGCTACCATAACCGATAATTATCCTGGACTTGGACTAATACAGATCAGATTCCACCGACCTGGTGGGGCACAAATAGATATATATACAATGAGTCCCGCAGGTGGAGGTGTCTATGAATATACATGGGGCGTTGGTACAGAGAGTCCCGCTGTGGATTATTATTTCGTGATTGTAGCCCAAGATTCAAATGGCAATGTAAATAATACCATAATTGGCTACTTTAACATTACTGATAATGTGAATCCGAGTGTCACAGTAACTACATATGATGACGATATAGCTTATGGTACTGGTCAAAATACAGTTGAAGCAACTATTAGTGATAATCATCAATTAGTAACTCCTCCCCAAATTCGATTTTATTATCCAAATGGCACTGTAATAGGAACCTATGGAATGACGAGTATTGGAGGAGATGATTGGAGATGTATTTGGGATGCAGATGCATACCCTCCATTAGATGATTACAATTTTACTATACTAGCTCAAGATTTATCTGGAAATAATAATTATACTGGAACTGCATTGTTTAATGTTACCGATAATATCCTGCCTGTAATTTCTGACGTTATAGCTGCATCTACTGTCGAATGGGATACCGGATCCTTATATGTGTCGGCTAATGTTACTGATAACTATAAATTGCAGGATAGTGATCCCGTTTATATTCGGTTTTTCAATTCTACACTTGATTTCTTAGGTCCATGGCTTCAAATGACGTATAATGGTCTAAATAATTATTCTTACAACTGGCCTTCTACACCTCATGATCTAGATACTAATTATAATTTCTTAATAAGAGCATTTGATTATGTATCTAATGTAGAATATTCTACACGAGAATATTTTGATATAGTCGATACTGTTGATCCTGTGATTACTAATATCACCTATAATAATCCTGTCGAATGGAATACTGGTACATTATCTATTTCTTGTAATGTCACCGATAATTATGGCTTAAGAGTAAGTACACCTGTTGAGATTAGAATCTTCACTCCTTGGGGTGCTGCTTTAATCGACTGGTCTGAGATGTCCCTCGTTAGTGGAAATAATTATAGCTATAGTTGGGACTCTGTTGGAGAAGAAATTAATTCAAGTTATTACTTCAGAATAAGAGCAACGGACAGTAGTAATAATCCTGAACTTACAGTAGAACAGAATTTTAATATTACTGATACAGTTCTTCCAGATATTTCTGGTCTTAGCTATAACGATCCCGTCGAATGGAATACTGATACTTTAAGTGTTTCATGCGATGTCACAGATAACTATGATCTAAATTCCACATCTCCAGTTCAAATTAGAATTTGTTATCCTAATGGAACAATTATTCTAGATTGGACAGATATGACCGATGCGGGCGGAGATTCTTATACTTATGATTGGGCAGTAGCTGGCTATAATATTAGTAATAATTATAACTTCTCAATAAGAGCTAATGATGTCTCTAACAACCTTCGTACAATTATTGATAATTTCTTTGACATTACAGATACTGTAGATCCTTCAGTCACTAATATAAATGATGATGGACCTCTTGAATGGAGTACTGGAACGCTACTTATCACCTGTAATTCGACGGATAATTATGGATTAAAAGCATCTAATCCAGTAGATATACAAATCTACTATCCTAATGATGCATTACTCTTAGATTGGACGCCAATGAATGCATGGGCGAGTACTGGCTACTACTATAACTGGCCAGTCGGCGCAAATGATATTGGTACAAATTATTACTATAGAATAAGGGCAACAGATATTTCAGATAACACTAAAATAAGCGCTAACCATACTTTCGACATTACTGATACTGTAAATCCTCAAATTTCAAATATTACTAATAACAATCCTTTAGAATGGGGAGTTGATACTCTACAAGTTTCCTGTAACGTAACAGATAATTATGGCTTAAGAGTAAGTAATCCTGTGGAGATTAAAATATTTGATCCCGAAGGTTCTACATTGGTTGATTGGACACCTATGTCATTTGTAATTGGAAATAATTACTCCTATATATGGGATCCAAATCAAAATGCAACTGATATAAATTATTACTTTAAAATCAGAGCCACAGATATTTCAAATAATCCATTAGAAACTGGTGATAATAAGTTTAATATTACAGATACTATACTTCCTACTGTAACTATCGAAAATTACGATGATACTACTGAATATGGAGAAACAATTTATGTAAATACCACTGTGATTGATAATTATCAATTAAAGAGCACAGATCCAGTTCAGATTGAATTCTATTATCCAAATGGTACTTTTATAGGTATATATACTATGATTGATAGAGGTAGTGGTAATTATGATTATACTTGGAGCGCGGGAAGTCGAGTTCCATTAGATGATTATAATTTCACGATTTTAGCCTATGATGACATTTTAAATGTGAATAATACAGAAGGTGCAACATTCAATATAACGGATACAACTTTACCGTCGATAACAAGTCCGGGAATTAATCCTAATCCAGTTCCAACTGGAAATGCTACGGAAATCTTTGCTACAGTGACCGATAATTATAAATTAGCCACATCGAATCCTGTTGGAATTACAATATTTAATCCATCGGGTGTTCCTATATTCTATGCTTATCTAACCGATCAAGGCGGAGATTACTTTAATACTTCATGGGATTCCTCAGGTTATTCCGTCCAAGGAGGATATAAAATTGAGTTCAATGCTACAGATGATTTGGGTAATCTAAGAGAATTTAATATTACTTTTAGTATTGTTTCGGGAAATCCTCCAATAATTTCGAATCCTCAGAGAAATCCGATTGATTTAGAATTACACTTTAACTTAACATTCACATGTAATGTCTCTGATAATACCGCGGTTTCATATGTAACGGCTCAGATCTATACACCTACTGGTTCATTAATTACGACAGTTAATTTAACTCTTATAGGTGGAACCGCTCAAGACGGATGGTATGAAGGACAATGGAATAGCACTAGTCAAACAGCTCAAAATGGATATTATATACTGTTAAATGCCACAGACGATACAGCTATCTCATCATGGACAGCTAATTATACATTTAATATAATCAAAACACCTCCAGTTATAAGTAATGAAGAAGTGTATCCAACTAATGTTGAATATGGTGGTACATTGAAGATTAATGCCACTGTGACTGATAATGAAGATGTGAGTACAGTTGTAGCATATATTTATTATGCTAATGGTACATACATTACATCAGTTATCTTAACAGAACAAGCAGGTTTCCTATGGGAAAATACCACATGGAGCACTGGAACTTTACCCGTCCTCAACGGCTATTATGTTGTTATTAATGCAACTGACGACCGAGGATATATTAGCTCAACGGGAGAACCTTCCAGTTTAATATTCAATATCGTAGATACTACCAATCCATCAGTATTTAACATAAATTCTGATCCCACAGTTGAATGGTATACTGGAGAAATATCTGTATCTTGTGAAGTTACCGATAACTATCTATTAAGAGCCTCGAACCCAGTAGAAATTCGATTCTTTAGTCCATGGGGATCTTTTCTTTCTGATTGGACTGCCATGGCTTTCAGTGGTGGAAACACATATACGCTTGATTGGAATGCTACTGGAAATGATATTAATAGTAGTTACTATTTCAAAATAAGAGCAACGGACGCTTCTAACAATTTTAACGAAACGGGGAATAATAATTTTGATATAACAGAGACAGTTAATCCTCAAATTTCTGGGATTGGTTATAATAACCCAGTGGAATGGAGCACAGGAACTTTATCTGTTTCTTGCTCTGCAACAGATAACTATGGTTTAAATGCCACTAACCCTGTTGAGATTAGAATAACTTATCCTAATGGTACAGTAATACTGGATTGGACCGCTATGACATTTGGTGCAGGGACATATTCATACGATTGGTTAGTTGCTGGTTATGACATAGATAATAACTATAACTTCACCATTAGAGCAACTGATGTTTCCAACAATCGATTCAATATCACAGATAATTTCTTTAATATTACAGATGCGGTTGATCCATCAGTTACCAATATAAACGATGATGATCCTCTTGAATGGAACACGGGAACTTTATTGATTACCTGTAATTCAACAGACAATTATGGATTAAGGTTAGTAAACCCTGTAGAGATTCAAATATTCTATCCAAATGATACATTGTTATTAGATTGGACAACAATGAATGCTTGGGCGAGTACTGGCTACTATTATAACTGGCCAGTTGGTGTGAATGATATTGGCACAAATTATTACTATAGAATAAGGTCTTGGGATATCTCATTAAATAATTTTACAACGGGAAATCAAACCTTTAATGTCGAAGATAGTGTCTATCCTGTCTTTAATAGCTTCTTTGATGATGGTCCTGTCGAATGGGGTACTGGAGAAATTCAAATCTGGATAAATTTTACTGACAATTATGGACTAAATGCTATAGATCCTGTACAGATTAAATTTTATTCCTATACGGGATCAAATATTACTGATTGGACACCGATGACGTTTGCTGGAGGATTCTATACTTATACTTGGAATGCTTCTGGAAACATTGTACATGATGATTATTACTATAAAGTTAGTGCCAATGATGTTTCAAACAATTTAATTGAATCTGGTGAAATATACTTCAATATTAGAGACACTGTGGATCCGCAAGTCACAATTGATTACTATACTACCCCAATAGAATACCAAACTGGTCAATTGGATATCGCAACCACTGCAACTGATAATAATCCACCATTAAGAGCTGTAAGTCCTGTGAAGATATCGATCTACTATCCAAATGGTACTCTGATAATAACCATAGATATGAGTTTTGGTGGAGGTGATTCTTATTATTACAATTGGAGTGATGCTGGTTATCCGATCGGTAATAATTACTGGTTTAATGTAACAGTCTATGATTCAAGCAATAACACAGATATATCTGCGTTTATCTACTTTAATATAACTGACACAGTACTACCAACAATTGCAATAAATTACTATGACAGTCAAGCAAATTACGGAACGACTGAAGTAATCTATGTTAATGCAACAGTTACGGATAATTATAAATTGAATGATACAGATCCCGTGAGTATTACTTTCTACTATGCAAATGACACTGTTATTGGAACATTTGTTATGGATAATCCAAGTGGAAGTATATTCAACTATTCATGGTCTGTTGGTACTTACCCAATAGGGACTGGTTATTATTTCACAATAACTGCAATCGACAACCAAAGCAATAGCAGAACAGGTCCTGAAACTAACTTCAATATTGTAGATCTACAACAACCAAACATCATTGTTACGGGATGGGATGCTGAAGTAGAATATTTAACAGGCTCAATTACCGTAAATGCTACAATCACCGATAATTATCAAGTTACGCAGGTTATTATCGAGTTTTGGAATCCGACGAAGACTCGTTCAATTGATCTCAATAATATGAACAATATTGGTGGAAATGAGTATACTTACACACTTGGCTCTGGGGTTTTAGGGAGTGAAGCTGCTATCGATAATTATTTCTTTGTAATCAGTGTATTTGATGGAGGTCAATGGAATATCACACCAGATTTCACTTATACCTTTGATATACGCGACACTACGGCTCCAACAATAGTTAGTATTAGTCTAGTAAATTACAGCTACTATGGCGTAAATCCTCCCGTATTTGATGTTACATTTGATGAATCAAGTTCTATCTGGTATTGGATGACGAATATGACATTGAATAATTCTGCTTCTGTGTTTCTATTAACACATAGTGGTTTTACGCTTAACTCAACTGCTTACAATGCCGTACCTGATGGTATTTTCGTTTTAACAATATGGTTTAAAGATGCTTCAACAGACGGTAATACTGATTTCATTAATTACACATTGAATAAAGATACTGCACCACCTTCCTTTACCATTGTAGGTGGAGATCCCACTGGAGATGAATATGGTCCAGATGATCCACCAGTATTTAGAATTACTTTCGATGAAAATTTAACAGAGATTCAAGTAATTAAATATGAAATTCCTTCGATCCCTGTGAATTGGACTCTGCATGGTTCTGGACCTTCTTCTTCAAATCCAATGACATCTAGCATCACTTTAGCTGCTACGACCTATGTGGTAACAATTAGTTCGGGTCATTGGGCACTTGTAGAAGAGGGAAATGTTTTAATCAGAATCTGGGTTGTCGATATCGCTGGTAATAGTTATTCATACGAGTTCATTGTTGTAAAAGTTGGAGAAGAAATACCATCACTACCAGTACCTCCTTCTGCTGATAACATGATGATGATGATAATTATCATTGTCATTGGTGCTGTAGCAGCAGTAGGCATTATTGGATTCATGAAAATACGAGGCAAAAAAATAACACCTGAAGAACTTGAGAAAAAGAAATTAGCAATTAAAGCGCCTTCTCCGAGAGCCAAACCTGGTAAAATGGTTGATGGAAAGCTTGCAGGTCCAAAAGCACATAAAGCTAAACTAGAGGGTATGAAAAGACCTCCTGCCGCTAAGAAAGAGCTTACAGCAGAAGAGCTTGCTGAACAAGCTAGAACTGAAGCAGAGTTGGCGGTTGAAAAGGAAAAACATCTATGTGTTGTACATAAAGGACCAATTAAAGGAGCTATCTACTTATGCCCTGAATGCGAAACATTCTACTGTATGAATTGTGCTAAAACTCTAAAGTTAGCTGGAGAAAAATGTTGGGCATGTGAACACGAAATTGATGTGGATGTAGCTGAGGTAGTAAAGGAAGGTATAAAACCCTCAGGTGTCAAAGGAATATTAGAAAGCTTAGCTGGATATGATGCCACACTCAAAAAAGCAATGTTAAAAGATAAACCATTTGCTTCTGTACCACAATTAGACGTAATTGATTTCACATTAATTGATCCAGAAATAATTCGACGCTTAGATGAATTAGATATTGATATTGAGAAAAAGACAGACATTCTCAAGGATCTTATAGGACTTAGTATTGAAGAACAAGAACTTTTAATTAATACGCTATTTGAACTTGTCGAAACATTAGAAGACACGGAAGAAGATAATGAAGAATTATTTTAAAAATCTAATTTAATTTTTTTTTTTTTATTTATTATTATTGACTAGTACGTAAAGTGTCAATTCCGCTTATTATTTCTGAAAATTTATCACGATTAAGTATATAATTAACCTGGTTTTCATCTTCAGTTTGCAATAATAAACCTAACTCATTCAATATATGCATACTTTTATTGGCTGTATTGTAATGAATTCCTAATTCTTCTGAAATCCTGTTTATTGTCAAACCTTCTCCATTGACTACCATCAGTTGTATGATCTCATTTATGGTTGCATTACCAAGGTAAAAGATTTCTTTATCAAGCGTATCTGGCAAACTACTGACAAAGAATGTTTTATATTTCCCTATCGCAGTGAATCTAACATAACCAAATTTAATTAACAAGTTTATATGCCATAATGTAGCATGTGCTCCAAGCTCAAGTTTATTCATTATTTCCCTTAAATGAGTTCCTGGATTCTTGAAGACATGATTATAAATACTTTTGCGAGAATAATTTTCGAGTAGTTTTTCTTTAGTTAATTTAGATCCCGGAATAACAATCCGCTCCCGAATAAAGTGCCATAAAATCTTTTCGACCCCGGCTTCATTTAACGGAGGATCTAAATTATATGAGCTTAACGATTGTACTATCCATGGAATTATATTTTTTACGTTAAAAACACGATTTTTTTTAAGATATTCTTTTATTAGTATAAAGACAGCAGTTTCTACATCCGATAATTCCAAGGTTTAATATTACCCGTGTTTTATGTTAAGTTATACTATTACTAACTTTATTATTCATACCTTATATATAAAAATATCTTTTATAGAATATTTCAAGTTTCACTTTTCAATATTCGAGTTTAAAAATAAAGAACTTTAGGATTTATTTCCTTTTTTCGGTTGATTCTCATTTACTTCTTTTTGAATGGATTTAGCTTCCGTAATTGCTTTAATTTGTTTTTTTCTTGAGGCATTTCAATTAATGTAAAATTATTATATGCTATTATTACTGTAAAAAACTTTGAACATATTCGTTTAATTCCGTGCTTATTTTGTTAAAAAGGGCGATCTCAGTATTTATAAAAACATTTAAAGCGGTTTTAAGAGTTATATTATTCCCTACAGATATGTATAAATATTTCTTTGAATTTGGCTTAGGAATGGCATACCCAATAAGACTCTTGTTATTAAAAACTCCAAGTATGTCTGAAGAACTATCAATCTCTTTGATTTCCCCAAATAATAATTTCTTTGTATAACCTATTACAGGTATAGCTATTTTTAGACCTAAATCACAAGCCAATCCATATAAATAGGGGTGAATTTGTCCGCTTGAATTAATTATGAAACATTCTGGTAATAGTTCTAAATCATTAATAAAATCTAAATAAACCTCTGTTTGATTTAAGAAAAGAATTGAAGGGAAATATTCTGTGAATTTAGGTCTGAAAGATTTAAAACTTATTGAATGGATTATTCTTTTTTGAAGATTATAAAAAGCAATGCCAGAATACGCAAATTCCTTAACAATTTTTGTTTTTATTATCCCAATTAATTCGAAATCTGCTTTTTTATCCAAAATTTCTATTTTTTTTGCGTTTTGCTTCTGATACTCACGAATCTCTTTTAAATCTTTAAATTTTGTATTGATTAAAAAGGGTTGAACACATTCTTTACAAACATAATCATATTCGATGTTATGTACTTTACAAATTCTAACCATAGTTCTTTTAATTTAAACTAAAATATAATTTAAAATTTTAATATATAATGTATTTATAGCAAAAAACTTAATTTTGAAAAAAAGATCTAAATTTATGGTAAAAGAATTTAAATTTTTTTTATAGTTTATAATAGTACGAGTAAATTATGAGAATTCATGCGATAAATAGATGGAATTGGTCTAAAAGGGCAGAAAAATGGGTATATGTTGAAATAAAAGGGGGAAAAAGAAAATATTATTATAAAGATAATCCTCCGCAAGAATTCAATGATTTAGTAATGAAAATAAAAGAAATTAATGAAAAAATGGTAGCTACAACAGATGAGGGGGAAAACGAGAGACTTTATAGGGAATTAATGAAGATTTCTAATAAGCTGCAAATAATGAAAAGGGATAATGTTTAATTTTCTTCTCATTTCCGTTTAATCATGAAAATTTATAAATAAATATCTGATAACTCAATCTTAAAATTTCTTATTAAAAATAAATATACAATAATTAAAGTTTAGGATTTCTAAAGTAAAGATTTAATATATTTCAAACAATTATATAGACATATTATGAAAATAGGAGTTGCTGGAAAGGGGGGAGTTGGAAAAACTCTAATTGCTGGTACTTTAGCTAGGTTATTTGCGAAAGATGGTTTTAAAGTGTTAGCAATAGATAATGATTCTGCCATGAATCTGAGTTATACTTTAGGAATTGACCAAGATGTAAAAGAAAAAATTATTCCCATTGCTGAAATGAAACAGATGATTGGGGAGCGAACATCTGTAAAAGGAGCGGCTCCTGGAGTATATAATATAAATCCTGAAGTTTCAGATATTCCTGACAGATTTAAAGTTTCTGGACCAGACGGTCTACAATTATTAGTTCTAGGATCTATTGAAGAGCCAGCAACGGGGTGCTTATGTCCAGAAAATGCATTAATTAGAACATTATTATATAATCTTTTTGTTAAAAGAGATGAAGTTATTATCGTCGATTTCGAGGCAGGATTAGAACATCTAGGTCGAGGTACAGCTAAGGGTATTGATGTAATGTTAGTAATTTCAGAGCCTTCTCAAAAAGCCTTAGATCTTTGTTCTAAAATAATAAATTTATCCAAGAAATTAGGGATTATTAATATTTTCTTAATAGCAAATAAGGTTTTTGATGATTCACAACTTGAAGTAATCCAAAAGAGAGTCGCAGATTGGGAAATTCCACTTTATCACTCGATTCCTTTTGATGCCGAAATAGGAAAGGCTGATTTAGAGGGTATTTCACCAATAGATTTTAATCCAGAATCAAAAGGAATGTCAGCGATTAAAAGTTTATATTCAAAATTAAAGCAACTAAAACAAGAATTATTCGATTTATAATTCACTTTTTCGCAAAAAGAATCGTATTAGATAGAGGGACATAACATTAAAAGTTAAATCACATCAGAAAGATCAATGCCGATTTCTTCAGCTATTTCTTTCCATTGTTCTATAGCTTCTAAGGCATCATTCTCATCCATCATTTCGATGGCATATCCCGCATGAACAATTACATATTTTCCAACTTCAGGATTTTGAATTAAGACAATAATTACATTTTGTTCTATTCCATCAAAATCAATTAGAGCTGTGTTTCCATCGGGATTAAATTTCACAATTTTACCAGGTATAGCGAGGCACATAATAATTTTCAAGTAGAATAATTCCTTCTATGTTCAATAATATCTTGAATTAAATAAAATTTAGTGTTTTTTACACTAAATATAATAATAAATCTGATAAAAAATGATTTTTATACACGATTGATTTAAATATATATGAATGAGAACTTAGGTAATTATTTTGGAACAAGATGAAAAATTCACTTCAGGAACAGACTTACTTGCAATTTTATTTATCGGTTGTTTATCAATGTTTTTTGCTGAAGTTGTTGTGGGATCATCACTGATTTGGATTATCGACCCTTGGTCTCTTATTGTCACTTTCCCGCTTTATTT
>Ga0114925_10000305_pt1 | contig 20633 bp, 31 predicted proteins | sample SumtaG_2_FD_87287 | JGI IMG/M metagenome (GOLD analysis project Ga0114925, IMG submission 87287) | Deep subsurface microbial communities from Indian Ocean to uncover new lineages of life (NeLLi) - Sumatra_00607 metaG | ecosystem: Environmental > Aquatic > Marine > Oceanic > Sediment | place... | reverse complement strand
GATACAGCCCCCGGGATCTATGCGACTTTTGCGGATTGCCGCTTTGCATCCAAATACGACGCCGCCGTGACATTCTTCAAGTACGAGGGATATGATGAACTTGGCCCCGCGGTGGAAGATAACTGGGCTCCAACGATGGAAGCATGCTCCAAGATCAGATTCACGAGATGTGATCTTGTGCAGCTCTCTGAGAGTGTAGAGATCCCTTTGATCTCTATGAAAGTACATCCCAATCGCACGGCTTGGAGTGAGTTCCTTAGAGCCATTCTTGAGATTTCATGGTGCCATTTCCATACAAACAAAGCCTTAGCCATCGAAAACGACGCGACAATGGTAAATCTTTTCCACAATTCTTTTCAGCATGATGTTGTGGGACATTACGTCTCGATGACGTCCGGTTATGAGATTGTACGTCCACCCACGACCCCACCGCCAGAGTAAGCAATGGCAGAATATCCTACAGATCTAACAACGTTCGCTGATTCAGATGTTCCGACATCCGACGGTTTTGTAGTATTCGGTAATATCTTCGATACCATATGGGGCACCGATCCAATTGTTTACGCAGGAGATTACTACCATCCATATGAGCCGGATTATCCGATGTATGGCTGGAGATACTATTTGATCGGAAGAACAATGCAGAATATTGAGACTGGATACTTTAAGGAATCGGCCCCAAGGTATCCAGAGCTGTCGGGAAGTTTCAGATTCGAAGTGGACTAAGAGAGACGATGGCCATTGAAGATACAATAGCGGCTCTTCGAAAAAGGATCGAAGAGGTCGAGGCTGCAGTTGCAGCCATCACGAGCGCACTGAATACTGAAACTATTCAGAAACGCGACATGGACCGCATCCGTGCGGAGCTTGTCCAACTCAAGGATAGCTTTAGCGGCGCAGACGAAACTTCGACAGCCGCCATGGAGACGCGGGTAGAGAGCCTCGAAGAGACACTTGCCGCTCTCACTTCTTCGATCAATGCCCAGACAGTCTCCAAGAGTGACATGGATCGTGTCAGAGGGGAACTGGTTCAGCTCAAAGATGCTCTCGGTGCGGTCGAAGAGACATCCGATTCTGCGCTGAAGACGCGAGTGGATGCGCTCGAGACAATCCTGGCTGCTCTTACGGCTAATATCAATGCTCAGGTGGTATCCAAAGATGATCTTGATCGCCTTCGCGCAGAGCTCGTTCAGCTTAAGGCTGCTCTTTCCAGAGGGGATTTTGGTGAGGCTGCGACAGTAGCGCAAGGTCTGGATGCGCTTGTAAATGAACAGGTTGCACTTACATCGCAAACCAGATCGCTTCTAGATTCCGTTCGCGACGAAGTTACGGCCATTTCTACAGACGTGGCATCCAATCTAGCTCTGATAAGGGCATTGCAGAGACAGGTTGCAATGCTTATTATCCGGGTTACCGATGTTGTGGGCCCAATGGGCCCGGTGGGAGCAAAAGGGGATACAGGACCCGCAGGACCCGCAGGACCGGCCGTGGGAACATTTTGGCATCCATATTTGTCCGGAAAGTACGGAGAAGTCGATGAACTTGCCGAACACCCTCAATACGCACCGTCCGGTGAATATGTAGGACTCTCTGGTAATTTCACAACTCACCGTGATGACACTACCAATCCACACGATGTTATATTTGCTCAAGCCCGAGACCAAGAGGGTGGATCCGACGTAACACTCGCGGAGCTTGAGCAGCTCTCGGATGGATCGAATGCCGCCGCATTACATTACCATTCTGGGGAATATATTCAGACCAGGACACTCGGCTCGCCCACTCTTGATAATTTTGAGGAGATGCATGACTATACGCAGTCCGCTGGCTCCATGCTTAGTGGACAAGTTATCGACAATGGCGACGGAACATTTGATGTCTCGGGCGGCCAAGGTCTGATCAGAGATGCTGACAGTTCATATGGAACTCTTTATTCAGTAGAATGGAATCCAGCTTATAATATATCTGCGAATGACGATGCTATAACCTATGTCTACGTAGACTACAACTCCGGTTCGCCTGTTATTGCGACCACTACAACCCGCGCCACGATCAGTGACAATCGTGAAATTTGCATTGGTCACGTGTACAAGGAAGCGGGTCTAAATATGCTACACATAAGACATGCCGGTGTTTCCCTCATGGATTTCCAGCGTAGAGTCGATCGGCGCATTAAAGACTTGAGATATTTTGAGCGCACGACGGGCATGGTTATCTCGGAAACCGGCCAACGCTATGTAACGTTAACGGCCGGTATTGCGTGGCGAGGACTTGATAAGTTCCTGACACCGGCAATGGATACAAGCGGCAGCGATACATTTAGCTACTACCATAGAGATGGCGCGGGCGGTTGGACAAAGGTCACAGGTCAGACTCAAATAGATAATACGCAATACGATAACAATGGACTCACGCCGTTGGGCACTGGGCGATATGGTATCCACTGGGTCTTTTATTGTGCAGGACAACATCTCGATGTCATATATGGACAAGGGAGTTATAAGCTAGCCGAGGCGGTGAATGCCTCAATTCCCGCTGACCTACCCGACAAGATAGTGGCCTTTGGTGTGATCATAGCAAAGATCATTATTCGAAAGAGCGCGACATCGTTTGCAGATGTATCTACAGTATTCGAAACGATTTTCCATCAACACACTGTAATCAATCATGGCGATCTTGGTGATCTCCAGGGTGGCGCGGCCGATGAGTATTATCACCTGACCCTTGCACAGCATAGTGAAGCTATCAGCGTTTCAGGAGATCTTGCTACCCATGAAGCCGATACTGCGAATCCACATTCTGTTACGTTCAACCAGGCCCGTGATGAAACGGGTGGATCCGATGTAACTCTGATTGAACTGGAAGAACTTACGGATGGTTCTGGGACGGCGCTGCATACCCACGCTGATACACTTGATGTAGTTTGTGATCGCGGCAGTGAAACTGATCAGGATATTCATACCTCGGGTGTCATTATTGCAGATCAATCTGGGTTGTTCGATAGTGTATTTATCAATCCAGCTGGTCCTGATGCTGATTCCTTTCTATATTTCTATGAAGACGGGGTTCCCGCAAGCGGCTGGTTCAAATGGAGTCACGCTTATAATAGATTCGAATGCTCGCACGAGGTTGTCGTCTGGGGTGATATCAAAGGTACAGGAGATCTTTATTTCAATGCCGGTGGCCCTGAAGGCGATGGCACGTTTTATTTCTACGAAGCCGGTGTCGATCAAGGTGCGTATATCAAGTGGCAAGATAGCGTAACCAGCTTCCTTATCTCACATGAGATGCGAGTCGGGGGTCATATCTTTGCGGGGCGCAACATGGGAATTAACTATAGCGCATCGGACAACGATGCGGTTCTCGTGTTTTACAAACCGAGCTCAGGCGCCGAGTATCTCAAGTGGAACAAGACCACCACCCGTTTTGAATTCACTGATGTGCTTAGCATGGAGTCGCATAAGATAGTCAGCGTCACCGATCCGACTGCTGACCAAGATGCAGCCACAAAGAAATATGTCGATGACCATGCGAATCTCTCCCGATCCTTTGAGGCCAATGGAGCCTATTGGGAAGTCACAGCGGTAGATGGCGCGTGGATCCTCGACTCCTCAAAGACGATCACGGCCGTTTGGCTTTATAGAGGCACAGCTGGTGACTCAGGCAATACGGTGGTTGATATTCATAAGAATGGGACCACGATTTACAGCACGCAGGGGAATCGGCCGACCATAGCCTATGATGATGGCGATAACAAAGTTGACTGCACTCTGCCAGATGTCACGAGTATTGCAGCTGGTGATGTGCTCACCGTAGACATAGATTCAGTAGAGGGGGGAGACCCCGCTGATCTGAGTATAATAATCCACGTTGAATAGGAGTACCAATGGCTACGTTTATCAAACATCCGCTTCCGATTTCAGGTGCCCTTGCTGAGGAAGTTGGTATCACTGCTACCGATCTTGATATCAGAGATCTGACCAGCGCGAGTGATAGCGTAACTATCGAGGGTGGCAATTCCGCCGATGTGAATGTCTCAGGCGTCTTTTCTGATGGCGGAGATAGCATAACAGTTGACGCTGTAAATCTGGACATTAGGGACCTCTCGATGCTGACGGACAGCATAGAAGTTTCGGGCAGCGTCACGGGTGATATGCTTCATGATCACCCTAATGTTGAGATCATCACAGGAAAATACACCTCAGCACAGACAGACACTGTACTCAAGGCTATTGGTGCCGACGAGAGGTGGATTACAACAGGCATAGCAGTCTTCTGTGCGGGCAACAATGTCGTAGATTGCGCGGCTCTTATTGAATATGACGACGCGGCAGATGTGCGTATCGCGGAGCATCCTGGTATCATAGCCGGCTCAGGATTTACCTGGGGCAATGGCGGTGGCATTCTTGCCATTGGTGGTGACGCACAGGATCTCCTGTTCACTTCAACGCCCACGGTTTCGGGTAGTGTCGTTGTGCAGGTGACAGGGTTTGTAATCGAGAGCTAAGATGCCAACAAACACATATCAACAGGGTGTGGATGCGTATGCCGGCTGCACTGATACCTACCCCAGGGAATATTATTCAAGTTCCAATTATGGTAATGCCAACGAGTTGATGGCCGCATGGTATGTTGATGCCGGTGATAGAAGTACTGTTGTAATCAGATTCGACATCTCGGATATTTCGCCGGACGTTACTATCACATCTGCGACCTTGCAGTTTGCACGCAAACAGCTGGTTGGCAGTGGAACAATAAGCATACATAGATGCCTGCGCGATTGGGTAGAACTGGAAGTAACCTGGATTATTTACAGCACAGGGAATAATTGGGAATCGCCGGGTGGCTTGGGGGCTGCAGATCATGATTCAGATGCTGAGGACACGCAAGCCCCAGATTCGCCGACCGTTTTTACGATTACTGACATGGTGCAAAAGTGGGTCGATGGCACATGGGCCAATCAAGGCGCACTGATCAAGAGAGCGTCGGAAGTCGATTGGTTCGTCAAAGTTCATAGTTCAGAGGCTGCTTCATCTTCCGATAGGCCCCTTCTTACAGTTGTATATGAAGAGGATGGGGAAGAGGAAGAGATAAAACTCTTTGGCATCATCGGATGCGGTGTGCTTCCATTTAAGAGGGCTGTGTAATGCCAGGACATGAGAAAAGTACACGCATCCTCGGTACCACAAACAAAGAAAAGAAAGGGTCCGATAAGCATCTCTGGATCTCTTCTCGTGGTGGTACTGAAGTAGAACTCCGAGGCATGGCCGAAGGTTGTAGGTCTGCCAGGCTTACCGTCGCCAGTTCTCCTGTAAAGATACCTCCGATTCCCCTTAAGAACCGCAAGTCCCTTGCGATCTTTGTTCCAACTGAAGCCGATGGCTTCTCGGGAATCCTCTATCTCGGGGGCCCTGGACTCAATGCCGATAATGGATTTCCTTCACCGGCTGGTGGATATTTCTTCCTTGATATCGAGACCGATATCTTTGCCTTTGCCACAGAGATAGTAGATATAAGGATACTTGAAGGTGCCTAGATTCTGGTCTTCGACAGTGGGCCTTCCTGGTCCTCCGGGACCTCCCGGAGCCGGAGATGGAGTGGGCGCTCAGACTCTAGACCAGGTCTGTAATCTCGGAAATACAACTGATCAGGACCTGAAGTTCCAGGATGGTTATATCAACCATGATGGGCCTGACGAGGACTCATATTTGTATTTCTTTGATGCCCAAGTCGCTACTGGAGCATATCTCAAGTGGCTTGATGCCAGCATAAGATTCGTCTTCTCGCACGAGGTGCGAGTTGGTGGACATATTTTTGCAGATGGCAATATAGGGATCAACACAGATGCATCCGATGTCGATGCAATTCTCACATTCTATAAGCCGAGCTCGGGCTCCGAAACCTTGCAGTGGGACAAGACCTCCGGGCAATTCGAGTTCTCTGCTCCTCTCAGTATGGAGAGCAATAAGATCGTTGCTCTCGCTGATCCCACGGATCCTCAAGATGCGGTGACCAAGGGCTACATGGATACAATATCAGGTGTGGCCACTCAGGATCTTGATGGAGTCTGTGATATAGGAAGTACGACAGATCAGATTATTAGGGCTGCACAACTTCGTTCCAGTGCTGATATCTTTGTAAATTACAGCGATCCCGCGGAGCACGAGGCGAATGCCGACGGCAATATCTACTTCTTTCACGACGAAGACCCTACATTTGCCTGGATGGGCTGGGATAACAGCGATCAGCGTTTTGAGATGTCTGAGGCGTTCTATGTTGGTGGAAATATCTGGGGTTCTGATGTTCACGCCAATGGCAGCCTCTATACTAATTATAGTGGAACAGAGTGTTCGGGAGAAGTCTTCTTTTATACCAATGGTGACATGCGCGGCGCATTTCTCCAGTGGGACGAGCCCAACACGCGTTTTAAATTCTCGAATACACTTATCATAAGCGGCGATCTGGAGGTCGCTCAGGACATCTACGTCCAAGTCGATGGTCCTGAAGGCGATTCATACATATACTTCTATGAGAATGGCTCATCCACCGGTGCATATCTCCAATGGGATGAACCCGAGACACGGTTTAAGTTATCTCATAAACTCGCCGTCCTCGGTGACCTCCAGGTTGGTGCAAATGTCTATGTCCGAGCTGGCGGCCCTGAAGGCGATTCCTATGTGTATTTCTACAACGATGGCGATGCCATGTCAGGCTGGCTCAAGTGGAGTAATGCCTATGATAGAATCGAATGCTCACACGAGTTCGTCGCCTGGGGCAACCTCAAGACCGTCGGCGATATGTACTTCAACGCTGGCGGACCTGAAGGTGATGGTGCGTTCTATTTCTACGAGGCAGGCGGCAGTCAAGGTGCGTACGTTAAGTGGCAGGATAGCACAGCCAGATTTCTTGTCTCACATCAGATGCGGGTTGGTGGCCACGTCTTTGCAGATCGTAATATCGGAGTCAACACCAGTGCGTCTGACAACGACGCAGTTATCGTCTTCTACAAGCCGAGCTCAGGTGCAGAGTACCTTAAGTGGGATAAGACACAGACCAGGTTCGAGCTTACCGATACCCTCAGTATGGAGACGCATAAAATTGTCAATGTTGTTGATCCTACAGCCAATCAGGATGCTGCAACGAAAAAGTATGTGGATGATAACATTGGCACTCGCAGTGGTCCAATCTTAATCATGGATGCCATGTGGCTTGACGACGATAGCGGCGCCCCACTCACAAGTCTTTTGTCTGGAACATATCCAGCGCTTCATGATGGAGACAAGATAAGCGAAGCCGCATATGTCTTTGACTCCCCATGGTCGATTGGTATCGATCTCGGTGTTACCAGAGATGTCGCGAGGATTAAGCTTTTCGATGATCCCGCGGACCAGAATCACCCAGCAGATAGCGGTGCTGGTTGGGGTGGCATCTTTGCTGGTGGGAATTACGACTCTCTTAAGATCTACACAGCAGACGTGAATGGAGCCTGGACACTTCGGGAGACGATTGATCCCGCGCCGCGTCTACCCGGGGGCTCTGGACGTCCGTGTACCATGGATATCGCCTTGAGTGGCACCTACTCATGTCGTTTCGTCAAACTCTATTGTGATCTTGGTGGGCTATGTGCAGTGAATGGTGGGCCCATCGGAGTAGCTGAGATCGAAGCGCACTATGATTGAGCAAGGGAGTACAGTTATGTTTCGGGAGAAGTTGGATGCTTTGAAGGATCTTTATGTTTATACCATTCATGAATTGAAAGTCGTTAAAATCCTAGTTGAAGTTGTAAACGTGACGAATAGTTGGTTATCTGGCATTTCCAACAGCGGTTTACATGTTCTTGCTGGATTTGAAGAAGCATACGATACTAAGAAGTTAGCCAAGGCGGCTCTTCGTGATTTGATTGAGGCAGAACGCGCCAAGCTTAATGCCGCCGAAGACGATTTAGAACCGTAGGGAGGAGAGCGAATGTCGGAAGCAAAGGTAATTGACGCTGAGAAGTTGGAAGGTGCTATGCGCGGTGCGACCACTAAGCCTCAATTCAGAGGCGTCGCAGTGCACATCGCTGAGGATGGGAAGTGTGGGCTGGAGCCGGTAGGTGTGTCGCTGCTAGAAATATACGGCGCCTTGACTCTGATAATGGAGCGCATGAAGAAACAACTAGGAGCAGAGTGACTCTCTACCGAATTCTAAAGTCGAACTGATGACGAATAGCCCCGTCCACTGCCTACGGGCACGGCGGGGTTTTTATTTGACGGGATTTCTATGTGGAGTTACGGAGAGGGAGGGGAGAGAGGGTAGGTTTTTCTGTAAGATCCTCATACAAAAAGGGCCTCCTTCCGGAGGCCTCCGTTCAAATATTTTCCGAGCAAAGGAGTGTGACTGCGTGCTCTGTTTCGTCGTCACTCGCTTGCCAGATATGGCGCGCCTTACGACAAGCTTCTCTTGCAGCACCCTGATCCTTCACACCCGGAATCGAAGAATGCGCTTTGGATGCAATAACCAGCGTCGCGCATGTTAGGTCTCTTAGTGAGTGCACCGCCTCGCGTATCTGCTTCCATTCTTCCGGATACTCTTTGATTATCGTATCCACAAGTCTTAGACCGGCGTTGGTGAGTCTATGAAGGGGTTCTGATCCATGGATTGTTGTCCTGCTCAGGAAGCCCAGAAGGTATAGTTGTGTGTTCGCGTCAGCAACGCTTGTTGAGAATGGGCCGTAGTAGTTTGGCGTGTACCCAAATCGCTCCTTGCACTGTAGCCCCAGGAAGTACATTCTCTTCTGAAGCAGCGTGTTTCCTGTGATTTCACCACCGAATGCGTGATAAACCAATGGAAGGAAATCACGAATCGTCATCATCCGCCTCCTGTTTGAGTATAGCCGCAGCTTGGCATGGCATACAATAGGGTACACAATTTGCCGTTTTACAGTCTACACCCAAATAATTCTCGCACTTAAGTTTTGCTGTCCACTTCACCACCATTTTCAGCCGCTCGTTCTCGGTGACAATAGCGCTAGTACGCTCATTGTCAGGAGTCTCCGTTGCCTGGGCCTTGAGCTTCTCGATCTCCGACAAGGCCCCCTTCAACTTCTCTACTTTGTCACACAAATATTCATTTACTTCCTTCGATTCAATGTTATCCATCTTCAGCGTGGTGTTCTCGGCTTCCAATGCATTCCGCTCGGCCTTGAGATGTTCGATTTCGGTCTCAAACGCATCGATTCGAGCCCTGTCTTGGCGAGCATGCAAACGCCATCGATTATGCTTCGTTGCGAGAAGTCCCATAATACATCCTCTTATTTTTCTTTCAGGCTAGCCAGTTCCAGTACCTCTTCACAAGAGCCCGAAGCGCTCTCCAACCTTTTGGGTACCGGTAGTGCATCATCAAGGTATAGGCCAGTGTAATCATACCGATGTTTACACAGGAGAGCCTAAAGAGTATCTCCTGGCCTTGGTGGATTTCTATAGCGCCCTTGGAGATGCAGTGCACGAGGAGAAGGAGTCCCGTCAACATACTTACATCAGCCGCGGAATGCCTTCTCACACACCGCACGATCTGCGGCAGCATAGAGAGTACCACAGCAAGAGCTGAGGTATAGAAGAGGATGTTGTAGAGTTCCATCATCTCGGGTGCGGACCGTCGTTAAAACGGGAGATCGTCATCGTTATGCGCGGGCTTGGGATTTTTGCCAGCTGGTGGATTGCCCTCGAATGGGCCTGTGGCTCGGTAAGCGCCCGGTGGAGCGCGATGATTGGTCTTGCCAGAGTCCCCGGCGTTGCTCCAGAGCTCTCCCAGGTTGTTCTTTTTCAGGAGTTCACAGAGCTCTCGCATGTGCTTTCCGGCTTTGATAAGTCCTTCTCCTGCTGCAACTAGACCATTGCCTGCAACGGTCAGGACTTCGGGAGAGAAGATCTTCTTCGCGTAGCGGAAGAGGTCTCTCGCAATTTTTTCTACTTGCATCGTGTTCTCCTCCTAATGTATTTTAGTATCCTGTACTGGCCTTCTGATGGATGCCGGGGAGACGCCGCTCTTCATTGCCATAAGCAACCCGGCTGCCTCCAGGTAGTTCTCTACGTAGATAAACTCGTCGGACCGCTGGTTCAAACAGCTGCGGTTTTCCTCTACGGCGATAATGGGAATCCCTCGAGCCATACATGCCCGATGCGGTCGCCCGATACATCCAACTGGGGTGACCAAGCAGTCCACATCTCCGACGTTCAGTCCCTCGCTTGTATCTACTATTCTAGGGGCGCGATGCAGCCCCTTCAGAACGCAGTGCACATAGCAGACCGAGACAACCTCTGCGGCCATACGGGGATCAATGATCTCATTGAAACCTGCCAACGTGTCCTGCGGCGGCGGTATAAAAGTTACTGGCTTTTCCGCCATGGGTGCATGAGCCACCGGCTTATTAAGAGCATCCGCAACAAGACGAGAGGCTCTCGCTTCAACCCCACCCCAAGGATTAACGCCACCATTCCTCAGATAGTTAAGGGCAACCTCTTTTTCGATCATGATCGGGGTCACAATGGCGAGGGCGTCAAAATCGTAGTCCCTGACCTGTTCAACCAATTGCTCATGCCCCCGGACTTCACCTGTTGCCCGACCGTCCTCGGCTTTAGTTGCAATCATTACAAAAGGTGTCTCTAAAACCACTATTTCTGCATCTAATCCTATGGTCACCCTCGCGGCGGAGACGGTGTTCACGGTTTCATTTCTCAATGGGCTGTTAACCGCAACCAATACCCTGTTACAACCAGACTGAAGCTCCTTCAGTCCTATTTCTCCTTCCAGGAACCTGTCGAGGACGCTTCCCTCGACGTAGATGGCATTGGGTGGCATTTCATTGATATCAGAGGCATTGACCACATTGGGATGTAGAATCAGCTTGTCGCAGCAGCTTCCCAAGAGCTTGGCGACAGGATTCGCATCGCCGGCGTGTCCCCCTATCTCACAACCAAGGCCCGTGGGGACGATCAATACGATGTTCACGTTACATCCTCTCTATAACATGCGAGGCTACGACTTTGCCGTGGAACCACTTCGCCGCGAAGTCAATCGCTATTTGAGGTTCGAAATCCTTGCAGGTGAAGACGTTTACGAAGACCTTCCCCAACATATCCAGCGTGTGAACGGTTATGTTGCTGGTCAGAATGAACTGCACCGCGGTGGTCCCCTTAGTGTGGGCCTGCATCTGACACTCCTCCGGGGGAACTCCTACGTCATCCCAGAAACAAAGGAGTTCTGGCGTCATGTCGATCAGCTCACACAGCCTCCGAAAGAACATCGTGAGGGATTCTCGATTGAATGTGCTCGGATCGCAGTCGTGCAGGTCCAGTATCAGTTCCTTCCCGTATGACATTCAATCCCTCGCCTTCTTTATCTTTAAGCACGTCTTGCACGTTGGCATGCCCCCGTTTTCAATATTATCATAATGCGCCCTGACGACACCGCACAGTGCATTGTTAAGAAGAACGCAGGGATCTGTCTCTCCGAGAATATGTCTCTTTTTACCTTCTACCAGAAATGTTTGCATCACGTTCTCCTTCAATGCTGAGGGACAGGGAGTTGAACCCTGATCTCGCGGGTCAAAGCCGCGTGCCCTACCATTGGACGATCCCCCACTATATGTGTCATTTATCTCCGGGCACTACTTCCCTGGCAGTAGCAAGTGTTTCCAGCTATGTCGAGTGATGATATTGCTTATCACTCCATGGGTTGTAGCAAATTGCTTAGCCAGTTCCCGTTGTGTGTACTGCCCCGTGGCACTGAGACGTCGGATCTCAAGGACTTCAGCCTCGGTAAACTTTGCATTAGGATGTTTCTCACCCCTGTATGCTTCCGATATTTTTCGTTTTGTTTCCTCGGATCGCGTCATGCCCTCTGTTGGAGAAATCCTACCTTTGTGCACAATTGATAGTTTCTGCTTAGTCTCCTCGGAGCACGGATGACCGCCACCCTCGCCACCATCATGTGTATTGGTCAATATATCACGTGTCTGCCTGATGCGGTATAGCGCAATAAAGAACCGTTCGCAGTTTTCCCAAACGCATTTGACGTTGAGGCAGCACAAGAGAATCTTGATACCTGGGCACTTACCTTGCTTCAGGAGAGACTTGAGCCATGCATTCTTGTGAGTCTTAAAACAGAGCGAGCTTGGCCTAAGATGCTCCTGATATCTATGATAGGGATCGTCCGCTTTCCCAACATACCGCTCAATACCGGTATCAGAGTCGGTCAAAGCGTAAATATAAGTCATTTCTGCCGTTGAACGATCCCTCATTCGTCTTTCTCCCTCACCAATATTGCTATATTTGCGATGAAGGGATTTCCGGTTCAGGGAGTCTTGGTTCGGGAATTCTCGGTTCCGGAAGCCGGAAGTTCCTTACCCGCTTACATAGATTCATGGTATTCTCCTTTCCTGCCGTTGAACGATCCCTCATTTATTGGCTACCTCAAGGGTGTATTCAGCTTGTCTTTGGGAACTACTTTTTCGATAAGTGGACGTGTCCCTGTTGGAGGGGACATGTCGGGCTTTGCCTTTGCCGGTTTTACCTTCGCCACCATTTCATAGGCAGCAATATCCAGCATAATTTTGACAAAATCATCCCATGTAAACGGCCCGTCATGTAAATCACTGCCACGCTCCCATGTCTCGCCAGCACGAGGCTTTCGGGTGTCTGCGACACAACCCATATACGTTCGACCGTTCTCATGTAAGCTTATTGACACATGATACTTATGGTCGTTCGTATAGATGAGCAAGTGAAGGCAGTTGTCTCTTGGTTCCCAAACAGGCGGCTTCGGCAACCGATCCTTGGGGTGTCGATAGTCATGGTACTCCTGGTCGGTCATGATATAGTCATTCCAATTCTGACCAGACGAGTCGTACCAATGCTTGACTCGGTTGAGCCACTCTACTAGTGTTGCCCTTAGTTCATCTAAGGTCATGGCAACCTCCTTGTGTTTGGTGAAGGGGCAGAGGTTGAATCCTCCTCTGCCCCAATGGTGGAGTCCAGAACTCCAAATTCATGGGTAGCGTCGGCGGACGGCTGGTGGAGTAATCGTCCAACCGAACAGGCAAACCGGCGTACGCTTGTAGCCCACCAGCTCTTAAAGCGCACGGGGTATCTAAAAGTGTTGCTCCGGTCACAATCTCCTGTGCTCTCTGCGGTTACTAACCAGACAGGTATAGCTGAACTGGCGTTCCTGCCGCTCAAACCGCTACCCTATAAAGATCGGTGGATCAGATACTGCAACCTGTCGTATAAACATCGGCACGTTCCCGAATTTGTTCAAACCAGCACTATATGCCGCCGCAAAATTATCAAATGATCCGTGGAGTGTCTGACCTTTGATCAGAACAAACTTGTCAAGATACCGCTCAACGAATTTCGCCCGGTTTTGCTCGTAGAACTCCAACTCGGTGCGGAGATCATCATTTCTGTCTTTGGTCTCTGATCCTGGATCAGCACACCATCCCTTGTCGTAGGCAGATATGGCCGCAACCGCGAGCGCCGCAACCTTTATCATATTCCGCCGGAAGCCTTTCTCGCCGTAGTTTCGAGCGACATTCTCCGCGGCCCGTCCGGCATAGGCTGTTATGTAGGCAACCCAGTCATTTTGGGTGTTTTGTTTGTCGAACTCATTGGTGTCCCCACCATGGGCGAGAGAAAGCTGACGGAATCGCTCATTGTTGATTCCATCAAAGATATAAAGCTCACGGTTGGCGTCACTAAGTAATTTTTCCATCTCTTTTATTCCCTTCAGGATGTGTGATCGTTTAAAACCGACATCTCTGCCATCTCGCACGCCTTCTCGATTACCATGGACACATTCCTCCATTCAATGTTCAGATAGGAGAGGACACACTCCAGACGATTCATAAGATCACGGTCCGCGAGACGCACATAGGCTGAGGCGAACTTACTTACATAGTCCGCGATTTCACTTCCTCTCGCGGTTTCACTTTCCAATTGATATACGGGCTGGATATGAAAAAGCTTGCACCCTGGCCGTCGGTATGTTCTTGTTTCTTCCTCGCAGAGCACTTTGAGCTCGGCGTAGGCCGCATGTTCGGTGTCAGTAACTCTCAAGATATTGTGGGCATAAATGCCATACAAGAATATCGGAGAATCGATCACCATATATTCCGCGGCCCCACATTTGCGTTGTACATCCAGCTGAGCTTCCGCTGACAGAAGGTAATGCTGGACGGTGGCGACCCGAGTTCCTATAATGCCCTTGGCTGCCTCTTCCACATGGTGTACGGTATGGCCGAATACCGTGAGGACCTCGGAAAGCGCTCTAGCGAGGGTAGTCTTTCCGGAGGATGGCGCACCAGAAAAAACAACTGTGATCATTCATATTCTCCTGAATCGGGGAATTCCCCTGATATATGCAGAAGTGCCTCTCTGCTAATCTCTTCTCTTAAGGCCCTAGTAGTTTCGGCACTAACAGCAAGGGTCCGCTCGAGATGGGTTAGCGCCAGAAGGTCTTCCACTATGTCTTTCGAGGGCGACTCCGCGGCCTTCTCTATCGCACTGCGTGCTGCATGAATCCCCTTTGGACCGTATGTGCGCAGGATATGCTCCAGGGAAAGTGCCAGCGACCCCAGAAGTTCGTTGAGTGTACTCATTCGGACCTTTCCGCGACAGCGCTGGCGATTCTCTTCTGTGATCCATGTGCCGGAAACCCAATGATAATACGCCTGTCGGCGCGGGCACGGCTGCTTGTAGATACGGGCATCGGACCCGTTTTCGCATTGGCTGACTTTCTTGTGAGGTGGAATCTCATTATAGCCTCAGGTCCTCGATTTCCTTCGCCAGTTTCTTTGCTTCTTCGCAGAGAACCTGGTTGCGCTTACAATCGCTATAGGTCATTTGTACGAAAGTGGCTCTTGGAATGGTGGCTTCAGGCAACGAGAGTAGAAAGGACTTAAGCCTGGCAAGAAGCGCAGCAGCGGCAGCACAACCAGCACAATATTGGGTCACTGGCTCGTCGTCGCCTGGGAAATCGGGGAGAGGCCCTTCACCTAGAGGTGTGATTCTACCGATTCTGTCTTCAGGATGCTCGGGTCGTAGCTTTCCTGGATCGAGCATATTGACTTTACCACTCGCAGGGTGGCTGTCAAAGTTCTCACTTACTATTCTATCTGGTCTGCATCTAGCCATTGTCTCCTCCTCCTACCCGGTCCACAATCGAAGTGCCAGTAATGAGGCACTGTAAACTAGGATGGCGATACTTGGGCCCTTCTTCTTTATTCCCATCAGATCTAAGGAGCTAGCAATAAAAGCGCTAGCGATTATTGTCAAAAAGAGCTGGCCTTCGAGCGTTTCAATGAACATCATAGTTAGGTCTCCTGCGGAGGTTTCTCCGGTGACTTGATACAAGTCTCCGCCATCTTGATGAACGAGCGGCGGTGAAGCACACAAGGACCCTGGCAATTGAGTGCCGATCTGTGGGCTGCTGTGCAGTAGCCAACGTTCGTTTCAAAGCCGAATTGCGGATATGTCTTCGCCTTTCGACGCATCATAGCGTCTCTATATGCTTTTGCAACGAGCGACGCCGCTGTCACACAAGGATATAGGACGTCCGCCTTTACTGTGGGGATTTGATTTACGAGCCCGGGAATGGCACGCGGCCCGTCGACGATGATATCGTCCACGTGATGTGTTTTCGCCAGATGTCGGATAGCCGACTTCATTGCCTTGAGAGTAGCAGCTCGGATGCCGATTCGATCAATCACCTTGGCGGAGACACAACCGATGCCAACCCAGCATGTCTTTCTTATGTGTGCGGCCGCTCCAGGAATCCTCTTCTTGGACATCCTCTTGGAGTCCTGAAGCCGTCCATGCCGGCCCTTAATCCGTTCTGGATCGAACTTTGGACCAAGAACCACAGCGGCTGCGACGACAGGACCGGCCAGTGCGCCGACACCCACCTCGTCGACCCCTGTTGTTCGTCCTGGGAGGTCCCGGATCATGATTCAGAACCCACGCGCACTTCCAAACTTCTGGCCCATACCATGCTGTGTAGCACTTTCCGGGCAAAATCCAAGTTGGCCAGCACTGTATTCAGAAGGCTAATATCAGACTTCAGACCGGCCTTTTGTGCCCGGGCTTTCTCGCGGGTCGCTGACCAGAACAGGTCCATGATCTTCTTATTCGCTCGTACTATGTCACCCGGAGAGGGCGCCGGTATGTCTGTCACTTGAATCCAGAACTTCGCACAGAACTCCGCGATAGTGTATTTCCCACCGCAGACCTTGGTCTCCTTTGAGACCAGCTCGTCCTTACGCTCTTCTACCATTTCCATTACTTCTCCACCTCCCGATAGAGTCTTAATGCCTGAGCTTTAACGTGACGCACCCACGTATCCAGTGTGCCGTCGCAGAAAGGCTGATCGCTAATCACCCAGAGTTTACCATGGGAAACAAATGTCACTCTCAAGCTGTACGTTGCATCGCTCTCTCGATTAATCCATCGCTGGGCTCGAACTCGCATTATGCCTTTGGTAGTAACACGATCTCCGTCAAACGAATCGAGTAAACACTCCTCGTTTTTGAGATAGACGACGCCTTGCCAATAAGGCTTCGAGATCAATAACCTATTCTTGTACATCTGTTCTCCTAGTACGATTCCCCCAGCAGCTGGCGCAGCCACACTGAGAGGTTGTGTCTGAATCGCATGTTCAAGTTTTCCGCGTCTTTCGCGCCTTTTATAGCTTTTTTGAGAAGCGCTCTTAGTTTCTCCTCGAGATCTTCCGTGATGGCAAGATCACTATAGATCACTATGAGTGCGCCGATATCCAGATCGGAGATCGCATCCATAAAGAGCTGAGTATCCTTTGTGAAGTCGGGGAGCTGTCCTTGAAGAAGACGTTGATACTTTTTCAGATAGCCGGCATATGCATGGAGCAATCCCTCTTCGTCGTTCTCAGTGAGGAGCTCGTTAATGCGTGTCTTGGTAAGCCGCACTGGCTCAGCCCTTTCGAATACGTTCGTATAATGCTTCGTGCAAGCGGGCAACTTCCGGCCAGGAATAGAGATCTCTATAGGCAGTTGCCATTGCGGCGAGCTCCGCCTGCTTCAAAGGATTCTCGTAGATGGTTGTAATCATTCTAGCTAATGTCGCCGCATCCATGATGACTTGTGGAAAAGACTTCATGGCTCCGAATGCTGGGGACTGCGACGTGACCACTGGTGTACCCGTTCCGATACATACACTTGCTCCACCTGCAACACCCTGAGCCGACATCGTGCCATACATGAAGAGCCCGAGATGCGCTCTGGCATATGCCTCAGAGACCTCTCTATCGGTTGTGTACTTATTGATGATCTGAACATTGGGTACATCCTCGACCTTTTCCAGGAGGCTATCAACATATGCCTGTTGTCCTCCAGTATCCAAGGGATGTACAGATGTCTGGATCACCATCCTGTGAGGCATGAGGAGCTCTTTACTGGCATCGATGCAGTATTCAAAGCCCTTGCTCTGGTGTGCGAAGCCACTGGAGATGCATGTGAAGATCTTCTCTTTCTCTATCGGCTCATTGAAGGTCTCCACGCCGTGGTTGATTACATGTATGCGCTCTGCCGCAGCAGGCTCAAGCGTTTCCATCACGTGGGCAAAGTCTTCGTTGTGTACGATTCCGGCATGCATTGGACGTAAAAGGTCTGCGGTCCTTCGCGCAAAGGACTTGGCCATGGGATCTACAGCGTTCGTAGGCATTGTATGGAACGTCATCAGTGTTTTGATTCCCGATGCCCTAAGTTGTTCAAAGAGAGCGAGATAAGTCGCTATATTCGCCATGGTGAACGCCCAATCTGATTGGAAGTGAACCATAGTGATGCCATGAGATCGTATGGCGCTGTAGAGGTCTTGAAGGGTTTCTTTCCTTCTTGACCAGCACTTGATGACCTCGAAGCCATCCGAGCTTCCTCCGGATGTGTCCGGAGCTAGAATCAGCGGCTTCTTCGGAAATTGTTCGACGAGCTTCTTTGTATATCTCGCGATACCACACCTTTCATTCCACGTTGAAACCATTGCCAGCTTCTCATATGGCGGCTTTACAATCAGAGGGAAGCTAAGCTTTGTCTTCTCATGTGGGCTGATATAGGGAGTATTCTTTGTAATATCGACAGCTGAGATGAAAGCGCCCCAACGCGGAAGCACCTTCTCCCATGTGTACTGTCTCGCGAATGCTATAGTACTTGCATTCAGTCGTTCCCCCAGACCGCGCTTGTTCTCCCAGAGCCTCTTTAGAACCCTAGCGGCTTCTTTGACATCCGGGATCTGCATGACGGAGTGCGTAATGGGTTCATGTAGGGTAGCCGCAGGCTTGATACCAATGCCGATCCTTTTCCCAAATTCTTTCACGCAGTTCGCATCTGTAAAGACACTCGGGGTCCCGACGGCTGCGGATTCGAGGAAGGTAAGTCCGAAGCCTTCTCTTATAGAGAGGAGGAGATGAACATCGGCTGCATTGTAAAGCTTGTTGAGCACACTCCTGGAAACACCAGCTCCGACTGGAACTGAAGATAAAATAACCTTATCTGCGACGCCCAGAGCCTTCGCCGCTTCGTTCAGATTGAAGCCCTGCGGTTCGTGGTGATGACAGTGAAAGTACATCTTGGAATTAGGTATATCGGCGAGTGCAAACGCTTCCATGGCCCCGATGGGATTCTTCCGCGAGCCATTTCTTGAGATGTAGAGCACCAAGAATGTATCTTCGGACCCCGTGAGGATCTTCTTGGCCCTTCTCTTCTCGTTCTCGGAAACCGGGAAGATTGTCTCGCTGTCATATCCGGGGTACAAGACTTCTGTGCACTTATCCTCCCCCAGAAACTTGTTGATCTCTGCCCGACCGAATTCTGTTTGTGCCACGATGTGGTTGAAAAACCTCATTGCTGTTTGAACAGGAATCGACTTTCCGCCGGCGTGCGCAATAATAGGAACCATTCCTTTGCTGTCGATCGGAGCGAGCCATACGGATTGGAAACTGTCCCTGGACTTGAACAGTGCAATGTGATAACACATCCAGATATCGCCTGTTGTAAGGACTATATCAGGGCGGAACTCGTCTACGGCCTCGGGAAAGACGTTCACACCCCACTTATCTTCTTTGCGCGTTACGGTGTAGATCTTATACGGCGTTTTTGCCAGACCTGGCCGATGATGCCACCCTATATATGCAACGTCATTACCTTGACCAATTAAATAATCGGCGACGTGGGAAAAGATGATACCGTACCCGGACGATAAGCTGGGATGGTCCGATACTAGTAGGATTCGCGACACAGATAACTCCTATACTGATAAATGTTTCCAAGTTCTACAATTAAACGAACGGTTGGCATTGGTTCCTCCTTACTGACCTCTCACCAGAGCCAGATTCTATATAGAATATCGATGATCCGGCTTGTAAATGCCGCTATTTTACGTCTAAATCTCTTGATTCCGCCTTCTGGCATACAGATTGACAGGAATTCGACGCTGTACGGTACCACTAGGTATCGGATGCCTGCATCCGCAAGCACGCTGTCGACAGCCCTTGCAGCCTCCAGGAGCTTTTCCATGTTGTCATCCGGGGTACGGATAACCAAGACGCCTTTGTCGTCTTCCAGAACAATGGCGTCAAGCTCGCACCATGTGCTTGAAAGCACCGCGGGCTTGAGCTTTGAAAGTTCTACTTTCATCTTTTCCTCAGGTGTTTAATGATGTCAGAGTACGTGGTCCTCACATATTCGTAGGAGAACCCTAGCTTTTTTCCCAACGCGGTGTACGACTCTCCGAGAAGTGCTCTTCTATAGAGAATCACCATATCAAAGAGGGAGAGACCCTCAAGGAGTTCTGTAATCTCAGTGTGATCCATGGTTCTTCCCCTTTTTGACTAGTCTTATTGAGCCCGGGCAAGGACTTCCCATTCTTCCATATACAAGCGGTCGCCCGGAAGGTGAGGGTTTTTGAAGTCGGGTGTAACCCAATACCATACACCCTCGCGCCGTTCTACGATGCCGCGTTCGTTCATGAATGTCACACGAGCATTCGGTTTGGGCCCGATATACAGGATCTTATATCCTTTACTTCTGCTCTTGTATCCCTCACTTCTTGTCGCACGTGCCATTATCCTCTCCTTTCTTCTCTGAGCTGTCCTCTTCTTTGAGCTGGGCCAGTGGCACAGGCGTGCCGTCCACTATTCTGTATTCAATGCCGTCTATCATAAGACCAATCAGCTCATTTGTCTCGGGATGTCTTAGTTCTATTCTGTCCACCACACAACTCCTTTAGGATGATTTTTTGGATTCTTTGGGAATCTTTGTCTTCGAAGCTCGCATCTCCTCCCGCGATTGTCTCAACAGCATGGAGCAGCGTGATAAGCCGCTCGTCGTCATCGACAGCGGGAGTGAAAGCCATTGTAGACATGTTCATGATTCCTGCCCTCAGTGTAATATTTTCAGGAAACTGGTCAGCTGCAAGCTTCCTGAGACAGGAAATTATGAGAGAGAGGAATTCCAGCTCTTGAGATCGCATGGCCCAAATGTTATCCGGAGGAAAGGGGTCGACGTACATCAACGTAGTAATGTCGCCCCGCAGAAGCATGAGTTCGAAATTCAAGCCGCGGGCTATTCCAAT
>Ga0114925_10000304_pt1 | contig 20714 bp, 24 predicted proteins | sample SumtaG_2_FD_87287 | JGI IMG/M metagenome (GOLD analysis project Ga0114925, IMG submission 87287) | Deep subsurface microbial communities from Indian Ocean to uncover new lineages of life (NeLLi) - Sumatra_00607 metaG | ecosystem: Environmental > Aquatic > Marine > Oceanic > Sediment | place... | reverse complement strand
TTGCTCAAAAGGATTTTTACTAAATAAAAATGACAAAGATTAACAAACTGTTAGCAAAAATATCCGAATTTGAGGAAAGGCAAGAAAAAGTCATCTCATTCGATTTCGAAAGCAAAAGGTGTTCATGGCTCGATGTGTTCAAAGGATTCCCGGAAACGGTTGAATGCATCGAGGCCGTGAAGTCTATTGACGACTTGCGTTTTTTGATTCGGCATCATCTTTGGTTCTTGCTGGTTATTATTTGCCGCAAAAGGCATTTGTTAAATAAATGGGCAGATGAAAGGTGCCGTGAATGTTGTCGTGATCCTAATGACAAATTGCAACTTTGGGCGCGTGAACATTTCAAGTCAACTATCTGGACTTTTGGTCGAGTCATTCAAGATATCTTGTCTTCCCATGGCAATAAAGAATCATTTGAGCAATTAAATCCTGATTTGATAAATGCGCTAGCTAAATGGCAACGCGTACGGCAAGATGCAACAACAGAAGGAAACTATATTCGTTTGCATTGGTATATTTTTGAAGATGAATGCTCAATAGGAATATTCAGCGCTACAAGAACTCTTGCCCAAGCATTTCTAAAAGAAATCATGATGGAGTTTCAGGAAAACCAAACATTAAAAGAATTGTTCCCCGACATTTTATATGACAATCCAGCTAAATTTGCGCCCACGTGGGGCATTTCTACAGGCATCACAGTTAAGCGTAAAGGTAACAGAAAAGAGGCCACAGTAGAGGCGTGGGGGCTTCTCAAAGGTCAACCAACATCCAAGCATTTTACGATCTGTGTATTCGATGACGTGGTTACCCGTGAAGTTGCCGTGTCATTAGTTCAAAATGCAACATTGATTGAAGAATGGTCAAATGCTTTTAGTCTTGGCAGTGAGAATGGTGCTTATCGAGCCATTGGGACGAGAAAGCATTACAACGATCCTTATTCCGTGATGATTGAACGCGAATCTTTTAAAGAAGTTCGTTACACGCCTTATGATGAAAATGGCAATCCTGTTTTGATGTCTAAAGAGGCATTAGAAAATCGGCGTAGGAATTCTGGTGAAATAACATTTGCCTCTGAATATTTGCAAGAGCCGCTAAAAGATAGTGCTTTAGGTTTTGATATAAGAAATGTTCAATATCATACCATTACTAATACAGATGGATTGGCCTTGTATGCTTTTAGCGACCCTGCAACTGCACAAAAGAAAGACAGTGATTATACCGTAATCTTAATTGTCGGCATTGATCCTAGTAATGGGATAATCTTGATTGATGGAATTAGAGATAGACTAAGACCCTCTCAGAAATGGGATGAATTGTATGGGCTTTATACAAAATATCCTAAAATAAAACAGATATATTGGGAAAAAGTGGCTCTTTGTACAGATATTGACTATTTTCGAGAAAAAGCATGTGAAATAAATCACCCGTCTTTTGGCAATTTGTTTCGCGCTCTTATTCCCCGTGTGAAAAAAGCTGATAGGATTATGAGACTTGAGCCCGTTCTAAATGAGAAGAAGTTATTTCTTCCAAAACAGTTGATGAAACGGCGCGTAGATGGCGGTCATTATAATCTTGTAGATTCTTTTATCAGAGAAGAACTAAGTAAATTTCCTTTTGCTAAACATGATGATATATTAGACACTTTGGCTTATGTTGCCATTAAACTTGAATGCGATGAAATTTCAGGTATTATTGGCAAAAGTGCAAAAAAAGTTGTCAATCCTATCATTACGCAGCAAAAGGGAATGAATTTTGCAAACTTCTGAAAAAAAAGAACCTAAATTTGACGAAAAAGAAGTTAGTCAATGCATTAAAAGATCAATTGAACAACAGAAAAAGCTCAATGATCAATGGTCAGATTATGCCTCATTTGTCTATGAAAAGACTTTATCTCGCAATGATATCCAAGTTTTAAATGCAAACAATCGTGATACTTTCGATTTTAATATTGTTTTTCCTTATATTTGGCAATCCTTGAAGAATGTTAAGGAAAGCAGCATTACAGCTAATTTTTCTCAGAATGAAGGATTTGAACAACAAAACATGCAGCAAATGGGTGGTTTAACCACTGATCAAGTTGTTAAAATTTTGAATACAAAATATCAATCCATCCAATCTTACAGCAATTATAATGACGTTATTTATCAGGCTTCCACGGATGCTTATATAGGAGGCAAAGGCGTTGTTAAAATAAGGACAGAATATGAAAATGATTATGATTTTCGACAGCGGTTTGTTATTGAACATGTATTGAACCCTACCAGAGTTTATTTTGACAATAAGGCCCGTCATTCAACTAAAAAAGACGGCGATTATGTTTTTGAAATAATCCAGATGTCTAAGAATGATTTTAAGAAAAGATATCCCGATATTGATGTTAATGCATTGCAATCCAATGAATATGGCCAAGGAATAAACATAATGGCCGAAGATGGCAACAAAGACAAAAAATTAATCAATATTGTTGAATATTATTACAAAAACAAAACTTATAAGACTATTTATTTAACAGAAAGTGGACAAGTAGTAGAAAATAAAGCACAAACAAATGAAGAAATAACACAAGAAAGAAGAATTGAAGAATGTAAGATAATGATGGCTCGCATGGTTGGTGATGTTGTTTTAGAAGGACCGAACAAAACTGAGTTCACGTGTTTGCCTTATGTCATGGTGATGGGTCAACGTTATTATGACAAAAATGACAAAGAGCATATTTCTCCTTTTGCTAAACATGCTTTTGATGCTCAGCGCGTTAAAAACATGATGATGAATTATTTTATGTATGAGGCGGTTAATAATAGAACAGCAACAATTGCTCTCCCGGAAGAATGTGAAACTGAAAAAACGATGGATGCCATTAGAAATCCGTCAACTAAACAAGTTTTGATTTACAAAGCCCTTCATCGCACTGCGGAAGGCCAAATGGCTGCCCTTAAGCCGGAGCCTTTAAATGCTGGGACGCTTCCAACTCAGTATTTGGAGGTTTTTAATTCACTTGATCAAACGATCCAGGCTACATTAGGTGCTAATTTTCCCAGCATGAATACTATGAACATGTCTGGAAAAGCTTTGTACAATATTTCTCAGTTTATGTCAGCATCGAATTCTCAATTTATGCAGCACTTACAATGTGCGGCTATTCAAATAGGTATCGTGATTATGGAATCTATGCCTGCTGTTCTATCCGAAGAGACTTTTGAATTAGAAGTAATGCAGGAAGGAAAAGAAGTAGCTCAGGAACAAAAAGTTAAATTTGATTTCATGTTTGAGAAAGCGATGGTTAATGTTGATTTATTGGCTGGTGTTTCCAATACTTTGCAAAAAGAGCATACAATTGAAACATTAATGACATATGGTGAAACAAGCGAAACAGTTAAACAATTTTTGAACGATCCTCAAACTGTGTTGATAATGCTCAAAAACTTGGATTTAAACAATAAACATGAAATAATAGAGGCGTTTGAATCTTATGCACAAAAAATTCAGCAAAGTAGTTCTCAGCCAAATCCTGAGCAACAAATGGAAGCTCAAGCATTACAAATTAAAGGACAAGATTCACAAGCCAAGTTATTAAACGCAGAAAATCAATCAAAAAAAATAAGTTTAGAGGCTATGAAAACAGGGATTCAACATCAAATAGATGAGCAAAGATTAGAACTTGATGCCCATAAAGTTCATTCTAGTAATCAAGCTAAACTTATCGATAATGTTACAAAATTGGCTCATACAAACATGGAATTTAGAAAAACTTTGTTACAACATCTTCAACACTTACACGGAGTAAAACAAAATGGATCGGAAATCCCATACTCTTAGCCCTGATTGGAATACTGGTCATAGTGACGTAATTGAAAAAAGTCGTCATGGTGGTGTTCATCATTCTAAAGTTACGAAAAAAAGAGAAAAGAAAGAATATAGAGAAGACAAGATGGAGCACATGCGTAAAATGAAGGGTTATTCAAAAAAAAAGTAGTTAAGGCTGCTGAAAAAAAATACGAAGAAACAGTCAAAAAATCAAAACCAGGAAGCGGTAATAGATTTGCAGCATTAGAAGACAAATTATCCAAGGAAGGATATAGCAAAAAATCAGCAGGTGCTATTGCTGCTTCTATTGGGCGCAAAAAATATGGCGCTAAAAAAATGGCAAAATGGAGTGCAAAAGGGAGAAAATAATGCCTTACAGTCAAATAAAAAACATAAACAACCAGGTATGGAACACTGATGACAAAGATTTCTTTGAAAAATCAACCACGAGTATAAGTGTATTGCCAGTCATAGAGATAGGTACTAACGGTAGATTTTTTCATTATCAGATTCAACCGTCTGGCATAACCACTGTTATTGCTTCTTTTAAGTTAACCCAATTAATTGGTGTGGGGGTTTCGGAAAGGATTACTGATCCACTTGCTAATGAAGGAGAAGGTTTCGTAGAAATTTCTTACCCTATTTTTTTTAATGATCCGCTGGATCCAGCAAATAGAAGCTCGGTGGGGTTGGCTAATTATATTAATGGTCAGGGATTTTTTATACAGCCGGTTTTTTTAGAGGCAGAAGCTGACGTAGAGGTAAGTTTTGATATTAACTTATATAGACCTTCAACTTAGAAGGAATAAATTTTGCCATACAAACAAATAGATAAACTTAGCAATCAAGTATGGAATACTGATGATAGAACATTTTATGATCGATCAGAGGTTTTATTAGATGTATTAATACCTGAATTAGATCCAGATTATCCTTTGGCATCTTACAGAACATCGGCTGGATACTGGATGATTCCTGGATCTTTTTTAACAAATGCTCCTATTGCAGCTGCTCCTAGCATTATTTTATGCAATCTTCCTGATGAAATTTTAGATGAAAACTTTAAACTTGCTGGCACTACAGCTTTGGTTAGAGATTTTACAGATCCAACGGGGGCTAGTGATTTCATCATAGGGGTGGATGTTAATGGAGCAGTGATTGAGTTAAGACCACAAAATACGGCATTTAGTACATCTTCTAGGTTTTCATTTAACTTATTTGTTCCTGTGCTTCCACAGTAACTTGACAATTAAATGATTATTTTGTATAAAATAACTGTTCATGATTTATTCATGGTACGTTGGTAACGGTAAAAACTAAGCTTCTACTAAGCTTTGTTCAGTAGGTACGTTGGTAACGGTAAAAACTGAGGTGAAAGATGAGTGAAGATCATCAAAATGATAATCAAGCCAATGAGGCTAGTGATAATTTAGAAAAAACTGTTGATGTTTCAGAAAATAAAGAATCTAGTTCAAAACCTTCTAAAGAAAATGAAAAGGCTCCTTACAGCGACGTAATTGCAGCTGTAAAGAAAGATTCTAGGAAAAAGGGTTTTGAAGAAGGGCGTCAAGCAGCCTTAAAAGAGTTACAAAATATTGGTAGTTCTTATGATTCAGAGGAGCCAAAAAATGAAAATATTCAACAGCAAAATTATAATTATCATAACCAAAATGGTCAATATTTGGACCCAGAACAACAGCAATGGATGACTTTGGCAGCGATAGCTGACAAAGAGGGATCAAAAAAATATGATGATTATCATGAAAAATTGGAATGGGCAGTTAAAAAAGCTGAAAAAAATCCTGCATTTAGGGAACTAATGACACATGCTTATAAAACTGCTGATGGAGAATTGATATACAAAATTTGTACCGACAAAAATGTTCGTGCAAATTTAATGGATGCGGATGCAGACAACAGAATGGCTGAGTTTAAAAAAGTCATGAAGCCTGCGCCAAGTGTAAAAACGCCAGCTCCTCCAATTGATGAGATCAAGTCTACACCTTCTACTGGTACAACAAAGCTAACAGCCCAGCAGAAGTGCGCACGATCAAGAAAGCTTTATCGATGAAATAAGCTTCTTCTGTTGGGAAACAGGAGAAGACTATGCCTGATAATTCTACATTTGACGTCCAAGGATACATCGATAATGATGCTCTTCCTTTTCTTCATAACAAACTTGGAGTTACCCGTACTTTAAACCGTAGTGATGAAGATTATTCAAAGCCTTTGGCTTACGGAACTCGTGGTGATGTTTTTGCCATCAAAAAGCCAACTCGCTTGAATGCTGAATCTGGATTAACGTTTGACTCAACTTCTGCCACGGATGGTTCATTTACTGAGCAAGTATTGTTTGTTACTGCTGATCAATTAGCAAACTCACGTTATGCAATTACCGATGTTGAAGGAGCTGTTTATAATGTAAATGGCTTGCTAAAAACAAATCCACAATCTGCATTGGATGAGCTAGCAAATAAGATTGATGCCTATAATGCAGAGCAAGTTGCTTTTGCTGGCTATCGCGCTTTCGGCGATTTCAATATTCAGTCTGCTCAAAATTCAACGGTTGGAGAAGTAACTCAAAATATTGCTTTATTTCAATCATTTGGATGTGCAAGAGATACTTATTATGTGGTTCCAATGGGGAATGCTGCTCAAATAACACAATCTGGTCTACAACAATTTGTCATGAAACGTAATGAAGAAATTGCAGTAGCAGGTGAAATTGGTGAGTTAAATGGTGCTCCTTATACAAAATTCTTAGCAACTAACTTGCTTCCAGTACACATTGCCGGAACGGCTGCTGATGATGCAACTAATTTTCTTACTGGGTATACGATTGACAGTGTTAATCCGACTCCTCCCTCAAATGTTTTTGGAAGCAGCCAAGCAGGTACGACAGAAATTGTTTTGACTGGTGGTACAGACGGAACCACTATTGTTGAAAATGACATGATTGATATTGGCTTTTTAAACACTGCTAATCCATTACGGTTTTTAACTTATCGTGGTTATATTCCTTCAGAAGCTCAAGTCCAGGGACGTGTTACGAGTGGAGGAACTTTTGCGAGTGGTACTGTCACCATTACGATTGAGCCTGCATTAATTTTTGATTCTGCGAATGCTGATACTAATCGTAACTTAAATCGTCCCATCATCCCGGGGACGGATACGTTACGTATTGCTGCCTCTCACCGAGCCGGTGCAATCTATGAAGGCAGTTATGGGTATTTTGTTTCGCCAGCGTTGCCAATGAGAGAACCATATCCTACTGGCACGAAGCGTGATCCGGAATTGCAGATATCCATGCGTGCTTATTATGGTGCAGTGTTTGATAGAGCTACTAAATACTTCGTTCATGATGTTATTTATGGGTTTGGTGCCGCTCCAGAAGGTTTTGGCCGTATTTTATTGCCAATCTAATGAAGATGTTCCATATGGAACAATTTTTAATCGAGGGCGTCATTTGGGCGCCCTTAGCCTATTGAGAGGTGTTTATGAATGTTAGATTACTTATTCAACAGGCATACAGATGGGCAGAAATTATTGCTGAAACTGGAGAAAGCGCAGATAGCGATCAATTAACGACTGGTCTAAATCTTTTCAATAAAATATTGCGCAGAATTAGCATTGATGGTGTTGAAATCCCGCTTTTAACCACTGAAGATTTTACTCTAGTTCAGGGGCAAGATTTTTTTGATTTAGATGGATGGACAAAATTAATGAAAGTCCAATATTTGCTTGGAGGAGTCAAGATTGGTATTCGATTATTGACTCTTGAACAATATAGAAATTCAGCACGTATTCAAACCAGTAGTGGTATTCCTTATGTTGGATATCCTCAACGAACTACGACTGGTATCCAATTATTGTTATTTTTTAAACCATCCTCTGATTATACGATGACTGTAGATGGTTACAAATTGCTCACAAAGGTAACATTAGACGATGATTTAACGGGTGTTACCGAATTCATGCAAGATTTTTTAGAAATAGCACTCGCTTTTGATTTGCAACAATTTTATCAGCTTCAAATTTCCCCTTACTTAATTCAGCAAAAAGAAATGTATTTGAAGAAATTTGACAATGTTAAAGAAAAAAGAATTGATATGTTTACGCATAGAAATTACACAGATGATTTAATTTATTCGGAGACACCTTACTTAAATCTTAGCAATGGTTGGCTTCCATGACCCAAGTTGTTGGAAATGTAATAAATTTAGACATCTCTAGTGGCTTTAATCCATCTATATTCCCAAGTATTAGCAATAAGACTGCGATTAATTTGTTTGAATTTAATGGCGCTATGATCAATACCGCTGGGTTTGAAAGGATATTAGAAACAGTAGGGGGAAATGCGGAAGGGAGAGGTATTTTTTATAGTGATTCCGTTGGAAAATGCATAGCTGTCATTGGAAGCACTATTTATTCATTTACTGATGTAAGTTTTACTATTTTAGGAACTTTAGATACTGTTTCAGGGAAAGTTTATTTTGCTGAAAATGGTTTATTAAATGACAATTTAAATGATGGAGCCTTGGGTCAAGTTGCTATATCGGATGGCACCAATATTTATGTTTATTCCTTGGATGGTTCTTTAGCAGAGGCAAGAATGGACTCTGATGAAGCATTAACCTTTACGCCAGGAACGATTCAATTTCAAAATGGATTCTTTTTCATAAATGATTTAGATAGCAATCGAGTCTATGCAAGTCAGATAAATAATGCGTTAGTGTGGCCTGTTCTTAACTTCACTACTATTGGCGAAAAAACTATTTCATGTTTAGCGTTCAAGAATCTTTTGTATGTTTTTGGAACAGATAGAACTTATTTGTTTTATGATAATGCACGTGAATTTTTTCCCTATACGCAAGATGTTAATAGATCCTGGGAGTTTGGTTGTTTTTCACAATCTTCTGTCTCTGCGGCTGTTGGCCTAATGGCATGGCTTGGCAATGATCGCCAAGGGAATCCCACTGTTTTAGCTTCTAATGGCGGAACTCCGCGCCCGATTAGTACAATTGGCATTGATTCAATTATTGACAGATTAGATGATCAGCAAGATTGTGATGCATTTGTTTATCAGGAAGATGGACAATTTTTTTATCAGATTAATTTTAATACAGATGATTTTTCTTTATTGTTCAATTTTAAAAACAACCAATGGGCAAAAATAACTGATATTAATCAAGAAAATAAAAATCCAATTTTGCAAACGGCTTATTATAAACAAGAAAATAAGCTTATTGGCCTCACAAAAGATGATGGTAAGTTAAATGAATTTGGAATTAATTTTACTAATCATGATGGAGAAATAGTTCCCCGAACAATAATCACACAAAATTATACTAATTTAGAAAGGCCATATATTATTAATGAACTCGATGTTCAAATGGAACAAGGGGACAATCAAGAAACGACCAAAGTTTGCCTTTCTGTTAGTAAAGATCGTGGCAGAACTTATCCTATCAATCAGGTAAAAGAATTAGGACCCGTGGGAGAAAGGAAAAATTTACTCAGATTTAGACGTATGGGATATGCTAGATGGTGGACGATCAAGCTTGATTTTTTTTCTTTAGATAGAATTGTAGTTATATCAGCTCAATTAATGGTGAAAGAATGAACATAGGAACTCCTCCAATTCATGACAATTTGATTAATGTGGAAAACTTTCAAGAAGATGTTAGGAAAACACTTAAGATCGAAGAAGAACATGCGTGGAATGACAAAAATATTGCCACATTAGGCGTAGGCCATGAATGGGAAAACTTTTTTTCTACTTTGGCCAATGAGATCAATACAGTATTAGCAGATGTTACTTACAATACTGATCTTGATCGTATTGAAATTAATGATGATGCAATTGAAGTCGTTCAAATATTAACAACAGCGGAAATTGCGCAAGCTATTACAAATCCAAGCAATATTGGTCGAATATTTGTTAATTCTGATGATAATAGTTTACAATTTAGCCTAGATGGAACAACTATCAGGACGATAGCGAGCACTTAATATGCGAAATCCTTTTATGCCAGTTGCTCAACAGCAACAACCTCAACAAGCGGCACAGCCTCAGATCAATAAGCCGACTGATTATTTCAATCCTTATTATCAGGCTGGAAATAAAGCATTGCAGCAATATCAAGATGTGACAAATAGGATGCTCCAACATCCGGAAGAGCTTGAAAACACAATCATGCAAGGCTATCAAATGAGTCCTTATGCAAAATATCAGACTCAGCAGACGACAGAAGCTGCTAACAGAGCAGCAGCAGCAGCAGGTGAACTTGGTACTCCTAACGAACAAGCAGCGCTTGCTAGGCAAATACAGGGCATCACAAGTGCTGATGAACAACAGTATTTACAAAATGCTATGCAGCCTTATATGAGTGCTTATCAAGGTCTTGGTGGTATTACTCAAATGGGTTATGGATCTGCTGGTCAAATGGCAAATATTGATCAAAGGCAAAGAGAACTTGATGAGCAATTGGCAGAACAAAGACGAAGGGATACAGAAAGCCTTTGGGGTGGTTTGGCTGGTGCTGGTGCCAAAGCTGCCGGAGAAATAGTTCCATGGTTATTGTAGGGTAAATGATTAATGGTTAGTCCTTTTTTACAAGGTATGCAAGCTGGTTCACAATTGGTAGGTGATGTATTCGAGCCTTATCAGCGTCATATTCAAAATCAAATGATGCAAAAAAAGATGGATATGCAAGAGCAGGCTGCGCAGGCTCAAATGCAAAATGATCGAGCGCGTCAAGAGCTAATTAATGCTCAAATTAGACAAATTAACATGAAAATGCAAAATCCTGCTTTGTTTAGCTCTAATCCTCAAATAGCCGGACCTGCCATAGCGCAACATTATCGAGAGCAGGGTGCAACTATGTCACCCGAAGAAGCACACCACATTTCTCAACATACAGGAAAGAATCCATTAACGGGTGAAACTGTTCCAGTTACTAAAAATCCAGCTCAACTTTATCCTGAGGAAAATAATTTTAGACCTTCTGCAATGCCAGAGGGCGAACAAGTTACTCCTACTCCTAAACCATCGGCAGCTTTTGCTCCTGGTGCGCCTGGTGCTGCATTGCAACGCATTCAAAGAGTGAGTGGTAGAGGAGGTTTTGAAAATTCTACTCGATTAAATATTCCTGATCTTGAGTCTAAGTTTTTGCCAAAAGAAGATTTTAAAGATTCTCCTGATACAATATCTGGTCAAATTGAGCGCAATCTTTATCAAGACAGATTACAAAAAGCTCAAGCTCTTTTAACTCGTAAAAAATATCAAGCATCTCAAGCATGGAGTCAAACTTCTCCTTCGAGTAAATCATTGGCATTAGCTTATGCAGCTTCTATGAAGGTTGACCCATTAACTGCTTCTAAATTTTTTGGTTCTGGTGGCACGTTGCAACAAATGGCCGATCAGCTTGGATATAATTTGAATGAAGTAACGCCGTCTTATCCCCCTGAAGCGAGGACACGCGCCAATATTCAAACTCGACAAGTTTCTGCTGCTTCTACGGCCCCCATTGATGAATTTGTTACGAATGCATTAGCTCCTTATTCTCGAAGGTGGGAAGGATTTTCAGCTAAGCAAATAAAAAATGCATTGGGCAATCTTGATCCAGAAGAACAGGGTAAATATTTAGCTGCACAAGCATTATCAAATGAGAGCGTCATAAATCGTTTAATTGCTGCTGGTGGTCGTTTTGGTATTGGTGCATTGCAGGAAATTAAAGATAATACTTACGGCGTGATGCGCAATCTTCCATTCACGGTTTCTCCTGAAGCCTACAAGATTGGTCAAGAATACATCAGCGATGTTATTAGTAGATCAGTTGCAGCTGCTCAGGCTGCTGAATCAGGAATGGGTGGTCCGCAGCAAATGCAATATGGACAACATGCTTTTTCTCCTAAAAAACAGGCTACACAATTCACTATTAGCGATCTTCAAAAAATGGCACGAGGTACTAAATGAAATATACTCTTACGCCAGAAGAAGCTAGTGCTGAATTAAGAAGACGTGGTTATGAAAAAGTAAATGGAGAATGGCGTCCTCGAAATACGTTGACCCGGAAAGAAGCGCGAGCTGAATTAAAAAGAAGGGGTAAAAAGGGAAAAGAGGCTCTTTACGAAGTAGATCATCCAATTTTATCAAAAATGGAAAAACCATTTAAACCACATGGTGCAGCTTATAACGCCCTTGGTTCTTTTCATAATTCCATTGCCAATATGCTCAATTTGGCCCCAGAGGCACTTAACAAGGTAGTGAGTGTTTTTGGCGGCCCTGATAATTTTTTTAAAGAACTAGAAAACTATCAGGTTGATCCGGGTTATGCTTCAACATTAGGAGATGTTGCCGCTTATATGATCCCTGCCACTGGAGTGGAAAAAGGATTGGTTGGTGTTGGTAGAGGATTATCAAAAGTAAGTCCTGAATTATTAGAAGCTGTTTTAAAGAAAATGCCTGCTAATTTAAGGTCTAAATTTGCTCAAACTTTAATGAAGCAAACTATTGCTAATGCGGCTGCAAGTGCTGCGGTTACACCGGAAGGCAAAAGAGGAACAGCAGCTTTAGTGGGTGGCACAGCAGGGGCTGTTTTACCGTTTGCTGGCAGATCATTACAAGCTTTCAGATCAGTTGGGATGCCAGAAGCAGCAGAACGTTATATTAAAAAGTTTGGTCAAGAGCCTCCTTTTAATGTTGATGAAGATGTTCAAAGAAATCTGATTAATGATCTCGCAAATAATTATGTAGAAGCTAGAAATAAATCTGCGCCTTTATATCAATCGGTTTTTAATGCAGAAAATTTAAAACCGATGAATGAATCTTCATTAAAAAATTACACTAATGCTTTAGAAAACATGGAGGCAAAAGAACGGGGCAAATTATTGTCTCCAAGAATGCTTGCTAAAGGCCCTATAACCGCTGAGGAAGAAGGGGCAGAAGCTGCTGCAACTAAAGATATTAGTCCAGAATATGTTCATTTTTATCAATCTAGGCTTGGACGTCAATTGGCCCGGATGGCACGTCGTGGTGATTATGAAGGCTATGAGCAAATGATGGATGCTAAAAATGCATTGCAAAAAGATTTATCAAGCCATTTAGATAAACATGGCCAACTTGAAAATTATCAACAAGCGAAAGAACAATTTTTAAGCGATACTGCTCCATATTTACAAAAAATAAGAAATGAAAAAAATTCTCCTGTTCGTGAAATATACAATGCATTGGATAAAAACTATGATAATGGATTAGTTAGTTTTGATGAATCTATGCCATTGAAAGAAGGTGAAAGATACGATACTTACATCAAAAACTTAATAGAAAAGCCCGGCGATACTGACTTACCTAGAATTCATCGTCTGACTAATTATTTAAATGGGGATCGTGATAAAGCAATTGATTACACTAAGCATTTTTTGTTCAATAAATCATATAATGCTAATACGGGAGAGATTAACCCTCGTCAATTTATGAACATATATGATAAGCTATCAAAAACTCAAAAGCATGCTCTTTTTAGTCATGAGCAACAACAATCAGTGGATGCATTGAGGAAATCTTTAGAAAATAAAGAGCCAAAAGATAGAGGAAAAGTTTCTCAATCTATTAAGGGTCTTGGCAATATATTGGGCGCAGTTGGTGCTGGAACTTTTTATCATTCTCCTGAGGCTGCGGCTGCTGGCTTTGTGGCTGGACCTGCTATTCGTGGGGCAATGAAGCAAGCAACTCATGCTTTTTTGCCAACGAGTAAGGCTGATTTAGAAAGCTATTTGTTGAATGAATCTAGGAGAGGAGTTCCTTACGAAAAACTTTATCGGGGATTTCCGGCTGCAATAGTGTCAAATTATCCAGGAACAAACAAGCAAAATGGCCGTTAACAACACATTATTAATAATTTCTCCTTTGATGCGGCAGTATTTTACTGACCCTGATACATTATTGCCCGTAGTTGGCACCGTTACTTTTTACAAAACAGATAAAATTACGCTTAAAAATATATTCCAACAAACTGGAAATCCGAATGATCCTTTTCAAGTAGCGCCAAATCCCGTTACGCTAGATACTGCGGGTGCAATACCATTTCTGCATTATGTTTATCCTTATGATGAAGATGACGAGACAACAGAAGAACTTTACTATGTTGAGATTAGACGAGACGATAATTCTCTTGTATTTGCTTTAGACAATTTTCCTGAGAATTTTGTGTCGGGAGGTGCTGATTCTGGATCAACTTCATTAGCTAATAGATGTCCGAGTTATGGCTTTGACAATCCTGTTTTCGCTAATATATACACAGAATCTAACGAAAACCCCATTAGGGACAATTGGTCAAATGATATTGGACAAGGAGTTCGTCCTGCGACTGGATGGACATGGATATTAAGTGATATTTCAGATTTATCTGATTTTTTTTATGAAGCAATCGCTATTCCAACAGGTCAAATAACTGGTAATCCTATTTATTTGATGAATTTCAAAGCTACTTCAATTGTAACCCAAACAAGAAATGATATTAGATTTAGACTATGTGCAGCTAATGAGCTTGAAGGACAAACGATAAATTATAATATCTTTATGCAAGATAATTTGAGCTTATTGTCTTCATTGCCTGTGTATGTTGAATCAAAAACCAGTGGAGATTTAATTCAAGTTGGAAGCTTTGATATAGATGCTTCTCTTTCTTTAAGAGAATTAAGTTTTACTATGCCTACCTTAACAGTAGATAGCTCTATCCCAAACGATCCTACTTATTTATTAATAAGAATGCCCCTAAATTCCACTTTTGATATTTCAATGACTGCAACATATTGTTACATTGGCGATCCAGCGTCAATAAGTAGACTTCCCGTTCCTTATGGTCAATCTCAAGTTAAGCAATTATTTTCAGAACTAAGTGGCTTGTTGACCAATACTGATAATAATTATCTGATATCTGATATTCCTTTGGTCTATAAAAAAGGGAGATTAGGAGCCATCCAACAAACTGGAAGATTATTTACCGCATCCGCAGATATTAATCCTGAATTGGGAGATGCTAATCGTTTAGATGATACCACTTTGGTTCGAGGAGACAATTTAGGAAATACTCTTGCTGACAGATTTTTAGACATTTCAGGGCTTTCTCCTTTTGGGGGTAATACATTCGTTTTTTCCAGTGTAATTGCATCGGCTTTTGATATTGAAACTCAGGTTTCTTCTCCTTCATTTTCCACATGGACTTCATCTAATGGCGATATAACTATTGCTGAAGTTTCAAATCCAGCCACCCCTCTATCATCTGTAGTTGATGCGGGATTGGCTAGAAGATTGATTGTTACTTTTAACAATAATTTTAATGCTAACAGCCAGCAGAATTGGGACATTAAATCTACTAATGATAGATCTAAATTTGCCCGAGGGAGCGGGTATGTTAGCAATGTAATTAATAATGTAGTTGGTAACTATACGCAAGCTACAACCTCAATTCCATCTGTTGTTGATTTTAATGTTTCATCAGATGTTACTATTGTAACGACTGATCCCGGAAGTGGTGGTAGCCCTGCCATTTGTACTATTGAATTTGCTGCTAGTGGGTTTACTTCTCCAAATTTAATTTTTTCTAAAACAAATACAATTTCAATTCCAAATACCGCATATTTTTTGGAACTATATGAAAACTATTTTGCATTCAATGACCAAACTTATGCAACAACACCTTTAAGCCCTCCCTATGTTTTAAGTTTTCTGGTAGATGGGGAAGGCGAGCAAAATGTATCATCATCAATAAAAACATATGTGACTAATTTTGATGGCTCTCAGATTAATGATGGTGATTATTTGGCTTTTGCTTTAAACGAAACCATAAATGGTGGAGAAATTTACACAATTACAATTGTAAATGTTCCAACAAATGGTCATTTGTTGTCAATATCCACTTCTAACAAAACTATTAATTTGGTTTATTATGATATTGCAGAAACAAAACCCAATAAACCTGATGAAAATATATCAACTATATTTATTGAATACGAGCAAACTGACACAACTGATCAGGTAAAACAAAAGACAATTGATGCAATTGCACAAAATACAGGATCAATTCCCAGGTCAGATGATCTTAATTTAGCTTCATTGTCATCAGAGCTTGATTATTACGTTTATATATAGGGGCAAAAAATGAAAGAATTAATACCATTAAAATCTAAAAATAACAGATCTATTAATGCAAAAGAGTTTAACTCAAAGGAAAGTAGCTTTTTTATATCATTGCAAGCAGGCGCTGAATTTGATCTTCCTGTTCCTCCTGGAGCTACGGGAGTCCTATTGTTTAAACCTGATTTGGAAACAGTGTTTGTAAGCACTATTTCTGGGGATGCAGCACCCCCTACTACTGTTCCTAGCTCTAAGCTTTCTGCTGCTGAACCGGCTTCTGGTGTCAAAAAATTAAATGGAGAAACTAATCTCTATTTCTATTCACCTACAAACAATGTGACTATTGGTGCTCATTTTTATTTGGGGGAATTTGTATGACTTTTTTTGTCAATTTGTTCTTCCCATCGTCATCATTAGGAAATTTTAACCCAACAATTTTTCCTAATAACTATGTTTTTAATGATGGACCTAATGAATCATCATCTAACAATTATGTATTTAATGACGGAGCTACACCAGCTACTTCCAATAATTATGTGTTTAATAATTTGCCTACAAGTTAATGAATGACTATAAATACAAAAATTTGTCTTTATATTTGCCGATATTAACATCCTTAATAACTGTAGTGTTTGCATTTTTTTTAAGCAAGACGCATGATGAAAACATTACTTTAAAAGGAAATATTAATAAGATGGAAGAACAACAAGCACATTTTTCATCCGATATAGATAACATAAAAAAAACCATAAATAGTATTAATTATATTCAGGCAAAGATTAATGATAAGGTAACTGAAATCAGATTATTGTACGCTGATAAAAAATTTGTATTAAATCTAACCAATAAAATAGATAAAGAATTTAAAAATAATATGGCTCGCTTTGGAAATGTTATGTATAGCGACAGACAAGAATTATTTTACTTGATTTATAATAATACACAAATATTGCAATTTATGGCAGGAAAGTATAATCTTAATACAAAATTCATTAAAAGCAAAGGGCTTGACCCAAAAACAAAAATGCCTTATGAAAATTATGAAAGTCTAGGAGGCTAAAATGGCGGATGTATTTTTAACGGATAAAACAGCATATACAACTCCACAAGATAATGATGCGTTTCATATAGTAGATGTTGCAGATTTAACAGGTTCACCGGGCGGCACAAGCAAGAAAATATTATATTCGACATTAAAAGATAAAATTGTTGATCCATTTTATTTATTTGGAGGGTTTGTAAATTCAATACAAGTTCCGGCAACTTTAGGTGTAGAACAAATTGTAACTTTAGGATTTGGGACAACAGGAGGTGACTTTTCATTTGATGGACAAACAATTACATTTTTGCAAAATTCAACATATGCTGTTTCAATCCGATTGAGAGTTTCACGATCGGTAGCCACTGGAATTGAAGAAATTGCCTTTAAGCCATATTTTAATGGGGCGCCTCAATCAATTAATGGCGGTCCTTTTGCTCCAATTACATGTCAGTTAGAAAATACAAATCAAGCCAAAACTATACTTATTAGCATCCCTTATATTAAATATTCTATTAATGACACTTTAAGCTTGTATATGTGTGCCACTCAGTCGGCAGGACCTATTGATATTGGGTTGTATCCAGATTTAACTGCCCCTGTTCCATCGTCATGGGGGAACAGTGGAAACATAGCATCTGCTTCTTGGGATATTTGGAAAATGCCATAATGTTTAGATTATTTTTTATGGTTTTTTTTGTTTTTTCTTTTCAGGGATGTTCTATTCTTGGAGATGCTTCTAATATTTATAGCAAACTTCATAAAAATGATAATGGAATTAATGCAACTGCAAACATCGGAGATAACAAAAAAATAGTAAAAGTAGGGGACAAAGACAATTATAGCATTGGAAAGACAAACGCAATATATGTTAATAAAGCAAGCATTGGCTATATTGTTGCTAATAACATTCTTGTTATATTAATATTCATTATATGCTTGGGGGCAATAATTTATTTGATAGGGAAATATCAAAAATCTCCGACTGAATGCAAAAGAATGCAAGAAAAGGACAAATCTTATCATAAATTAATACAAAAAATAATAGAAGGCAAAAAACAATGAGTAATCTTAGTACATTAATTAATAACAATGAAACAACTAGTGATGAAATTGATTTATATACATTTGGGCCATTAAATTTAGTTTATAACACAGCTCACCAACAAGTAATGGTATACAACAAAGGAAGTAAAATACTTTATTACCAATTTTTGTATAGCTTGTTAAGCGCAGATACTAAGAGAAGTTTTATAGCGACTCCTCAAAATCCTACTGGAGAGTTGCCATTAAAGATTGCTCCATCCCAATATTGTTATATAAGCAAAGATGGCGCATACGATAAAATTTTGGACATAAAAATAAACAATTCTCATTTAATAGTTCATGACGCAACTTTCTATGAGATAGACAATATTAGTAAACAATTAACAATCATGTATAGATTTGATATGAATAATCAAAATACTAGCAATTCTGTTCAGGGGCAATGGTATAGCTATAATTCAATATTAGCTAATTTTGTTTCTACCTCGTAATCGCATAGTTTTTTGTAAATTTCTGTTTCTTTACAACTTGTGCATATATGGCAATTGTTAAAAAACTCATCTTTATCGCCATATATTACTAATTCTTGGCTTAAACTTATGCATTGATTCTCAAAGTCAATATAATTGACATCGCAGGTATCACAATGCCATCTGGTTGATATGTCGTTTTCTTTCCATAAGTTTTTGTGTTTATAGTGAGTCATCATGGTCAAAAATCCTTTCATAGTCCTTTAATGCGAACGGATGTTTTTTTCCTATTAATTTTAAAAGTCGATCACTTATTACATTATTTTTAAACAAATTAATTATTGCTGGTGGGGTAATAGATAATTCTTTTGCTAGCTCGCTGGGCCTTTTGTTGTAATCTCTAAGATAATTTTTAATTGAAACTATTTTCATTAAATTGTTCAATTCACCAAATATAACTTTCCCATTTGGGCACTCATGCGAATGCCCAGACTCAACAATTATTTTTAATTTATCGTTTTTTTTATCCAATGAAATTGACTTTATATCATCAAATCTTACATACACATTGTTTGCTAAAAAATATAACATATAATTTCCTAGAATGGGATATCGTCATCTGGCATTAAATCTGGTATTTCTTGTTTAATTTCATCAGATTTTATGTATTCTTTGACGCTTGTTTTTGGGTCATAGCCTGGTTGTTGTTGTGTTTTTAATATTGCTTTGCCAGATTTTCCTATCAGTTGTTCAGGAAGTATTTCTTCGCAAGTTTCATATTCCTTTTCCATACCAACAGATTCAAAAAAATGTTTTATTTTCCATTTCATTTTTTCTGTCCCAACCAAGTAGTCATAGACGGTGCCATGATTTTCTTTGCAATCTTTGCAATTTAAAGTTAGCTTTATCATTTCATTTCCTGATTTGCTTATTAATTGCTCAGATTCAATAACCTTGAATTCTGCTTCTCCTTCGGCGAGTAAAACAAATCTTTGTTCCACTTCTCCTTCCTTAACCTTATGAAATAACATTGTCACCTTCCTTTTTGTATTTTAAATTGATCATGTTTATCGCCTCATTAATTTGTTTTGATGACAAATCTTCTATTTGTTCTACTCCTCCCCATTCCATAACTTTAGATTTGTCTACTTTTTTATCATTCATTAATTGTTCCAGTTGTTGTACATATTTTTGGTTTTGTTCTTTCTGCTTGAGAATGAATTCTACTTCCTGAGCTTCATTTAGATTTGGTTTTTCTTCAACCACGTAATCTCTAACCTTTTCTACAGTTTCAAGTCCTGCACTCGCATCAGGAAAGCAATCATCAATTGCAAATCCTCTAGCTCTATGCTGGCGCATTCGGCCTGGATATAGTCTCCATGGGCCAGCTTTTGTCGCTAGACCTGCTGTTTTTGCGTCTTCTTGGCTAAATGATCTAACAACCTCTGGTTGACCTTTACGCTTAATCTTGCAAAAAGCAGTTTCGCCCTCGGACCATTCTTCAATGCTTTCAAACTCAGGATGAGCCTTAACAAGAGCCAATAGCGTTTTACCCCATATGCATGGCCTACCATTAATCACAGCGATTCCCTGAAGCGCCTCCATGGGTTTAAGACCAACTTCCATACCATGCATGAAGGCAACTAGCACGTCTCCTTCCTTTCCTTTCATGCTTGCTGGCACAAAGGTGCTATTTGCTACAATTTTAGCCACTTCCATTGCTTGTTCTAGGTTTTTAAACTGAGAGGTGAATGCTTGCTTTGTTGTTTGTAAATTGTTCATTATTACTCCTTAATTGATAATGTCTGTAATGATTTGCCATATGATGGCCAGCATTGTGATTCTAAGCATTCTTTGTACAATCCCGCATATTGTTTGTACTCAATTCTTCCTTCTTCTATGGTTTCTTTATCTAACACAAAGGCACTCGCACAATATGGTGCTTCCTTTTCTACAGCAACGATAATGAAATGCTTGTATTCTTTGCCAGTTACTTTGCTAACACCGTCTAATGCCATGGCAGCTTGCCTGTGATACCCATATTTTTTAACTGAATGTTTGAATTTGTCAGGATTGGCACAAGCTGTTGTCTTTAAATCAACTAAATAATTATCTGTTATGTAATCCGGTCTGTTTTTGAGTAAAACATTAGTGTCATCATCTTGCCAATAAACCGATTTTTCAGGATTGCCAGCAGATAGTATTGATTTCATGT